>ERZ773055.895-NODE-895-length-15466-cov-2.985660_pt1 | contig 15466 bp, 11 predicted proteins | sample MGYA00580515_ERZ773055 | MGnify/ENA primary metagenome ERZ773055 (study PRJEB29015, sample SAMEA2737993) | human oral metagenome | biome: human oral; feature: human-associated habitat; material: dental | place: China | collected 2064 ...
CCCCCTGCCACTCTGCTTGATTTTTTCCCAGATGATTTTCTCCTTCTTGTTGACGAGTCCCATATGACTTTGCCTCAAGTGCGCGGTATGTATAATGGTGACCACGCCAGAAAAACTACATTAGTTGATTACGGTTTTCGCTTGCCCAGCGCGCTTGATAATCGCCCACTTACTTTTGATGAATTTGAGAAACATATTCGCCGTGCCGTTTACGTTTCTGCTACTCCAGGAAAATATGAACTTGAGGTTTCTCCAACTCCTGTCGAACAAGTAATTCGCCCAACCGGCTTGCTCGATCCTGAAATTGAAGTAAGAAAAACAGATGGCCAGATTGATGACCTCATGCAAGAGATTGAAATTCGTATCGCAAAAAACCAACGTGTTATCGTCACAACCTTGACCAAACGTATGGCCGAGGATCTTTCAGACCATCTTAAGGACCATGGCATTAAAACCGCCTATATTCACTCTGAAATCGACACCTTAGAACGCGGTGATATCCTAAGAGATCTTCGGACGGGGGTTTACGACGTGCTCGTTGGTATAAATCTTCTTCGTGAAGGTCTTGATCTGCCAGAAGTCTCTCTTGTGGCTATTTTGGACGCTGATAAGGAAGGTTTTTTACGCTCCGAGTCAGCCTTAATCCAGACCATCGGACGTGCCGCTCGTCACGAAGAAGGCCATGTGATTATGTATGCTGATAATATTACGGAAAGCATGGAGCGTGCCATTACCGAAACCGATCGTCGTCGTGATATCCAGATGGCCTACAATAAAGAACATAATATTACTCCTCATAGTATTAAAAAAGAAATTTCCCTAGGTCTTCGTGCGATTATTCCAGAAAAAGAAAAAGAAAATAAGCTTGATCTTAAGAAAGTACCAAAATCTGAATTTAAGATTCTTGTTAAAGAATTAACTGAACAAATGCAACTTGCTGCAGCTAATTTAGAGTATGAAAAAGCTGCTGAAATTCGTGATATGATAGAAAAAATCCGAGACGAAGAAGAAAAAAGGAAGAACTAATGTTTAAAATCTTAATTATTGAGGATGATAAAGGTATCAGGGAAGGACTCTCGGAGCTTTTGCTAACCTCAAATTACTTGCCTTTAGTTTTGGATATGAACAATATCTCGGTGGAAAAGATTCAAGAACTCTCGCCAGACCTCATTCTGCTGGATATTAATTTGCCAGGCATCAACGGTCGTGATTTTGTGCGTGAAATTAGAAAAAGCCTTAATACTCCAGTTATCATGGTTACTAGTCATAATACCGAGATGGATGAGGCACTCGCCATTAGTTATGGCGCGGATGACTTCATTACTAAACCGTATAATCCTACAATTTTATTACTCCGTATTGCGGCAATCTTGAGACGTTCTAATCTTGCTTCAGAAATTAAAACTTACCGAAATTTACAAATTGATCTCAAAAAGGGCACCATTACTTCAATAAAAAAACATAAAAAAACCATCGAACTCACTAAAAATGAGCTTCTAATTTTCCGAACCCTGTTATATAACCAGGATCGGATTGTTTCGCGTAATGAACTGATGACTGAACTCTGGGACAACTGTGAATATATTAATGATAATGCTCTTACCGTTAATATCAGTCGTCTGCGTGATAAATTAGGGAAGCTGGGTGAAATGTCAACTATTGAAACCAGAAAGGGTTTGGGTTACCTCCTCGCCAAATAGGTATGAAATTTAAAGATTATATCACTGATCATCTCGTTATTCTCTTAGTTAATCTTGTCGCTTTTCTTTTAATTCAATATCTCTTTTTGATGTTTTCAATTTCACCAGAATTGAATATCTTCATTACTTTTATTCATCTTATTGTTTTTACTACATGTTTTCTTTATCCATATTTTAAAAAAGTTCGTTTCCATCAAGTAATTTATGAACAGTTAGATATGATAGATCAAAAAACCTTGGTGCACGAATTGATTAGCCCTAAAACCAATGAAGAAAGACTTTTTCATCAAGAAATCTCCGAGTTGAATCGCTATATGATTGATCAAATCAACCAATATAAAATCAAATTTGAAGATTTTAAGGAATATCTTGAACTCTGGGTTCACGAAGTGAAATTACCTATTTCCGCTCTCCGCTTAAGTCTCGCGCAAGCCAAATTCCAAAACAAGCAATCACTTTTTTTGGAACTAGACCGGCTCGATGATTATGTTAACCAGATTCTTTACCTAGTCAGGTCGGAACATGTGGAAAAAGACTATCAGATCTCTGAGTCCAATCTCTCGGAAATTATTAAGCGTGTTGCTCTTAAAAATCAAAGTATTATTATCGATAGCCACATTGATTTTGAGGTTAAAAATGTTGACAAAATTGTCGAAACCGACCCTAAGTGGTTAGAGTTTATTCTTAATCAAATTCTCGCTAATAGTATCAAATATCGTAAAAAGAAGTTCCCCAAAATTCAGATTTACACTGAGGAGACTCCAAAATCAATTGTTTTGCATATTTTTGATAATGGAATCGGTATTCCTTCTTCAGACCAATCTCGTATTTTCCAGAAAGCTTTCACTGGTCATAATGGACGTCTTTTTGATTTTGATCAGAAAAAAATAAATCTCATGGCAGAAACTAGCAATAAAAGTACTGGCATGGGTCTCTATATCGTTAAAAAATTAATCGAGAAACTTGGACATCGTATCTCCGTCTGTTCAATTGAATGTCAATACACAGATATCATGATTGCATTTGCGAAAAATGATTATTACAAAAATGTAAGAAATCGTAATATTAAAAGCGCGACAGAATAATCGATATTCTATAAACTTGAGGTAACAAGAAAATCTTGTTGGAAAGGAAAAAATGAAAGAATTACTAAAAATTGAGAAAATTGAGAAATATTACGGGAACCGCTCGAGTATTACGAAGGCGGTTGATAATATTTCTTTTGAGGTGGATAGTGGTGAATTCGTGGCTATTATGGGCGCAAGTGGCTCAGGTAAGACCACACTTTTAAATCTTATCTCTACCATTGACAAGGTCACCTCTGGACATATTTATGTAGCTGGTACGGATATTACTAAACTAAAAGGTAACGACCTTAATCGTTTTCGTCGTGAAGAACTAGGATTTATTTTTCAGGATTTTAATCTGCTCGATAATCTGACCGCCTACGAAAATATTGCACTTGCTCTTTCTATTCAAAACATTAAATCCGTTGATATTGAACCACGTGTCAAAAAAGTTGCCACCGATTTGGATATTCAAAACATCTTACAAAAATATCCATACCAACTCTCTGGTGGACAGAAACAGCGTCTTTCAATTGCCAGAGCTGTTATAAAGAATCCTGATATCTATATTTTTGACGATTCCTGATGAGCCAACTGGTGCACTTGATTCAAAATCTTCTAGAATGTTACTTGAACGTTTTGACTACTTAAATCAAGAGCTCGGCGCCACCATCCTTATGGTTACCCATGATGCTTTTACTGCCAGCTATTCTTCCAGAGTGATTTTCATCAAAGACGGCCAAATTTTTAACGAGATTCATCGTGGTAAGAATTCGCGAAAAGAATTTTTCGATCAAATTATCGATGTCATGACTCTACTAGGTGGAGATCTTAGCGATGCTCTTTAAACTCTCTTTTCGTAATATTATTCGTAGTATGAAAGACTACGCCATCTATTTCTTTACCCTCATTCTCGGTGTTGTTATCTTCTACGTTTTTAATGCTATTGGTACACAAACTTCTATGATGAAGTTAAGTAATTCCACTCATGATGTTGTTAAACTTCTTGTTAATGTCTTATCAGGTGTCAGTGTGGTGGTTGCCGGCATTCTTGGCTACCTGATAATTTACGCCTCTAGATTTTTGATTAAACGTCGCAATAAAGAATTTTCTATCTACCTTACTCTTGGTATGAGTAAGCGTAAGATCTCTCTCTTACTTTTCTTCGAGACCCTCTTTATTGGTCTACTTTCTCTAGTGGCTGGTCTCGCCATCGGTGTTGTCTTATCACAGTTAATGAGTGTGTTTGTTGCCAATCTATTTGAAGCTGATATGTCGAAATTTCAATTCGTCTTCTCCAGCGAAGCCTGTCTCAAAACCATCGCTTATTTCGGCATAATCTATCTTTTAGTGATCGCCTTTAATACCATCATGATTAATAAACTCAAAATTATTGATCTGATTCAGGCCAGTCGTAAAGCCGAAAAAGTTCGTCTAAAAAATCCCGTCGTCTGTATCATTGTCTTCCTCTTCGCTGTAACGATTTTGAGTATTGCTTATTATCAAGCTACTGTCAATTATCTTACTTTTATCTCTACCCCTTCGATGTTTGCACAAGTCATGGGCTTTGGTATCCTCGCCACTTTCTTGCTATATTGGTCATTTTCTGGACTCATGATGAAACTGATTGCTACGCGTAAAAAACTATATTATAGAGATCTTAACAGCTTCACATTTAGACAGATTAGCAGCAAGATCAATACGACCGTTGCCTCCATGAGTGTTATTTGTCTCATGCTTCTGTTTACAATTTGTACCCTATCTAGTTGTTTGTCTATTCGTGAAGCTTCCAAGAAACAACTTGAATATGCCACTCCTGTCGACGCTGTTGTTTCATACCGGAATAACGATAATTCAAAATGGGAAGAATCCAATTCTGAAGAAGATAAAGATAATCCTGCTCTCAAGGCTTGGAAGCAAAAAATGGCAGTCAAGTACGAAAATGACTCTAAGGCGAGTATCGAGGATATTATCAAGACTAATCCAAGTCTATGGAATAGCCTCAAAGACCAAACTTCATTTAATACCTATAGCCTCTCCAAAAAGATAGAAAATGGTGGGCTTGATCTTAATGCCGTGTTGAATCAAAAATCTCTTCAAAAGATGGCTGAAATGACTAACGGTCACGCTAATGGAATGTATGTCTTAAGGATTATCCCAGTTTCAGATTACAATAAGATCGCCAAGTTATATCACTTCGATCAATACAAATTAAACCCTGATCAGTACTTCATTTTGTCTGACTTCAAGAAAATGGAGGAAATTTACAATATTTCCCTGAAAGATGGGCATAAAATCAAAATAAACGGAAAAACCTTATCACCAAAATTTGACCATAACAAGCAAGGTTTTATCGAGCCATCCAATACAAATGGCAATATGGGAATTCTCGTTGTTTCTGACGAAGTCACCAAGACTTTAGCAAAATATGAGAACTTCATGGCCGCAAACTATAAGACTAATGATAAAAATAAAACTGAACAGTTGGATAAAGATTTGCGTCGCGTCATTACTGGCAACGAAAATGATTATATAAAAATTACTTCCCCGCGTTTTTATAGTATTCAGACCAAAAATCAGATAATCGCCATGTCGGTAGGTCTTCAGGCTATTGCTACCTTCCTTGGCTTGTATCTTGGTATCATCTTTCTTATCTCCAGTGCTGCAATCCTTTCACTCAAGGAATTATCTGAGTCTTCTGATAATCGCGATAAGTATATGGTTCTAAGACGTCTAGGTGCGGATGAGAAAATGATTAACCGTGCACTCTTTCGTCAGATTGCTATTTTCTTCGCTGCTCCGCTCTTTCTAGCAATCATTCATTCGATCTTTGGCTTAACTTTCGCCATCAAGGTTCTCAGCTTCATCGGCACTGAAGGACTAGCTTTGTCAATCATCATGACCGTTATCTTTCTTGTCGCTATCTATGGCGGTTACTTCCTCTTAACTTTCTTAAGTAGCAAGCGTATCATTTCTGAAAAGCAATTACGTCGAAGTTAAATAGGTAGTCAAGGCTAAATAAAAGTACTCCACTCATCGGAGTACTTTTTTGTTGCTATATTAGTATTATTAATCATCAGGTAATTATGTTATGCAGAAGCTCGGTCATATCTCCGATTTTTTGATATAATTACCTTATGAAAAATACACGCGAGGATATCTTACATCTAGCAAAACTTTCTAATTTATCACTTGAAGAGTCCGAAATAGAAGGCTTGCAGCAAGATCTGGATAATATTGTAAATTACATTTCGCAACTTGACGAGTTAAATACTGATGGAATTGAGCCTACATATCAAGTTTTTGAAATGGAAAACGTCTGGCGCGAGGATAAAATCAAACCTCAAGATGCCACTCGTGAAGAACTCTTAAAACTAGCTCCTGCCACAAGGCAAGATATGATTCAAGTACCAAAAGTTCTATAAGCCCTATAAATTATTTAAGATGTAAAAAACTAATTCGTCAAAATATTGAAATTATTAAAGGAAGACCGAAATGAAGATTGCAAACAAGGAGATTTCTGCCGTCAGTCTAGTGAAAGAGGCATTTGAAAAAGCCCGTCAATTCGCCAAATATAATATTTTTGTATCACTGGCTGATGAAGAAAAAGCCCTAAAGAAAGCAGAGGAAATTGATAAAAAGATTGCTTCTGGTGAAGAAGTCGGACCACTCGCCGGCGTCCCATATGCATTGAAAGATAATTTTTTGAGTAAAGAGGGAAATACGACAGCTTCAGCAAAGATACTTGAACCATTCCATTCCCCCATCGATTCTACCGCAGTCAAGAAGCTTGAAGAGGCTGGGGCTATCATAATCGGTCGCACCAATCTTGATGCCTTTGCGCACGGCTCATCCACTGAGAACTCCTATTTCGGTCCTACCCATAATGCCAAAGATTTTGATCGCGTACCTGGAGGTTCTTCCGGTGGTTCCGCGGCGGCGGTAGCGCTGGATATTGTCGAATTCGCCACTGGTACTGATACTGGCGGCTCAATTCGCCAACCAGCTTCTTTTAATGGTGTCTATGGATTTAAACCAACTTATGGTACTATCTCCCGCTACGGTGTAGTGGCTATGGCCTCTAGTACAGACTGTGTCGGTTTCTTTGCTAAAAATGCTGAGGATATGGATCTTCTGATGTCTATTTGTGCTGGCCAGGATGAAAAAGACCCCACAACTTTACCTAGTTATTACAACCATGAGGAACAGAAATATTTTATTCCGCAAATCAATCCAAGAACCGCCAAAATTGGTGTTATTCGAGACTTCAAAAATAATTCCATTGATCCCGAAGTTCAACGCGTGCTCGATTTTGAAATAGAAAAACTTAAAGCTGCTGGACATAAAATCATCGAGCTTGATATGCCAATCTTAAAATATGCTCTCGCTGTATACTACATTGTGGTGCCGGCCGAGGTCGCTTCAAATCTTTCCCGTTATGATGGTGTACGTTATGGTTTTCGTTCTGAACGTGCGAAAAATCTTGGTGAAGTCTTCGGTCTTTCTCGCAATGAAGGTTTTATGTCAGAGAATAAGCGTCGTATTATGATTGGTAACTTCGTTCTGAGTTCCGGCTTCTACGATGCTTATTTCAAAAAAGCCGAACAGGTTCGTACCTTGATTATTCAAGAATATCAGAAAGCTTTCGAACAGTGTGATTACTTACTAACACCAGTCTCTCCATCCCCAGCTTTTAAACTTGGTGAAAAAGTTAGTGATCCAGTTGCCATGTATTTTGAAGATGTTATGAGCGTTCCAATTAATCTTGCAGGTTTACCAAGTTTAGCCTTCCCAGCCGGCGAAACTAAAGAAAATGGGCTTCCTGTCGGTTTACAGATCATCGGCCCAAGACGTAGCGATAAAAGTATTTTAAGTTTTGCCAAGCATCTTGCTGAGGAGAAAAAATAATGCCATATTCAACTTTTATTTTATTGATAGCAATACTAATCGTTGGTGTTTTTGTTTTTATTGCCATTTCTTCGACCGGGCGTCACAATCATCATTTCGATGTCGAAGATTATCAAACAAGATTCTTGAAAATTGAGAATTCCCTCAGTCGTGAGAATAAACTTTCTTATAACGCCGCGGTGATAGAAGCCGATAAATTACTTGATCGCGCTCTCATGGAATTAGGTATCCCCGGTAAAACCATGGGAGAGCGGCTCAAAGCCTCTAGCGGGCGATTCTCTCAGCTTAATTCTGTTTGGTATGCTCATAAGCAGCGTAATCAGATCGCACATGAACAGGATTTTAATCTAGAATATAGTCAAGCGAAGCATGCTTTGGCTAGTTTTCGTCAGGCTTTAAAGGATCTAGGTGCAATTTAATGGGAGAAATTATGACTGAACAAAAATATGAAATCACTGTTGGCATCGAATGCCATGTACAACTTGCCACTAAGACCAAACTTTTTTCTGAAGTAGATAATGATGCTCGTGGCAAGGAACCAAATTCTTGTGTTTCACCAGTTGAATATGCTTTGCCTGGTATGTTGCCACGCTTAAATCATGAAGCTATTAATATGGCTGTGCGTGCAGGACTGGCTCTTAATTCCGAAATTAATCTATTATCTCGTTTTGATCGTAAACATTACTTTTACCCAGACTCTCCTAAGGGTTACCAGATCACTCAAATGTATCAACCAATTATTGGCGCTGGCTTTGTTGAATTACCAAGTGGCAAAAAAATCCGCATCGAGCATGCACATCTTGAAGGTGATGCCGGTAAGCTAACCCACTTTGATCATTATTCATTAGTTGATCTCAATCGTGCTGATACTCCACTCATCGAAATTGTCTCTATGCCCGATATTCACTCCGCTCGTGATGCTCATGATTACTGTAAGGAGCTTTGGCGCCTGATGACCTTCTCTGGTGTCTGTTTTGGTGATCTATATAATGGCAATATGCGCTTCGATGTTAATATCTCGTTAGCCGAAAAAGGTAGTAAGGTACTCGGCAAACGTGCTGAGATTAAAAATCTCAACTCCTTCCGTTCTGTCGAACGTGCGATCGAGTATGAATACGAGCGACAGAGCAAAATGCTTGACGCTGGGGAAGTAATTACTCAGGAGACTCGTGGTTGGAATGATGCCACTGGTAAAACCACTTCCCAGCGCTCCAAGGAGGAGGCTCAAGATTATCGCTACATGCCTGAACCTGATCTTCCTCCGATTAGACTAACTAGTCAACAGATTAAAAAAGAGCAGGAAAATATGCCTCTACTTCCAGCCGATTACCGTGCCACCCTCGGTGTGATTATTTTTCAAGATATTCTTGAAATTCTTCTAGATTACAAGGCTCTTGTCGATAAGTTATCTGAGCTGAAGACTGAATATGATATCCAAGGTATTGATAAGAAAACTAGTAAAACTGCTATCCTCAAGATTGCTAACCTCTTTGCTTCGGTCCTTCTAGCTGAGGAGAATAGCAGTCTCTTGAATGATCCAATGCCAAGCGTGAAACAACTAATGGACTTAAGCTCCATGATTGCTAAAAATGAACTCTCAAGTACCAGCGTTAAGGAAGTTTTCTTACGCTTCTTTACCCCAGAGATGCGTTTCAAAGAAACTAGGGCTATCGCTAAAGAGCTCAATCTTATTCAAGAGAACGATCTCGGTGCTGTAGAAAAAATTGTAGACGAGGTCCTTGCTGATCCAAACAATGCTCAGGCTGTGGCTGATTTTAAGGCTGGTTCTGAAAAAGTTCTCGGTTTTCTGGTTGGACAAGTCATGAAAGCCTCTCGTGGTAAGGCTAACCCAAGTATGGCGCAAGAAATCCTTCGTAAGAAGCTACAATAAGAATCTTTGGATAATTTAAAAACGCTCAAGGTGTATCTGCTTAATTACAGTATTTTAAGTATTCTAACCTTAAGCTTTCTGTGCTAAAATTAAAGAGCAAAATTAGGGACCACAAGAAAGCATTGTATGAAACTATATACTAATGAAACTGTTTTTCGTGGTCATCCTGATAAGGTTTGTGATCAAATTAGTGACGCTCTCCTTGATGCCTTTTTACAAGACGATAAGCATTCTCGCTGTGGTATTGAAGTGATGGGTGGTAAAGGCAAAATTTTCATTACTGGCGAAGTTACTTCAAATAGCCAAGTTGATGCTGAAAAAATAGTCAGGCGTGTACTTAAAGATGTTGGTTATATTGATCAAAACGGGAGTGCGATCAACATTGTCGAGTCTGGTGATCCGGCAGAAATTGAAATCGTCAATAATCTAGGGAGACAAAGTCATGATATTGCACTGGGTACTAATGACGAAATTGGTGGTGCCGGTGATCAAGGTATGATGTTTGGTTTTGCCTGTAATGATACTCCAGAATATAAACCAATCGCCATGCATTTACTTCAGGAGTTTTCAAAATTTTATGACCAACTTCGCATAAAAGACCAAAGATTTTTACCAGACGGCAAGACCCAAATCACTGGCGTATATGATCGAAAGATGCATCTCAAGAAGATTAAAGATTGGACTATCAGCTATCAGAACACTGAAAAAGACCGAGATACAACAGATAAGATTTTAATTGATCAAGCCAAAACTTTGGCTGAAAAATATGGACTAAAAGTTCAAAAATTTCTTATCAATCCAACTGGCAAATTTCTGATCGGTGGCTTTCAGGGAGACGCCGGTCTTACCGGCCGTAAAATAGTCGTCGATAGCTATCAATCATTCGCGCCTGTTGGCGGCGGTGCCTTTTCCGGTAAAGATCCTTCTAAGGTGGATCGTTCTGGTGCCTACAAAGCCCGCGAAATTGCCATTCGCTATCTCAAAGAAAGAAAATTAGCTCGTTGCGAAGTTCAACTTTCGTACGCCATTGGTATCGCTGAACCGCTTGCGATCTATATTTTAGGTGATGGTAAAAATATTGAACCGGAAAAATCTCTATACGCTGAATGTACTCCGAAGCAAATGATCAAAGATTTAGGTTTATTAGATAAATGTTTCGAAGATACCGCCAAGTTTGGTCATTTTTAATATTCCATGCTACAATAACCATATACACTATATCTAATCCATCAATATAAAAGAGAACTTTTATGCCAAACTCATCTCCAAATCATCTCAACTCTGCCCCAAACACAGATAATAATCAAAACGAGATCCTATCAGACAAGCAACACCTCACTCGTCTCCAGAATGAAATCGGCTCTAAAGTCCTCACTCTCGTTGGTTTTGAATCAAGAAATAAAGACATCGTTAACTCTTCCTTCGAAAAAGCTAGAAAACAGAACGAAAAGCTTCCAGGTAAAAACAATGAACGTAGAAACTTCGCCTATCTTTCCCGTCTCAATAATATGGTCGAAAAACATGGCGATGCATTAGAACGAAAACTCTGGGCAGCCTCTGCCGAAAATGTCGTCATGGACTATGAAGACATCCCAGACGCCTATTGGAAACAGCAAGAACAAATCCTAAGAGACAATGGCCAAGGCAGGGAACTAAGTAGGCGTGAAAAGGAAATCCTCGCTGAAGATCTCATCGAAAAACAGCGTAAATCGATCACTTCTTGGGCTAACTATCTAAGCGATAAAAACTGCCCCTATCCTCTCTGGTTTAAAGTCTATGCCTTCGATGGTATCTCCAAGATGAGTAATGCTCTTAATCTTGATGATGCAGACTACAACAGACGCGATAATACTACAGCCCTCAGTTTCCCAAAACTTAACGCCGAGATCCTCGCCAAAGTCTATCGCCAAATTAATGATTTCTATGGCGTAGATAAAGAGAATTGGCTCTCTAAGCACTCTGATGATGAAAAGCTAGTTTCTCTCGTTAAATCCGCCAATTTCCCTAAGCTTTATGCTAAAGAATTAGTAGACACTAAGGTCATTCTCAAAACCCCAGAACGCACCGAAGATGTCCATGGTGATTGGTTTGAATATAAGCTAGGAGACGAAGAAGAAATCGCCAGCCTCGCTGAAGGCACCCATTGGTGTGTCGTGGATCCTAATGTTGCCCACAATTATCTAACATACGGCGAATATGGACACTCTAGAAGTAAGGGGGCAGATGAAGAATCTAGCTCTAAGGCCAAATTCATCATCTTTAGATTAGAAGACCCCAACTCTCCCGGCGTCTTTGCTTCCAACGGTTCTGCCTCCATTCGTCTAGATCCAGACGGCATGGTTGCTGAAGTATCAGGGTTAGATGGTGGACAAGCCCTTGAAGATTCTTTAGTTCAAACCGTAAAAGAAAAGGTCTTATCTTTGCCAGGTGGCAAAGAGTTCCTCCAGAAGTTCGAAGATAAGCAAACCCTCATCAAACTAGATCATAAATTGCAAAATGGCGAAGACTTAACCAAAGAAGAACTCAGTTTCCTCTATGAACTAGATCGTCCAATTGCTACCCTAGACACCTACAATAGCGAAGATCCTAGAATCCCAGAACTAAAAGAAAAGTATGGCATAGAATACGCCTTAGAAAAAGGATTAGATACCAATAAGTTAGTTCCGAGGTTAGACTACTCTGATATCAAAAACTACTTAGGTACTCTTCTCGAACATGGTGCAGATATTAATAAAATCACGAATAGACTAACACCAACTGATATTGTTCAAAAACTTGATTTTCTTCTCGAACATGGTGCAGATATTAATATCAACCAACTAGTTTCTGAGCTCAGTCCAAGTTGTATATGCGGCTACCTTGATTTTCTTCTCGAACATGGTGCAGATATTAATATTAACCAACTAACTTCTGAACTCGATCCAGTATTTATCTGCGACTACCTAGGCACCCTCCTAGAACATGGTGCAGATATTAATAAAATCGCAAACAGACTAAAACCAACTGATATTTTTAAAAACTTTGATTTTCTTCTCAAATATGGTGCAGATATTAATATTAACCAACTAGTTTCTAAACTCAGGCCATTAGCTATCTATGAGAGGCTAGACACCTTTCTCAAACATGGTGCAGATGTTAATATCATAATAAATAAATTAAATAAATTAGATGAGGATGCAATAAAGAAAAACATCGACCTCCTCCGAAAATACGGCGCAAATCTCTAATAACATACTGCTCCACTATATTTTGACTGTAATTTTTAAGATAATTATTGAGAACCGCAAGACCTGGGCATAAAATACAACTTTATTTTTAACAGATAGCATGGTAAAATATCACCAACGTCTTTTTGCCGTAATTTAATTGGCAAAACACCGAAAAGACAATAATAATAACTAAATAAGGAAATTCATGGCTACTAACAATCATGATTTAGCAAAGCTTCGCAATATTGGTATTATTGCCCATATTGATGCAGGTAAGACCACTACCTCTGAGGCGATTCTTTACCGAACTGGACTAAAACACAAAATCGACCTTGTTAAAGGTGATACCGGTGGTGCAACAACTGACTGGATGGAGCAGGAGAAGGAACGTGGTATTACTATTACTTCTGCCGCTGTTACTGCAACTTGGAAGGGTTATAAGATTAATATTATCGATACCCCAGGTCACATTGACTTTACTGCTGAAGTAGAGCGTTCACTTCGCGTCCTTGATGGCGCTATCACTGTTTTTGACGGTAAGATGGGTGTCGAGGCTCAGTCGGAAACCGTATGGCGACAGGCTACTAAATATGGTGTCCCACGTATTTGCTTCATCAATAAAATCAATCAGATTGGTGGTGATTTTTATAAGTCTCTTGAATCTATTCATAAGCGTCTCTCAAAGAATGCGGTAGCTATCCATTTGCCAATTGGTTTTGAGAAGGATATCTGTGGCGTAGTTGATCTTATTGATATGAAGGCCTACACCTATAAAGAATATGCTGACCATTCTTTAACTGTCGGTGAAATTCCAGCTGATATGCTAGATAAAGCCAAAAAAGCACGTGCCATTCTCGTTGAGGAGGCCGTTTCTGCTGACGAAGATTTGATGAATAAATATTTCACTCAGGGTGAAGAAGCTATTACTGAGGCTGAACTTAAAGCTGCTCTTCGTAAGCGTGTGCTTGATGGTGATTTTTTCCTTGTCACCGGTGGTGATGGTCGTGGTGTCATCGTTGAGAAAGTTCTTGACCTTTGCGTTGATTATCTCCCGTCTCCACTTGATCGTGATCTTGGTCAAACCGTCGGTACTGATCCAAAAACTGGTGATCATGTCGTCCGCAAAGCTGATGTCTCTCAGCCACTTACTGCTCTCGCCTTTAAGATCGCCTCTGATCCATTCGTCGGTAAATTAGTCTTTGTACGTGTCTATTCGGGCGTGCTTAAGTCCGGATCTTATATCCTTAACGCCACCACTGGCAATAAGGAACGTGTTGGTCGTCTTGTTCGTATGTTTGCTGATAAGCGTGAAGAAATTACCGAAGTAGCTGCTGGTGATATCGCTGCCATTGTCGGCCTCAAAGAGACTACTACTGGTACTACTCTTTGTGATCCAGCTCATCCGATTCTCCTTGAGTCCATCGAATTCCCAGAGCCTCCAGTTTCTATCGCAGTTGAGCCAAAAACCAAGGCTGATCAGGAAAAAATGGGTCTTGGTCTCGCTAAGCTTGCGGAAGAAGATCCAACTTTCCGTGTTCATACTGATGAGGAAACTGGTCAAACCATTATTTCTGGTATGGGTGAGTTGCATCTTGAGATCATTATCGACCGTTTGAAGCGTGAACATAACGTTGAGGCCAATACTGGTGCTCCTCAGGTTGCCTATCGTGAAACTATTCGTGGCACTAGTGAAGCTCAGGGTAAGCACATCAAGCAGTCTGGTGGTCGTGGCCAGTATGGTGATGTTTGGATCAAGTTTGAGCCAAATGAGCCAGGTAAGGGCTTTGAGTTTATTGATATGATTAAGGGTGGTGTGGTTCCTCAGGAATACCGCAAACCAGTCCAGCAAGGTGTCGAAGAGACCTTAAACGGCGGTGTTATTGCCGGCTATCCAGTTGTTGATATTAAGGCCACTCTTTATGATGGTTCCTACCACGATGTCGACTCTTCAGAGCTTGCTTTCAAGCTCGCTGGAAGCTTAGCAACTCGTGAAGGTATAAAGAAGGCAAAACCTGTGCTTCTTGAGCCAGTAATGAAACTTGAGGTAACAACTCCAGAGGAATTCATGGGTGATGTGATCGGTGATATCAACTCTCGCCGTGGTCGCATTGACTCAATGGAAGATCTCCAAGGTGGTGCTAAATTAATCATTGCTTTTGCTCCTCTTGCCAATCTCTTTGGTTATACTTCAGATCTTCGTTCAATGAGTCAGGGTCGTGCTGCTTCCTCAATGGAACTTGCTCAATATGAAGAAGTTCCACCTAACGTTGCACAAGAGATTATCGAAAAACGTAACAGTTCTAAATAACCTGAAAGTAAAAAAGAGACTAGTTCCGCTAGTTTCTTTTTTTCTAGAAAAGAAAGGAGTATAATAATACTAAGCATAATCAAGGAGTAGTTGTATGCAAACCACCTTTCTTTGGTTTAGATCAAATGCTACAGGTCTATATTTTGATATCCTTGACAATATTGAGTTAATTATTTGCACCATGATAATTTTAACTACAATTATAACTTGTTTCCTATTACTGTTAGCCAATGAATTAAAGAAATTAATAAAAGAATTTCTACTAGGAGCCTCATCAATTGTATTACCGATAGCTTTGATCTATGACGTTCGTTATGTGTTAATATCTCCAATGCGTGATGTAATTTGGTATCATATCACCCATGGGGCAGCAATAATAATTA
>ERZ773055.896-NODE-896-length-15441-cov-9.857598_pt1 | contig 15441 bp, 12 predicted proteins | sample MGYA00580515_ERZ773055 | MGnify/ENA primary metagenome ERZ773055 (study PRJEB29015, sample SAMEA2737993) | human oral metagenome | biome: human oral; feature: human-associated habitat; material: dental | place: China | collected 2064 ...
GGTCAAACACTTTGTATAGCACCGCTGGGCTGTGGTTGCGCACGCCACCGGAGCAAATTTCGTAGCCGTTCATCACCATGTCGAATTGGTCAGCCACGATGGCCAGTTTTTCAGCATCGGTCGTCGCCGATTCCAGCGCCTCTAGACCGCCCTTTGGCATGCTAAATGGGTTGTGGCCAAAATCAAGCTTCTTGCTATGATCGTCCCATTCATAGAACGGAAAATCGATGATCCAGGCAAAGGCCACCACGCTCGGGTCTTTCAAGTTGAAATGGGCAGCAAATTCGTTACGCAGGCGACCAAGCACGGCGTTGACGACTGGGCGAGTGTCGGCGCCAAAGAACACGGCGTCGCCATCAGCTGCACCAGTTTTTTGCTGAATCGCTGTGAGCTCTGCTTCGCTCAAGAACTTGGCGATTGGTGATTTTGCCTCGCCATCTTGGTAAGTGATGTAGGCCAAACCACCTGCCCCTTCACTTTTAGCAATGTCAGTGAATTGGTCGATTTGCTTGCGGCTGAGGCTAGCGCCGTTTTTCACGCAAATTGCCTTGATACACTCAGCGTTTTTGAATACGCCAAATTCGGTGTTAGCAAACACATCGGTTAGTTCAATCAGTTCCATACCAAAGCGCAAATCTGGCTTGTCCGAGCCGTATGTCTCCATGGCGTCGCGGTAGGCAATGCGCGGAATTAGCTGGCCGTCGCCCACCGGTAGATCGCTCAAATCCAGCAATTTCTTGCCCGCGAAATCGGTCGCAAGCTGACACATCAACGGCTCAACTTCCTGGCGGACTTCCTCGCCGTCTTCAACGAAGCTCATCTCCAGATCCAGCTGATAAAACTCGCCGTACAGTCGGTCAGCTCGCGGATCTTCGTCGCGAAAACACGCTGCCAACTGGTAATACCGCGGCACACCGCCAACCATCAGCAGCTGTTTGAACTGCTGGGGTGCCTGCGGCAGAGCGTAGAACTTATTTTCCTGCAGACGACTGGGGATAAGAAAATCACGCGCGCCCTCGGGACTGGAATTTGCCAAAATCGGCGTCTGAATCTCGATGAAGTCCCGAGTATCCATATACTGATGCATCCGTCGGTACATTTCAGCGCGTTTTTTCAGCATGTCCTGCATCTTCGGACGACGCAGGTCAAGGTAACGATACTTAAAACGCAAGTCTTCGCCCGCCTGGTTTTCCTCGGCAAACGGTTGGATTGGCAAGGTTTCAGCTCGGTTGAGAATTTCCAGGTTTTCCACTACAATTTCCACATTACCGCTGGCGATATTTGGATTCTTCAAACCTTCACCACGCTCAGTCACCATACCGCTGGCACGAATCACAAACTCATCGCGCAAGCTTTCCGCCAAACGAAAAGCCTCCGTCTGCTCAGGATTAATCACCAGCTGCACCAAGCCGGTATGATCGCGTAGGTCAATAAAAATCAGCCCGCCGTGATCGCGCCGGGAGTGCACCCAGCCAGCCACTGTAATATTTTTTCCAACTTCATCAGAGGTCTTTGCTGCCAAAATTCTATTTCTCATATCTGTTATTATATCACAGCAGTGACAGTTTTATGCTATAATCACCACATGGATAGCTATATGGTGGGCACTGTAGTCATCTTTTGTTCAATTACGTGGATTATCGCCAGTCCCCTTGTGATTTTTCATTATAGAAAATTATATCTCACAGCCTCTCGTGAGCTAGAAGAGTTAAGTCAGAAAAAGACAACCGCAGCAGACACACAGTCAATCAAGAAACCTATCGCGGAAAATGCACAGCTAGACAAGAAGCCCGCTGCAGATGACATATCTAATTCAGCCACACCGCTCAGCGACCATGAACTGCTCACCAAAATTCGCTCCATGTCGCCGTATGATTTCGAAAAATACATCGCTCAATTATTTGAACATTTTGGCTATTCGGCTGCAACCACTCCGCATAAACGTGACGGTGGCATTGATATTGTATTATACAAAAACGGCGTCCAGAGCTATGTCCAATGTAAAAAATATATAGAAAAAATTGTTAAAGTATCCGAAATGCGTGACTTTTACGGTGCAGTTGTTGACCATTTACATGGAGGTGAAGCATTCTTTGTCACTACAAACATCTTCTCATCGGATGTGCGGAGATTTGTGAAATATTCTACCAACGGCAAAAAGATACGACTTATTGACGGCACAGGACTACTCACTATCATTCGCGCCCTTGAAGATAAAGGTGTCGTAGTACCAATTCCTGACGTATCAGACATATCTCAAAAAATTAAACCATGTCCACGCTGTCGTGGCGGTCATCTGGTGATAAGACATAGCAAAAAAGATCATTCGCCATTTTACGGATGCTCCAATTACCCTGAATGCCATTACATGCAAAAAATAGACTCTTAGCTCTTTAAGCTGTCAGTGTTGCGATTTTTATGCTCAATAACCTTACGGAGTTCTTCTTCGGAGTCAAATTCATTATCTATCTTACGACCCAGCAATTCCTCCATAACATCGCCCAAACTCAGTAAACCCACCGTTTCTCGGAGCTCATTAATAACAATAAAAAGATGATGCTGAGTTTTTAAGAATGCGGCCAAAGCGTACGATAGAGTCTGATCTTTATCTATATAGTAAACATCTCTACTCATAACTTTTTCTGCACGATGAGATTTTGACGTGCGGTCAATTGTTAACAAATCTTGAATCCTTAACATGCCAACTATATGATCAATATCACCTTGGATAACCGGAAACCGGCTATGGTCTTTTTTATGAAGATCGTCTAAAACGAGCGGCCCAAGAAATTCATCCACCGACACCGCCTCGATCATACTTCGTGGCGTCATCACACTCTCAACTCTCATATCGTTAAATTTTAGCCCACTATTAATCAGCTTCTTTTCGTTAGCAGAGAAAACTCTACTCGACCGAGCAACTATCTCCAATAGCTCATCCTTCGATTCAACTACACGGCTATCATTTACCGTTGGCGAAACCGAACGAATTAGCGAAAACAATAATTGATGACGTTCAATAGTCGCTAAGATTTGCAATTCATATTTTTCATATAAATGCTGTGAATATTTTTGCCACAAATGGATCTGCGCCACTACACCGATTTCAAGAGCAATTATCATTGATGATATGAGCCCAATTGTCCAGTGAAATAAATTGACACTAATAACTGTTAAAATAACCAGCAGTAAAGACGCCAGTACTCGTTGCAAAGAAATTATATCGCATAAGAATTTTTGCTGCCGCAAATAAACATCGGCCTTTTTATCACCCTTTTTACTTCGACGTTGCAATTCAAATTGACTATGCGACGGCACATTTGGTCGGATTCCCAGCACAATCAACAACGCCGCTAAAACAGATAAATATCCAATAATTAGCATTATCATCATATTTTTATTGTACCGTATTTCGTGCTATACTTGCTAGAGTAAACGGAGGTAAAATGAACAAGAAAAGCTGGATAATTTTCTCAATTATTGTACTATCAATTGTTGGCGGAATGATTTATGTTTCAACACAAAATCGACTCAATGTGAGCGATATCACAAACGATCAGCTAAACACAGCAATAGCCGCAGAGTCTCGAAACGGCAACATCGCCGACCATGAAATTGGCAGTAAGAGTGCTAAGGTGACTATTGTTGAGTACGCGGACTATCAATGTCCTGGCTGTAGCGCCGCTGCACCAAAAACTGAAGAAATTGCAAAAAAATACAAGGATAATGTGAGGCTTATCTTCCGCAATTTCCCAATTGCTGGCTCACACCCAAATGCACGCGCTGCCGCAGCCGTTGCTGAAGCCGCTGGCCTGCAGGGAAAATTCTGGGAAATGAATAATCTCTTATACTCTAGCCAGGACGCGTGGAAGAACGCCAGCGCCACAGAGCGCGACACGATATTTAGGTCATATGCTGAAAAACTAAACCTCAACATTGATCAGTATAAAATCGATGTTGCTGGCAACAAGGTTAAGAATAAGATTGACTTTGATATGGCATTGGGACGCAAACATGGTGTTGCCGCCACTCCAACCTTCTATATCAATGGAAAAAACACTGAGATGGACAGCTCGGGCTCAATTGAATCGTCAGTAAAAGAAGCACTTAAAAAGGCTGGCGTAGAAATAAAAGATTAAATATTATTTGATGAAAAACCAAAATCCCGCTCCGGTGCCTTGGAGCGGGATTTATTTATAGTCGTCCCTATTCTATTATGAGAGCGACTGCACTTTTTATTGTGCTATGTATGTTTGCCATTCGGCAGGCACCACATCCACCGCGATCTTTTTGCGCCGGGATGGCACAAACTTGATTGCTATTGGCATGTGTTTTGCACTCCTTATTATTATGTGCAGCCCCACGCGCTTCGACCTTTATCACTTATATATCAGCAATTTAATGCTTCGGCGCGAGACACATCAACAATGGTACCAAACGTCTATTGGTACGTCAAGCAAAAACATTTTAAAATGCCTACTTATTTATATATTAGAATAAGCGAATTCGCTTGGCAATAACCATAACAAGTAAAATCAACAACGCTGTAAAACTGGTAATTACTGGATATGCCCAAGGCTCTCCTTGAAACGGTAAGGCAATATTCATTCCATACATGCCATAAAAGACATTCGGAATTGCCAGCAGAATAGTAATAGCTGTTAAAACTTTCATCCGCTGATTCAAAGTATTATTAGCCACGGTTGAATAGGCATTTTGAATACTGGATATGGTGTGCGCGCTGGAGCTAATTGCTACTAAAATCTGCTTAATATGCAAATCAATATCTGCCAGTGCTTCTAAATCTCGTGTTTTAAACAAATGACGGCGATTCTCCATCAGCTGCGCAATAACACGAGATATTCCCTCCAGACTACTTCGATACTCGTTAAGTGTATCTTCAATTGCTACAAATTTAATAAAATCAGCATTCTCCACCTCGCGACGACTTAGACGCCGCCGAGCATCAGTAATCTTCTCCGTTAACAAATGTACGCGCTGTTCATATTGGGCAATAATATAGGCTAGGTTTGCAGCAAAAATTCCCGCTGGACGCTCAGTGGTGCTAAATAAATAATCACTAATTTCTAGAGGCGAGAATTTAGCATACGGAGATATTGTAATGTAATGACTACCAGAAATCGCAATTAAAAATGGCACCGTTTTACCGGAATCGGTTCGTCCAAACGGCATGCGCGTAAATATATATTCAACACCATCAGAAAATTCTGCCCGAGGCAGTTCATGAATATCAAGCACATCACGCACTACATTCGTAGACAGCGATAAAGCCTTAGATACACGAACAGCATCAAAACTGCCGCCCAAGTGAATCCAGCCATTTTTATGCATTCGATTAACTTGCATCAGCTTCTCGGTCAGTGATCTGCGCTCAAAATAACCCACCACCATAAAAAAATTATAATATACATAAGCTATATTAGCAATTTAGACTCGAGGTGACGCCCGCGCTACCTACGCCTTAAGAAATAATATCCCACAACAACAGCCAGAGCTGTGCTAATTGCGGCAATAATCCAAAACATCACTGGATTATCAGCTCCTGGAACTGGCACGTTCATACCATATAAACCAGCAATCATCATCGGGATAGTCAACGCTACCGTAATTACTGTTAGAAGACGAATCGTCTCATTAAGCCGTGTATCCATCACCGCTCTGTAACTATCGCGAACATTTGTAATAGTCCTCAATAAACTTTTACATCGTGCAATTACCTGCTCTAAATCAATCGAAATATCTTCAACATCTTCCTTATCATCTTCCTTCAGACGCAGTTTTTGGGTTGCCAAAAGGCGCTCAATTGCCCAGTTCATCGGAATGAGAGCGTCTAAATAATCGTTCAATTTGCGTTCGTATTCGGCCAACGTCGCAATATCATTAACTCTCAACGTATGAATATTATCCGTAGCAGCACGCATTTGACGATTAATCGTTGCCACCCGCCTCTGGTATTGAGTTGAAATTGCTTCAACCATAGCAACCAGAAGCTCAACTTGCCGATCAGTTCTAATTCGCGTCTTATCAATAAATGGCTGCCATAAACGCCCCAAACTATCCCGCGATAATGTCACAAGATAATCTTTATTCAGACAAAATAATATTGGCGTGGTAAAATCATTAAAGTCATCATCTGTATCTGGTAGACGGGCAATTAGATACGTCCAGTCATTATCAAATTCAATACGCGGCACCTCGTGCGGGTCAAGCGCATCACTAATTAAGTCCTCGTCCAGACCTAACGTCAATAGCTGAGCCACCTCCTCATCGCTCGGACGCTCACAGCGCACCCAAGAACCTGCACGCAATTTTTCTTGCGTACTAATCACCGAGTCGTTACTTGATGAGCGAAGATACTGTAACATAATTTCTATATTATAAAATAAAATATCTATAAACACAAGAAAGCCTGTCCTGTCGACAGGAATTTCTTGTGTGTATTATTACGATTTAATTATCGTTCCAGCTGAGCCGTTGATTGCTTCAGCAGTTTTATCTAACGAGGTAATAATTGACGTACGCCCCGGCTTGCCATTTAAGAACGCCAGCGCCGCCTGAGCTTTTGGTAACATCGAGCCTGCCGCAAATTGACCGTCATCAATGTGTTTTTGAAGCTCTTCTACCGAGACCTCGCCTAAGGATTGTTCATCTGGCTTGCCAAAATTAATCTTAGCAGCGTCAACCGAAGTCAGAATCAACAATGTATCAGCTTCTAAAAGATCGGCTAATTTTGCTGCTCCAAAATCCTTATCGATAACCGCCGCGACGCCTTTTAATTGACCAGTTTTATCCTGCAAAACAGGAATGCCACCACCGCCAGTTGACACTACCGTGACTCCAGCATGGACTAGCGCTTTAATTACGTCGGCCTCAACAATCGTCTGAGGTTTTGGTGAAGGCACAACTCGTCGCCAACCACGACCAGCATCTTCTTTCACCGTATAGCCCCGCTCACTAGCGACAGTTTTAGCCTCTTCTTCCGAATAAAACGGACCAATTGGCTTAGTCGGATTTTGAAAAGCTGGATCACTTAAGTCAACAATTGTCTGTGTTACCACGCTGATGGCGCGATTATTCATTTGATTAACCTTAAAGGCGTCATGCAGAGCTTGTTGTAACCAGAAACCAATCAAACCCTGACTCATAGCGCCAGAATCCTCCAGAGGTAAACTTGGCACATCAGCTGTATTAATCGCCTCTTCGTGCAGGACAATGTTACCGACTTGCGGCCCATTGCCGTGGACAATCGCTACATTATGACCAGCTTGAATCAGTGGTAAAAGTTGGCGAACTGTCTCATCAGCCACACGCTGTTGCTGCTCAGACGCGGCTTCGCCCTGCCGTTGCAGGGCGTTACCACCGAGCGCTACTACAATAGTACGCTTCTTATCCATGCGTTACAGCGCTCCAAAGATTGCAATAACTACAAGGCTGATGACGGCAAATACTGCCATAATCGGAGCTGACCGCTTCAGCCAGTCGCGATATGAAACGCCAGCCAGTGCCAGACCACCCATCAATGAAGCAATAGTTGGAGCCATCATGTTAAGCAAACCTGATGCTGTAGCAAAGGCTGCCACCATGACTTCTTTGCTTGAGCCAACCAGATCAGCAATCGGCGCAATAACCGGCATGGTTGCTGCTGCCAAACCTGATGATGATGGCACGATGAATGACATTGGCAAGTAGAACAGATACGCCAACACGCCAACAACACCACCGCCAGCGTCTTTCAGGAGTGCTTCGCCCCAGCTAATGATAGTATCTTGAATCTCACCGTTAGTCATCACAACAGAGACGCCGGTTGCCACTGCGATAATCAAAGCAACTGGTAAGATATCTTTCACACCATCAATGAAAGTATCAACTGGAAAAATACCTTCCTTCTTAAACTCTTTATAGTAAATTGCGGTAATAACAATTGTTGAGATTAAGAATAGTGCGGTAATCTCATTAAAGTACCAGTCACCAAAGGCCGCACTGTGCACTACGCCAAATACTGCACCGATAATTGGCAACTCTGAAGCCCACTTAAACAGGTCGGCGAATAATGTAATTTCCCAACTTCCCCAAGGAATCAGCGAAAGAACCATCAACACAAAGGTAATAGCGAAGACGCCCATAACGACTTTTCGTGGACCAGTAAATTTTGGTACGTTCGTCATATCCAAGGCTGCTGTGGCTGGCTTATAACGAACATCTTCCTTATACTTACCTGCTTTCACCTTTGCTGCGTAACGCATAGTGAAGATGATTGCTGCGATCAAACACAGCACCAAAATGATAGACATAATTGGGATAACATTGCCCAATTTAACATCAGCAGTCTTTGCGGCAACACCGGTGGAGAATGGGTTAATGGTCGAGCCAAGCACACCCGTACCAGCACCGAGCACGATTACCATCACACCAGTCATTGCGTTATAGCCAGCAGCGATCATCATCGGAATAACTAGAGCGTAAAACGCTACAGTTTCTTCCTGCATACCGTAAGTTGTGCCACCGATAGCAAACAACGTCATTAAGATTGGAATGAGCCACTTTTCTTTGCCCTTCATCTTACGAAGTAGCGCACCAAGAGAAGCATCAAGAGCGCCAGTCTTCATGGTAACGCCCAAGAATCCACCAAGTACCATAACGAAGACTATCACGTCTAGCTTATCAGACATACCTTTAATTGGTGCTGTGAAGACGTCCCATAAACCTTGCCGGTCATGCTTGTCAACTTTCTCTTCTTTACCGTCCTTTTCTTCGGTGACGGTGCGGTCTTTTTCAACCACATGATATGATCCGGCGACACGGTTACCATCGTCATCAGTCTTATAGATGCCCGACGGAATAATCCATGTCAACGCTGCCATGATTGCGATCACGACAAACAGAACTGTAAACGCTGACGGCGATCGAAGCTTCTGCTTTGCTTTTTTAATTTTTTCTACCATTGCCTCGGAGCCTCCTTAACCTCCTTATTACGACAACAACTACAATGTTAAAGCCATAACAGCTTTAATTGTATGCATACGATTTTCCGCTTGATCAAATACTATCGAATGTGGCGAGCGGAACACCTCATCCGTAACTTCCATAGAATCTAGACCAAAATCTTCCTGAACTTTTTTACCAGTAATCGTCAATGCGTCGTGGAATGCTGGCAAACAGTGCATGAACTTAACTTCAGGATTTCCCGTCAGGTTAATCATGTCACGATTGACTTGGAAGTGGCGCAATTGATTGATACGCTCAGCAAACTTATCTTCTTCGCCCATCGACACCCAAACATCGGTGTAAATCACGTCAGCGCCACGCAAGGCTTCTTCGAAGTTGTCGGTAATAGTAATGCGCGCATGGCTTGATCTGGCGAAGTGGCGAGCCTTGTCAACAAGAGCTTGCTCCGGATGTAATTCACGAGGTGCTAAAATGCGGAAATCAAGACCCATAATTGCCGATCCAATCATTAGGGAATTTGCCATATTATTACGACCATCACCCACAAACACTAACTTGGTGCCCTTGAGCTTACCAACATGCTCCTCAATAGTCATGAAATCAGCCAAAATCTGTGTTGGATGGAACTTATCTGTCAAGCCGTTCCACACCGGCACGCCGGCATGCTTTGCCAAATCTTCCACCGTTTTATGATCAAAACCGCGAAACTCGATACCATCAAACATCCGACCCAGCACCTTAGCCGTATCTTCGACTGTTTCTTTCTTGCCAAGCTGAATATCATCCTTACCAAGATACTCTGGTGCGATACCCAAATCATTAGCCGCCACCGTAAAAGCGCAGCGTGTCCGGGTTGAGGTTTTTTCAAATAGCAATGCCACATTTTTACCCTCGTGAATTCGATGTGACACACCAGCATACTTTAATCGACGATACTCACGCGCCGTATCTAAAAGTAGGCGGATTTCTTCTGCTGTATAGTCACCTAAGGTTAAAAGTGACCGACCTTTCAAACTCTGAGCCATTAAAATACATCCTCTCGTACTAGCGGCATACTCATACAACGTGGACCTCCACGACCGCGACCAAGCTCAGCACCGCTGACTTCGATAACTTCAACGCCATGCTCGCGCAACTTTTGGTTGGTGACATAGTTGCGGTCATACGTCACCACCACACCCGGTGCAATTGCCAAAGTGTTGGAGCCGTCATTCCACTGCTCACGAGCAGCTGCGATTGGATCGCCACCGCCACATTCAATTAACGTAACGCTCGGCAAGCCCAACGCTACCCGCAAAACATGCTCAAGATCCGTCTCGTGAGTAATGCGTGGGAACGGCTGACCTTCAACCTTCTCCAAAACGAAACAGTTCATCTTACCACCACGGTCACGGATTTCTGGGTGAATTGTAAACTTATCTCGATCAATCATCGTAAACACCGTATCCAAGTGCATAAAGGCGTGTGACTTCGGAATTTCCATAGCAATGACCTTCTTAAAGTTAGAGCCAGCAAACAGCTTGGTTGCCATTTTTTCGATTGCTTCAGCCGTAGTACGCTCCGATACACCGATTGCCATTACCTTGTCGCTTAGTACTAGTTCATCGCCGCCCTCCATTGAGAATTTCTCAGTGCGGTTATACCAAACTGGTACGCGATTCGCAAAACGTGGATGATGGTCGATAATATAGCGCATGAATAGCGATTCACGACGACGAGCTGTCCAGTGCATCTTGTTGACTGTCAGACCATTACCAATAGCGGCAGCTGGGTCACGTGTAAAGTACAAATTTGGCATCGGATCAAGATAGAATGGATAATGATTCTTCTCAATCATATTATGCAGCTGCTGATGCTGATCTGGAGGCAAAGTAATTTCATCCTTACGCACACCAGCCATAATCTTGCGAATCATCGCGTGAGTTGGCAGGTCCAACAAGAACTGACGCAATGTTTGAGTCACGCGACGTGAATCCTGCTTAGAAGCAGCCAGCATTTCATCAACAAATTGTTCGCGCAATTGATCTGTACTGAGCGCCTCTGCTACTAATTGATCCAGATACAGCACCTCAACTCCATGATTTCTAAGCACTTCTGCAAAAGCATCATGCTCAGCTTGTGCCACCTTCAGATATGGAATATCGTCAAATAAAAGATCAGTCAGATAATCTGGCGTCAAATTCTCCAGCTCTTCACCTGGCCTATGCAACAAAACGGTCTTAAGTTTTCCTATTTCAGACGTGATGTGAATCGGTTCGTCCATCACAACCCTCCCCTGTTTATATTACTAATGTTTTAATTGTAACACGTTTATGTTTTTGGGCAAGAGGATATGATCGCTAGACTGGCTTCAGCTCTTATCGTAAATTGTCGGTGATTTGTCAACCATTCATCAACCGCTCGCGCTGCGCCTGGCAACGCCTCGTTGGCATAGTCGTCAACAATGATAGTCGCTGTTTCCTGCAACTTGCCGCCGCACACGCGAAATGAATCGGCAATTGACTCATAAAAATCACCGTCAAAAAACGCAAAGATGATACTTTCCGGCACGTCCTTAGGAGTGGAATCAGCAAACCAGCCCTTGTGAATAGTTGGTATTTTCAAGTCAGCCTTTTTGAAATTCTGAATGAAGGTTTTGCGCGGCGCGAGCAGCTCGCCGGCTTTGAACTGCTCGCCCGCAGCGCTAGCGTCTGCTTGGGTTTTTTCTGGCAAGCCCATAAACGAATCGTAAACATGAAACTCGCCGGTAAAATCATAAGCGTCCAGCAGCCGCCGGATGAACAAACTCGTCGTGCCAACATAACAGCCAAATTCCACAATGTTGCCAGTCACGCCGCTTCGCAGCACCGTTTCCAGCTCCCGCAGCAGGACGCCGAGTTCTTTGGCGTTAACTTGATCGGAGATGATGGGGTATTTGGCGAGGAGTTGGTCGGTGATATTCATAAAAATATTATAAGCAGACCACAAACTATCAGCAAATCATAGACGCCATGCTCTTGTGTATTTATGATTTCATCAGGTAAACTCTCAAATAGCATACATGAACAATCACGACATTATCAAAACATTCTTGCCAAAACAATTAGACATAAAGCGCCTCGAGCTCCCGCAGCCCGCCCTACAAAAGTCAAACCTAATTGTTTATGGCGAAATTCACGGTATTAAAGAAAATTCTGATGTAGTTTACACTCTAGTCAACAAACTTGGCGTAAAACGATTAGCTATTGAGGACAGCCCCACAGTTCTAAACTTCATCAATTCAGTAAAAACCGGTTCTTATGATTTTTCCCTGATTGATGAAGACCTTTTTGACTCAAGCATTCTATCTCTTGAGATGATAAAAGCAATAGCAATTCTTTTACGGCAAGACCACCTTAAAGAACTCGTTTTTATTGATACATTTTTTGACAATTTAGATGAGGATGCCATCATACCACCAAGCCCGCAAGAACGAGAAGAACAGCTAGCTAAAAATATCCTCGGAATTGACGACTCTCTACCAACATTATGTATTATGGGACAATGGCATACGCGGCCCAAAGCTGTTACAGATGGCGAAACACAGCATGAATCAGCGTTATATCGCTTGAGAAAAACAAAACCAAATGTACCGTTTATTCACAATATCTATCTACAAGGGCAACTATTTAATGATGGAAAAATAATTGAATTACCAGACAACCCAGCAGTGTCGTCTTGTTACGAGATTGTCCAGAAAACCGATATCGATTTTGACCTTCACGTACCCGAAGCGACAAAAATATCACTATGCTAAAATCATAGTATGAAAATCACGAGCTCAGCCTTCGCCGAAAACGCTAAAATACCAAAAATTTACTCCAAGCTCGGCGGCAATCAACGCCCACCACTTGAAATCAGCGACGCGCCAGCAGACGCCAAAAGTCTGGTGATCATTTGCCCGACCCTGATGCGCCTGGGTGCAATGGATTTTACCATTGGACGGTTTGGAATTTACCGAACAAAACCACTGAAATAACTGGCGAATCACTACCCGCGGGCGCGGTCGAAGGTGTTACGAGTTGGGGTCAGCCTGGCTGGAACGGGCCGCAACCGCCATTTGGCACGCACCGCTATCAATTTTACGCGTACGCACTGGACACGACACTGGATCTACCAGACAGCACCAAGCCTAAAGAGCTCATCGCCGCTCTCACGCCGCACATCATCGACCAAGCGGTGTTGACTGGAAAATTTGGCGTGCTGGATGTTTTGCGGCGGGGATAAAGACGGCTCTTTGACTTATATCCGTGAAATATCAGCGCGAAGCTGATTGACCACTTCGGCACGTTCAGCGATATTGCGGTTGTAAGTGTAGACTATACAACCTTCCTTATTGCTGCTGATTTTTGCAACCGTGCCATAAAACGGCGCGCAAATCTGCGAATGTCCGACCTGGTTTTCTGAATATATCTCGCCATCCACGTAATACTTAGCTTTTCCGGCGCCATTGGCATAGATTATCAAACATTCATTTTCCAACGCTCGCGCCAGACAAAGCGTGTCAATCATCATTTTTGAAGCCTTGATTTCAGCATGCGCCGGCTTATTACCTCCAGTTGACCAATACGATGGAATGCAAATAATTTCCGCGCCCTGCTTAATCATTGAACGGAATAACTCTGGAAAAGCTAAATCCCAACAGATTGCCAAACCAATTTTACCAATCGGCGTATCAACAACCATGGCTTCATTTCCTGGCATTAAATATCGACGTTCAGGAATCCATAAATGATTTTTCCGATACCGAAGTTGTATCTCTCCCGACGGATCAATCAATAGCGCTGTATTATAGAAATCGTCACCCTCTTTACAAATAAACGAACCAGCGACCAGATAAAGTTGCTTTTCACACGCTATTTGACGCAGACGCGTAACCTCGCCAGACGATTCGCTCAAGGCGTATTCTAAATTATACGGAATCGGCCCAGTCAGCACGTCTTCTGGCAAAACCACAAGGTCGACTGACTGTTGATTGCATAGCTCGCCAACAAGCTTTTCTATTTTTGCCAAATTGCGTCCAGTATCCAGCGGCACAATTTCCATTTGCACAGCAGCAACCGTAATCATTCTTTTCATGATCACAGTATAGAATTTATATTTTTATAATCAACACTCGCCCAATCACTCAGCAAACTGACTATTATACAGCTCGGCGTAAAAGCCATTTTTCTTCAGTAGTTCGTCGTGCTTGCCTTGCTCGATGATATTGCCGTCGCGGACGACCAATATCAAATCAGCGTCGCGGATAGTGCTCAAGCGATGGGCGATGACGAAGCTGGTTTTGCCCTGCATTAATTTATCCATAGCTTTTTGGATAAGCACTTCAGTGCGGGTGTCAACCGAGCTGGTAGCTTCATCCAAAATCAGCATCGGCGTGTGCGCCAGCATTGCCCGGGCGATCGTCAGCAGCTGCTTTTCGCCCTGTGAAATATTCGTGGCTTCCTCACCCAGCATCATGTCATAACCGCCCGGTAGCGACCGCACGAAATGGTCAACATGCGCTTCCTTGGCGGTGGCAAACATCTCTTCTTCGCTAGCTGCTGGATTACCGTAGAGCAAATTTTGGCGAATCGTGCCGTTAAACAACCAAGTATCCTGCAGTACCATGCCAAACAGTTGCCGCACGTCGCTGCGCTTCATGTCCGCGATATTGACGCCGTCAATTTTGATCGCGCCGCTGTTAATTTCATAAAATCGCATCAGCAAATTGACCAAGGTGGTTTTGCCTGCACCCGTCGGACCGACAATCGCCACGCGCTGACCTGGCTTGATGTGCGCCGACAAGCCTTTGATGATGGTTTGGTCGGGCTGATAGCCAAAGACGACATTGTCAAATTCAACTTCGCCCTTGACGTGAGCCAATTTCACCAAATCCTTACCTTCCGCCTGTTCTTCTGGCTCGTCCAAAAATTCAAACACGCGCTCGGCAGCGGCGGCGGTCGATTGCAACACATTGGCGATGTTAGCAACTTGCACCAGCGGCTGATTGAACTGATCGATGTATTGGATGAACGCCTGAATGTCACCAATTTTCAGCCGGCCGTTAATCGCCAGCCAACCGCCCAAAATCGCCATGACGACGTAACCGATGTTGCCGATGAAATTCATGATTGGATAAATCAGCCCCGACAAAAATTGAGCTTTCCAGGCGCTTTCCTGTAACTGATCGTTCACCCGCGAAAACTTAGCCAGCGACTTTTTCTGGCCGTTGAATACGCGCATCACTTGATGGCCGCCGTACATTTCTTCGATGTGGCCGTTCAATTCACCCAACTGTGTTTGCTGGCGGAGGAACTGCTTTTGCGAACTTTTGGCAATCAGCGTCACTGCGCCGCCAGCCAGCGGCAGCACCAGTAACGCCACCAGCGACATCTGCCAGCTGATGGAAAACATCATCACCAAAATTCCCAGGACCATCACTGTCGAAGACACGACCTGCGACAGGCTTTGATT
>ERZ773055.897-NODE-897-length-15419-cov-7.732231_pt1 | contig 15419 bp, 10 predicted proteins | sample MGYA00580515_ERZ773055 | MGnify/ENA primary metagenome ERZ773055 (study PRJEB29015, sample SAMEA2737993) | human oral metagenome | biome: human oral; feature: human-associated habitat; material: dental | place: China | collected 2064 ...
CAGAGATTTCAGGGTTGTTTGTACTGTCTGATCTTTGATTTTCAAGGTTCTTGCCCCGCTCACCCGCGGGACTTTCATAATATAGCAGACCTGTTCCGAACTGTCAACAAGAATTTTTCACTTTTTTTATTTTTTGGATAATTGTAAGATGAACCGGGACAATCAAAAGAGCCGATGACGAACTCGCGGCATGATGAAGCTACCACACACCACCACAGCGGGAGGTTCGCCACGGCTCGGAAAGAGTATACCACAATATAGAAACAATCTCCGTCTGACACGCGAAAAGCGCACAGCTTGTCGAGAAGACGATTTCCGTGTTTTTTAGGGCGCACCTCTATGCTTCCGTTTTATCGCTATTTTGTGCCACAGTGCTTTTCTTATCCGCTCTCTTATTTTATAAGCTGAGATTCCATCTCTAAGCGACCTGTCCCGCAATTCCTCCGCTGCCTTTACTGCTCAATCCTTGCTTACACAGCGCATTCTTTCGTTTTGTTTTCTTCTCTGTTTTTCGGTTTGGCCAAGTTCTCATTACCGTGCTACCGTTCTCCGCCCCACGGCTTCTCCGACTCTATCCCTTCCCTTCTCCGGCACTTCTACTACGCCCGTTGCCTCTCCCTGTCTTGCACTTTCCTACCGTTTCTCGCTTCCCCGCTTCTCATCTCCCCTCCTCGTTTTACCTGCTTCTTTATTACCGGCAAGTCTCGCCCTCGCATCCCGTTTTTTACGCCTCTCCGCTTCTCCCTTTTGCTCCCTTTCCGCCTGCGTCGCCTTGCACCGCTTAGAGCCGCATGCTAGAATATCTTTCTGTACTCTTTTGGGAGGTTTTTATGATTTATCTCGATTACAGCGCAAATACTCCGGCAGACCCCCGCGTCGCCGAAGCCTTTCTCCGCGCAAGTCTCGATTACCCCGGCAATCCGAATTCCAGACATCCCGCCGGGCAGGCCGCCGCAAAAGCACTCGCCGACGCGCGGGCACATATTGCGGCGTTGCTTGGCGTATTGCCGGAAGAATTGATTTTTACCTCCGGCGCCACCGAAGCCAACAATCTCGCGCTGCTCGGCAGCACGGCGGCCCGCCGCCATGTCGGCCGCCACATCATCAGCACCGCGCTCGAGCATCCCTCCGTCAGCGCAACCCTCAGCTATCTGCAGGAAGTCGGCTATGAGATTGATCTGCTCCCCATTCTGCCGAGCGGCTGCATTGATCTGAACACGCTCTCTTCTCTACTCAGGAAGGATACCTGCCTCGTGTCGCTCTCCGCAGTCGACAGCGAACTCGGCACCTTGCAGCCGCTCGCCGAGGCTGCAGCGCTGATCCGGCACTTCCCGGACTGTCACTTTCATGTGGATGCAACCCAGGCCATAGGCAAAGTCCCGGTCGATTTTTCCGTCGCCGACAGTGTGAGCTTTGCCCCGCACAAGTTTTACGGCCTGGTCGGCAGTGGCGTTCTATATAAGAAGAAAGGCATCCCGCTCTATCCCCAGCTTCACGGCGGCGAGAGCGATTCACCTTACCGGAGCGGCACACCGGCACTCGCCGAAATTCGCGCGTTGGAGACAGCGCTAGAACTTGCGCTCGCCGAAGAAGCCACCCGCTACGACCTTGTCTCCGCACACAATGCGTATCTCCGCGCGGCCCTCAAAGGGAAAGTCACCGTCAACAGCCCGGCGACTGCCGTTCCGCACATTCTGAATCTCAGCATCGCGGGCCTTAGGGGCGCGGCCGTTCAGGCAGCACTCGCTCTGTCCGATATCTGCATCTCCGTGAAATCCGCCTGTTCCACGAATGCTCTGCCGAGCCGCGCTGTCTTCGCCGTGAGCCGCTCCCGGAAGAATGCGCTCGCCTCCTTTCGCCTGAGCCTAAGCCACCTGACCACCCGTGAGGAACTCGATGCCCTGCTCGGGGCACTCGCTCCTCTCCTGCATTGACCGCTTACCAGAAAGGACTACCATGGCACGAGAACTTCTGCCCTATCAAATTGCCGAGCGCAGCATCATCAAAAAATACAGAAAGCAGCTCTGGAACCCCTTTATTGCCGCCGTAAAGCGCTATGCCCTTGTGGAACCCGGCGATAAAATCGCGGTCTGCATCTCGGGCGGCAAGGATTCCATGCTGATGGCCAAGCTTTTCCAGGAACTGCACCGTCACAGCGATGTTCCCTTCGAGGTCATCTACCTCGTGATGGATCCGGGCTACAACGAGATGAACCGCGCGAAGATCGAGAGCAACGCAAAACTCTTGAATATCCCGATTACGATTTTCGAGACCGACATCTTTGATGTCGCGAACAATGCCGACGAGCACCCCTGTTATCTCTGTGCCCGCATGCGCCGCGGCCACCTCTACCGGAAAGCCAAGGACCTCGGCTGCAACAAAATTGCGCTCGGCCACCACTTAAATGATGTGATTGAGACCACCGTCATGGCCATGTTCTACAGTTCCCAACTGCAGGGCATGATGCCGAAGCTGCACTCGCAGAACTTTGAGGGCATGGAACTGATACGTCCGATGTACTGCATACACGAGGACGATATCATCGCCTGGCGGCGCTACAACGAGCTCTCCTTCATCCAGTGCGCCTGCCGTTTCACCGAAAACTGTACCATCTGCGACAACGGCGGCGGCGGCAGCAAGCGCCAGGAAGTCAAGATTCTGCTGCGCCACTTAAAGCAGACTAATCCGGACATTGAAAAGAGCGTATTTAACGCGATTCACGCAGTCTGCACCGAGACCTTCCCGGGCATCCGAAAGAGTGACGGCGACCACAGCTTCCTCGAGGACTATGAAGCGAGACGCGGAGAATAAATACCGGAATCCTCCACCGCGTGCAGTGAGGGATTCTTTTTTTGCGTGTTCTCCGGTGACGCGCACAGTTTCCGGTGCACACAAAAAGGGAGCCCCCTCGCGGGAACTCCCTTCCGATTTCTCGTATTGCGCCTGTGGCTTAGTCCACCTGGTACGGCAGCAGAGCGATGTGGCGCGCTCTCTTGATTGCGAGCGTGAGCGCTCTCTGGTGACGCGCGCAGTTTCCGGTGATGCGGCGCGGAAGAATCTTACCTCTCTCGGAGATGTACTTCTTCAGCGTTGCGACATCCTTATAGTCGATCGGCTTTGCGCCCTCTGCACAAAACACACAAACTTTTCTTCTTCTGCGCATGCCGCCCGGACGTCTGCTTCTCTGTCCTTCCGGTCTGTCACTTCTGTTAAAAGGCATGATCTTGTCCCCCTATCTCTTTAGTTAAACGGCAGTCCTTCGTCTTCGACGCCGTCCGGGATATTCATGAATCCCTCGGTGCTGGCGTTCTGCGGGCTCGGTCTTCTCTCCTCCGCATAGCCTGTCTGCGGGGCGCTGTTATAATTTCCGTTTCCGCCGTTGCCAGCGCCCTTGCTGTCGGCGAATTCCTGATCTTCCAAAATCACTTCGGTTGTATAAACTTTCTGACCCTCGCGGTTCATGTAGCTGCCGGTCTGAATTCTGCCAGACACCAGCACGCGCATTCCCTGCCGGAAATACTTCTCCGCGAACTCCGCCGCCCGGTCAAAGGCAACACAGGGGATAAAATCCGCTGTCTGCTCGCCGTTGCTGTTTCCGCGTCTGCCTCTGCGGTCCACCGCAAGGGTGTAACGCGCAATCGCCATGGACTTCTCGCCGCTCGAATAGCGAACTTCCGGATCTCTCGTCAGTCTTCCCATCAAAACGACTTTGTTCATACAATCACTCTTTCTGAATTATTCTGCTGCTTCCTGTGCGGGCTGCTCGACAGCTTCGTCTTTGACGATCAGATATCTCACGACCGGCTCGAAAATGCGAAGGCTTGCTTCCAGCTCGTTCGGCGTGGACGCATCCTCGGACTCGAACTTGATGAAGTAGTAGAAGCCTTCCTTCATCTTCTGGATGTCGTAAGCAAATCTCTTCTTACCCCAGTCGTCGACGTTCGTCACAGTGCCGTTGAAGCGGGTAATGTAGCCCTGCGCCTTCTCCAGCGCAGCTGCCTTCTCCTCTTCCTCGAGCTTTCCGTTCAGAACAAGCGTCAATTCGTATTTGTTCATTTCGCTCTTCCTCCTTTTGGTCTCCGGCCTCCGGTCACGTCCGGAAGCAAGGATATAATGTCACGGTAACTAAGTTTACCTGATTTTAAGCCGCTTTGCAAGCGCAAATGCTGTAAAAGTCGCGCTTCAGTGCGCCTCTTCCAGGGCCTTTGAGAGCACTTCTCCGATCGGCGCCTGTATGACCAAATCCGCATCCCGGTCTGCCGGCGTTGCACTGCGGTTGATGACGACCAGATGACGTCCGCCGAAATAGCGCAGGAGTCCCGCCGCCGGATAGACCGCGAGCGAGGTCCCGCCGACAATCAAAAGATCCGCTTCTGCGATGCGGCGCGCCGCTTCGGTGAGCAGGGCACTGTCCAGCGCTTCCTCATAGAGCACCACATCCGGCTTGATGATGCCGCCGCAGTCGCAGTGCGGTACTGTGCCGGGGCGCGATAGCAGCTCTTCCAGGGAATAAAACTTTCCGCAGCGCATGCAGTGGTTTTTCAAGACCGTTCCGTGGAGCGGCAATACCCGTTTGCTCCCGGCCTTCTCGTGCAGCCCGTCTATATTCTGGGTAATCACCGCGCTGAGTTTTCCCTGCCGCTCGAGCGCGGCGAGCGCCAAGTGCGCGGCGTTCGGCTCTGCGTCCGGATAGAGCATTCTTTCCTTATAGAAATCATAGAACTGCTCCGTGTGCGCCAGAAAGAAACTGTGGCTCACAATCTGCTCCGGCGGATAACGCCGCTTCTCCGCATAGAGTCCGTCCGATGAGCGAAAATCCGGAATCCCGCTCTCGGTCGAGACACCCGCGCCGCCGAAAAAGACAATGCGCCGACTCTCCGAAATCCACTGTGCGAGCTCACGCAGCTGTTCCTGATATTCTGTCTGTTCCATCTACCTCTCCCCCTTTGCCACTCCGGCAATCCGCTTCTCACATTTCTTCGTCAAAATAGGCCCTGTATAATGTCAACTCCTCTGCCCAGAGCGCGCGCTGCATGCCGAAAAATACGGTGACCAGTTCTTCCGGCGTGAGCGCCGTGACATGCTGCCGCCGCTCTGTCTCTGCCGAAAGCCGCTCCACGAAACTCCCCTGCTTGGTCGCGCGCAGCAAAAAAACGCCGTTGTTCTCCGCAATCAGCGGATCTTTCAGCAAAAAGAAAAACTTCCGCTCCTCCGCCGCAACTTCCTCTCGGAGCGAAATACCCGCAAAAAAGGCGGGAAGCGAGAGAATGCGCGCCATGATAAAGGGCTCGGTGCCATAGCGTTTCAGGGTCGCTGCATCCGGCAATACGACACGGGCATCCTGCTCCCGTGTATCCGGATAGTCAAAGACCTCCATCCCGATCAGCTTTTCGCCGCCGCCTGCCTGTCTCTCCCAGACAGACAGCACCCGTCCTTCCCCTGCGGACACTTCGCCGCACACACAGCGCAGGTAGTCGGGGCTTCGCAGGCAGAAAATATCATACTTCTCCGCGAGTACCGCGTTACAGCAGGCGGACAGCTCGTTGAATAAGTTCTCGTCTCCGTCATCCACCGAGCGGCAGTGATAGCAGGCATCGTTTTTTAGAATGCGTTTTTCCCGCCGCGAGGCATAGGCAAACTGAAACGGCGTATAGTAGGCGGGGTTCGCGGGCTCCAAAAACACAAAGGGTTTGCCGGTCGCATACTCCTCCCGGAGCGCCTCGGTGAGGATACGCCGCATGATACCGCGCCGCCTGTACTTCTGCCCCGTTGCCACCGCGACAATATAGGAGAGCGTCAGTTCTTCTCTCCCGAATTGCACCCGGCTGGGGTTCAGGCAGAGCATCCCTTCGACCTCCTGCTCGTTCTCTATGACATAGACCGTATTTTCCCGCATACGCGACGCATAATAAAAATCCCGCATGCGCGCGCTGTCCTCCGGAAAAGCCTCCTCATAGAGCTTCCGCGTGCGCTCCTTTTCCGTCTGTTCCAACTTCTTGACTTGCATGCACTTTTCCCTCTCCTTGTCAAAAAAGATCTGCCCGACACGGACAGATCTTCGTTCTTTTTTAGTATTGCATCTCTGTCTGAATCTGCCGGTCGCTCAAATCCGCGCCCTTTCGCTCCAAGATCAGATATTTCTTTGCAAATCCACAGGGATAGTAACTCTGCTTCGATTTCCGCAGTCCCTCCAGGCCGACATCGTCCTCGCGGTTGATGATGGCCGCCTCCGGAAAGGCGTGGCACAGGAACTCTTTGTTGATAGCCTGGTAGAGGCCGTCAATCTCCGGATTTGCCTTTTCGATGTGAATGACCGCCATGTTGTCGCGCCGGTTCAGGCTACCGACCGAAAAGGCCGCGAGCTCGCCGTCAATCAGAATCGCGCCGGTGCTGACACTTTTTCCGAGATCCAGCTCTTCGCCGTGATTCAGAAGGTCGTGAATGCCCTCGACCTCGCGGTCCAAGTGGTCTTCGACCTCATCTCCCTTGCCGTCCCGCCACTTTTCGAGGAAGCGGAGCACAGCCTCGTGGTCGCCCGGCTCCAGCGGACGGTAGGTATAGCGCTCGCCGTAGTTCTTGATAAAGTTATTGTAGTGGTTCTTTTTCTTGTGGAGTTTTCTGCCCGAGAGCGTGCGAAGCGCGTTGCCGTCATAGAGATAATCGGCCGCATTCTCCTCTTCCTCGACCAGATACTGATCCTCCGGCAGCTGCAGTGCGCGCACGGCGCCCTCATCCGCGAGTTTCACAATGAGCGGCTTTTTCAGCACCTCGCGAAAATACCGCTGTAGCGCTGCAAAACACGCGGGCAGATCCTCCTCCCGCGCGAGCGGCATCGCCGCATAAGGCTCGTCCTCGGTGCCGTAGAGCCAGAGCAGGCCGAGTTCCCGCTCGCCGTCTCTCAAAACCGCGGCCCGCGCGTCAAAATACTTTCTCCAGAGAAAGCTCTCGAGCGGCGTGCTGTCCGAGGTGAGATTGGAGCGCAGCTCATAGAACTTTGCATAGCGCGCCACATCGCCCGCGTGAAAATGATGAAACTCCGGCTGACTTTCCTTCTTACAATCCATAACGCCCGAAGCAGTGCTTCAGTCTAACTCCTTTCCCGTGAGCATCGCATACGCTTCCTTGTACTTTGCGATGGTCTTGTCAATGACATCCTGTGGGAGCTTGTAGTCGCTGTCCGGATTCGCCTTCAGCCAGTCGCGCACAAACTGCTTGTCAAACGACGGCTGGGACTTGCCCGGCGCATAGCCCTCGAGCGGCCAGAAGCGCGAGGAATCCGGGGTCAGCATCTCGTCCGCAAGGACAACCTCACCCGCCGCATTGAGACCGAACTCGAACTTCGTGTCCGCAATAATGATACCCCTGGTCTTTGCATAGTCCGCGCAGAGGCGATAGAGCGCCAGCGTCTTATCGCGGATAATCTCCGCATACTCTCTGCCCTTGCCTGGAAATGCCTTCTCGAGCACCTCGACGCAGCGCGCAAAGTCGATGTTCTCGTCGTGATCACCGATTTCCGCCTTGGTGCTCGGGGTAAAAATCGGCTCCGGCAGCTGCTCGGACTCCTGTAAGCCGGCCGGGAGCTGAATGCCGCAGACCGTTCCGTTCTTCTTATAGCTCTCCCAGCCGCTGCCCGTGATATAGCCGCGGACAATGCACTCAATCGGCAGCATTGTGAGCTTCTTGCAGAGCATGCTACGGCGCTCGAATTCCGGCGTCCGGAAGAACTCCGGCATATCCGCCGTGTCCGTGCTGATCATGTGGTTCGGCATGACATCCTTGGTATATTCAAACCAGAAACGGGACAGCTGCGTGAGCACTGCGCCCTTGTCGGTGATGCGATTCTTCAAAATCACATCAAACGCGGAAATGCGATCGGTTGCGACCATCACAAGGCCCTCTCCGACATCGTAAATCTCGCGCACTTTTCCCTCTTTTACCGGTCTGTACTCCTGCATATTGATTCCTCCTCTGTCAATCGAAGACTACTATGCGCTATCGTATCACAAAGCACACAGCTTGTACATGCCGCAGAAACCTTGTAAAACCCGGAAAGTACAATCTTCAAATTACCGTTTTTTGCCGCAACACCGCGCCTTCCGATAACAAATCAGTAACACAGTTCATTCAAAGCAGAGGGCACGGCCCCTCTGTTTGCCATATCAAGTATGCTCTTTCGGCAGGTAAATGCCGCGGCGGATTGTCTTCCGCCAAAAAAGCAGGACAGAGAGTATTTCTCCCTGTCCTGCTTCTATTTCTTTTATTTCATCGCGCGCCGGGAATCCAGGCGCCCGTGGCATCGACCCGGTAGCCGTCCGGTGTCGCTTCATTCCGGTACATGGAGCCGTAGGGACGCACCGTCGCATTGTCCTTGTAGTACCAGCGCTCGCTGACCGCATCATACTCATAGGTCTCGGCGCTCGCAGTCGGCGCGAAGTAATACCACTTGCCGCCGAGCTCCTGCCAGCCGGTCTGCATGACTCCGCTGCTCTCGTCGAAATAGTACCAGCGCTGATCAAAGTCGTCGAGGTGCCAGCCGGTCTGCATTCTGCCGAAGAAGCCGTCGTGATTCCGGTCGAGATAGTACCAGTTCATCGCCTCGTCGCGGTACCAGCCGAAGTCCATGATGCCGTGCTGCCCGAAGTGATACCAGTGGGTCTCGGTGTGATCGCCGTAGCTGTAGACAAGCTTTCCCCAGCGGTTTGCGAGGCGCATGCCGCCGTTTAAGGTGAAAATCCACTCGTGCTGCGTTGGATTTACAAGCTCCCACTTGCCGTTCGTGCCGACCGCATAGCTCTTCTCATAGTCCGCGACAAAGGGCTCGCCGCCGAGGAGCTTCAGACTGCCGTCCGTATTGAAGCGCGCGCTTCCGCCGCGACCGCCGTTGCCCCGGCCGCCGCCACCGCCGCTGCTACCGCCCGACAGATTGTTATTCTGCTGCGCGTCGTAGTTCCGGTAGCGCGGATTCAGAATATCGTCGTATTGCGCGAGCGTCTGCAGGATGGAGTTGAGCGCTGCCTGCAGCTCCGCGAGACTTGCGCGCGGCGCTGTCCGCTCGAGCACCGAAAGCGCATCGCGGATGCCGTAGAGCTCCGGTCTGCCCGCGACGCCGTGCACGCCGTTCACGAGATCCGCGGTCTCCCGCCGCTTTAAGAAGAAGTCGTCCGCAATGCGGATTGCGCGGCGGGTCGCCTCGTCGAGCTGCCGTCTCGCATCGTTCAGCTCTGCGCGGTTGTTTTCATAATACGCGTAGAGCGTGAGGTGCTTTTGCACCGGCGTGCCGAGGTCAAAGCCGAGGTAGCGGTCATTCCGCCTGCTCCAGACCGGGGCCGCATGCAGGCGATATTCGACGCCGTCGGTATCGACCGCATAGGGATCCAGATCCGCGAGGCCGCCAAGCGCATCGCTGCCCGCATAGTCGCTGTCCTCGGCAGCTTCTCCGCGCCGCACCTTGAAGCGATAGCGCGGCTGCACCGCATTCGGCGCCTCGTTGACAAATGTCAGGCGATACGCCTTCGAGTAGACGAGGTAATAGCGGGTACCTGCCTTCGCGGTGAAATGGAACAGGCCGCCGTTTTCCGCGACGCTGCCGGACAAGGTCTGCAGCGCGACGCCGACATAGCCGCCACCCGGCTGCTCCTCAAAGAGCTCGTAGTCGAGCATGTCATTGTCCTTGTTTTCGAGCTGCACATAGGTCTCAAAGGTTGCATTCGAGGGCGTCGCGTTGACTTTTCTGCCGTCCACATAGCGCTCAATATCGGTCTTCAGCTCAAAGGCCGCCGTATAGGCATCCGGGTGCTGCGTGCCCGCAATGCTGACTGCCTTTAACGCGTTCGATGCTGTCTGCGGCACCTCTCTCTTGCTGTAGACCGTGCGATATTCTACCTTCGCGCCGTTCACACCCGAGAGGACGCGGTCCTCCAGCGTGGTGAGCAGCGCCGATAGCCTCGCCTTCTCATCCGGCACCAGCGAAAACTCGCCCTTTGCCGCGTTGCGGCTCTCGTCGCTGACTGTCGCATCCGTGCCCGGCCCTGCCTCATACTCTGCTTCCAGCACGAGGTTGCTCGCCGGCATTGTAAATTGCACAACCGCCTGTCCCGGTTGGAACGTCACATCCGGGATATCTCCTGCGACGACGCGCCAGCCCTTGAATGCCGCTCCCGCGGCGCTTAAAAGCGGCGCGTTCAGTTCCACGGTCTCGCCCGCGTGCGCGTCGCTGTCAAAGCTTCCGTTGACCGCCCGCGCCGCAATCGTCTGAATCTCGCCCGCATAGGTCTGAAGCATGAACTTCAGCACTTCGACCGCATCCGGGTCCGGATTCTGATTCGGCAGCGGGATACTGACCGGATGTCCCGGTCCGACCTTTGCGTGCGGCGCCGCCGGATATGCCGCGATGACGGTCGCAATCGCATCGCCCGGCTGCACGGTGACATCTCCCGTCGCCTCATAGACCACGAGCTGTTCGCCCGGTGTCCGGTTGTCAAAGTAACTGCGTCCCGCAATCGAGCCTGGCACAATGTCGAGCACCGCGCCCGAAGGATCGGTCAGAATGTACTGATAGCCGGGCTTGGTGTCGAAGACTGTCACGCGCCCCGTGTTGTCGGAGAGCAGGCCGCCGACCGCATCCACATCCTGCGCCGGGAGTCCGAAGACAATCGGATTCTTCACATATCTGAGCCGATAGGTCTCACCGTCCTGCAGAACCGTCGAGGTATCCGCCTTGCTGCCGTTGCCCGTATACCAGTCCTCGCGCACATAGTTCGCGATGCCGTTAAACGCAGCGTCGGCGCTCGCCCGGATGCTGCCGAAGAGGCTGTCCTTCTTGACATGGTACTGCAGTCGCATGCCCGGCACCGGCAGCGTGTTGCTGTCATAGGGCGCAATCGTGACATCAATCCAGTAGGCCGGATTCTCCCGGTAGTACGCCGTGAGCACCGTGTCGGCCGTAAACCTGTCGGTGTCGGCCGCAAGGGTTTCGCCTGCGTCGAGCATTCCGTTGCCGTTGTCGTTCACAATCCAACCCGCAAAGTCATAGTAGGGGCTCTCGCTGACCGTGACAGCCGGCACCAGCCGCTTTGCCTTGATATCCGCAAAGGTGTAGCCCTCGGTCGCCGCACTTCCGGCGCGGAGCACTTCCGCGTAGAGCCGACCGGCCGCGTCGGTCTTTACATCCGCCGAAGCACCGGTCGCCGTGAGACTGCCGTGTGCACCGGGCAGGTAGCTTACCTTCACCCATTGACTGCTATCACGGTGATAATCGAGATTCAAGTCCAGCTCGCCGCCCGGCATGGTAGCCGTATAGCTCTGCGCATTGCCGCTCACGCTGACAGTGCCGCTCCCCGCGGGCGCATCGCTAAAGCCGGGCTCCGTCGCGCTATAGCGATAGCCGTAAATCTGCGGGAAGGTCTCGGTGAGCGCCGCGCCGATCGGCCGGTTCGAAATCTGCTGCGGTTTTAGGACCTGCAGCGCGGGATCCAGACTGTCCGCATCCCGGAAGCTCATCACAAACGGGACGCCGGTGCCGTCCGGCTCGAGATAAATCTCGATTTTTACATCCTGGTTCGGCATCTCGGCCGTCAAAGTCGTGCCGGTGATGTCCACATTCCGCACCGCAGAGACAAAATTGTTGGTCGCGGTCGGCAGGCTCGGCTGAGCACCCTGCACGACCCGGAAAGGCGTGCTGCCGTTGACCTGATAACCGGTCGGCAGGCTGAGGCTCTGGCTGATCTCTGTCTCCGGGAGATAGCGCACCGTAATTGGCGCTGTGCCCGGCACCAGACCGCCCGGCGCTGCCGCCGTGCCCGTGTGATATTCAATCGTGAAGTTCGACTTGTCGCTCTCCGCGTTACCCGGGACATAGTGGAAGGCAATCGCCACATCCTGGTTCGGCATGATGCCCCGATAGTCGCCGTTTGCCTGCCAGTTCGTGTCCACGCCGCCGACCATGTTTTGCAGCGAGGTCGGTGTGACCTCGGACAGGTTCCGGTCGGGCAAGAGCCGGTAGCCCGGAATCAGCTTGTTGCCGACCATAAACGCCGTCTGGAAGGTAATCGGCACAGCCGCTGTCTGATGGAACAAAATCGAACCGTCGCCGTTCATATACTGCGCGTAAAGCTGATAGTGAATGCTCGGATCCGGCTTCCACTGCACATAATAGGTCTTGATGCCCGACACGAAGGTCAGGAGATACTGTCCCGCCGCATTGGCCGTGACGGACGCACCCGTGCCGTCCGCGTTCTCGGTCAGTTTTTCGATCACATAGCCGTAGCGCGTCGGCAGCGGCGCCACAGTCTGTGCGCCCGCCATTCCATTCGTCGAGTTCAGTCCCGGAAGTCCGCCGTTGCCGTTAATGACAATGCGGCCCATGTCGTCGCGGTAGCGGTACTGGAGATTGACCGTGTCATTCGGCATCACAAAGTTCGAGAGCGTACCGTCCGTCGCGGACAGCGCTGCGCTGCTGCCGAGCGGAACCGAGAGTTCCGCGTGGTCAAAGACATAGCGGGTACCACCCGACACAAAGCTCTGCACGGCGACCGGAAGTCCCGCGACCGTCAGATTGCTGCCGACCAATTCGTCGGAGCTCTGCGGCGTGAGCACCGGAGATCCGGTAATCGGCAGGCCGTACAAGTCCGTGATGCTCCGGTTCAGCTTTTGCGTGACTGCGTGCAGGACAATCGACGTGCCACTCTTCTTTTTCACAATGCCGACCGCCGTGCTGTCCTTTTCAAAGCGGTCCAGCGCGCCGTCGGCATTGACCGCAACCGGAACATCCGTTGTCGCGGTCGGCAGCACGGCGGTCGTAAAGCCTATGGTCGAAGAGGCATCCAGCGGGTCCGAAGCGCTGACCGCAACCGTTTTTCCCGCCGCGAGATACAGATTCTCGGCCTTGCCTGCGGCATTTTGATTTCCGGTCAGCTGCACCGTGCCGCCGACCGTGAGGCTGCCTCCCGCGCCGAGGTACACGGCGCCCTCGGAGACCGCCGGTGTGACCGCGGTATCCTTATGTGCGTTGTTATTCCGGATGGTCAGCGGATACTGCCTGCCCGTCTCCCCGCTCGCGGCGAATTCAACGCTGCCGCCGGTGATGCCGAGCGCGCCGCTTCCGCCGCCCTCGAGCACGGTCTTTGCACCAAGTGAGAGCGTTCCCGCCGTATTTTTTAACATAAAGTCACCGCTGCCGTTTGCAAAGCGAAGATCCTCAATCGCGACCGGCACCGTGCTCTGGTTATTCTCAAGCAGCGGCCCGCTGTAGCCCGCCGCGGGCGCAATGGTCTTGGTCTCGCTTCCGAAGCTCACCGAAGTCGCATTATTGTGCATATCCGTGCTCGCTAGGGTCAAACTGCCTCTGGTTCCCACCTTGCTCGCATCGATGGTGAGCGGTGCGGCAAGCGCCTGGTCGTCTTCAAAGTAGATGACCGCATTTTTGTCCTTTGCGAGTTGCAGCGCCCGGTCAAAACTATGCACCGGGTGGTCAAAAGTGCCGCTGTTCGCATCGACACCGCTGCTCGAGACATAAATCGCGGCTTCGACATAGCTGTAGGCGACACACTTATGGATGGTCTCCCCTGGGTGGAGATTCAACTCCCAAGAGAAAGCCGGAGAGAGGTCCTCCCCTTCGGTGGATTGCCCTGTCATTGCCTCAGTGCTGCCGAGAGGGTTGAACTGATAGAACGGTCGTCCCAACGCATCATGCCCGGCGACCGAATCATAACCGCTGTGAAAAGCGTACTGTAGGCGCCTCGAGAAGTCTCCGATCCACTTGCTGCCCGGCGCCGAGGTGCCGAGGGTCGCATCGTCGAGGACAATGTTCACCGTCGCAATGTCACCGTTCTTTCTCGCATAAAAGCCGCGGTCCGTGCTGATCATATCTTTCGTGCGACCGTCTCCCGAAGCGAACTGTCCCGAAAACCCCGGATATGTCATCGGGGTGTCATTAACCGAGAGATCGTAAGCCATGCCGACATAAAATTTCTGTCCGCCCGGCGGCAGATTCTCGCGCCCGTAGAAGTAGTAGTCGGCATAGACATAACGGCCCGCAATCCGGGTCTCGACCTGGGTCTCAATCGTGCGGTAACGCCCGGAAGGACCGAAGCGCGTGGTCTCGACCGCACCGTTCTTTGCAACCAGCGCCGCGCCGCTCAGATTCTGATTCGCGCCGTTCGCTACATTGCCCCCCGCAAGTTCCGAGGCTCTCTGCCCCATTTTTGCGATGTAGTAGGTATTTCCCTGACTGTCGGTTTCCGCAACACCCGGCCAGTAGCCGGTTCCGCCGGACCCCGTTGTGGTATCCACCTGCTTCGGATACGGCGCCGGACCCTGATCTGTGTCCGGCATCACGATGTAGAGCGGCACACCGTTTCCGGCTGTCAAGCCGTCCGAATCCAGCGTAATGCCGGGCTCATAACCGTCCGCATTCTTTCCCAGAATGTTATAGCGGCTTGAGCGCAACGCCGGGCTCAGCTCGCGGTCGTCATTTCCCACCTTCCAGGAAAAGGTCATGCTGTGGTTCGTGGTCTCGCCGCTCTGCGGGAGCGCCGGCACGGCAGGCTGCAACTCCGTGGCCGCCAGTGCTTCAAGACTCGCTGCGGGCACAAAAACAGAGAACAGTCCGAGCGCCGCGCTGAGCCCCAAACTCAGTGCGGACCGCCCTGCTCTCCGCATCCAACTTGCTCCTGACACTCGTTTTTCCAAATGGCACCTCACAAAAAATTAAGAAATGATGAATAATTATAGCAGATATACAGCACTTGTCCAGTAAAAATGCAAAAAAAGAGCTCCCCGGAGGGAGCCCTTCTTGTGAAGCGAAAAGGATGGTCTTACGGTGTCTCGCGAATCCAGACACCGGAGGCGTCCACATGGTAGCCGTCCGGCGTCTTCTCGCCCGCAAACATGGAACCGTACGGTCTGCCGCCGCGGTTTGCATAGCCCCAGCGGTTTGTCTCGCTGTCCCAGTCCCAGGTCGGTGCCGGTGTCTCCGGATTGAAGTAGTACCAGACGCCGTCGATCTGCTGCCAGCCGGTCAGCATGGCACCGGTCAAGAGATTCAGGTAATACCATCTGCCGTCCGCGCTGTCATGGTACCAGCCTTTGTCCATGGAACCGAACCAGCCGTCATGACTGGTCGAGAGGTGGAACCAGGTGCCCTGATCATTCTTCCACCAGCCGCTGTCCATCACGCCGTCGGCGTCGAAGTGATAGCTGTAAATCTTCGTCTCGCCGCCGTAGGTATAGGCGACATCCGCCCAGCTGCCCCTGATTTTCTTTCCGGCGCCGAGATCAAAGTACCAGCCGTGCTGTGCGACATCAAAATTGACCCAGTTGCCTTCCACACCGTTCTGATAGACGCGATTGCCTGTGCCGGTCGGCGTTGTTCCGCCGCGCAAGCCACTGCTGCCGCCGCGTCCTCCGCGTCCGCCGCCGCC
>ERZ773055.898-NODE-898-length-15418-cov-3.431166_pt1 | contig 15418 bp, 12 predicted proteins | sample MGYA00580515_ERZ773055 | MGnify/ENA primary metagenome ERZ773055 (study PRJEB29015, sample SAMEA2737993) | human oral metagenome | biome: human oral; feature: human-associated habitat; material: dental | place: China | collected 2064 ...
AGCGATAGCTTTCTCAAGAACTTCAACTGGATTCTCAGAACCAAGCTTCTTAGCTGCACCCTCAATTGCTGAATAAACAGCGCGTTCGGCAACTTGCTTCTTACCATTAAGCATAGACTTATTAATTAAACGCTGAACAAGAATAGACTGGTAGCGGCGGTCTGGATTAACCTTACGTTCAAGCGACTTAGTAGTTTTGCGTGGCATAATTACTTACCCTCCTTCTTGGCGCCATACTTTGAGCGCCCCTGTTTGCGACCGTTAACACCCTGAAGATCGAGAGTACCACGAACGATGTGATAACGGACACCTGGGAGATCAGGTACACGACCACCACGAACTAAAACAACAGCGTGTTCCTGTAAATTATGGCCTTCACCACCGATATAGGCCCAAACTTCTTGACCGTTTGTAAGACGAACACGAGCAACTTTACGAAGAGCTGAGTTTGGTTTCTTTGGGGTTTTAGTGGTGACTTTAATACAAACACCACGTTTTAATGGGGCTGGCTGATCGTAGTAACGGGTCTTAAGAGTATTGACAATACTACCAAGAGCTGGTGACTTAGACTTTCTTGCAGCCACTTTACGTGGTTTCCTAATCAATTGATTGATTGTTGGCATTTTATCCTCTTATATTAAATCGATTTATAGTTTACCTTTTTCGGTTTGAAGTCTCTCAACTTCGTAGCGTCCTCCTTTACAGCAATGGGATTTCGCTTGAAACTCTTGCAATATTATACTCCTTTAATAGTTTTTCGTCAATTTATTAAAACTGACAGATGAATTTTTGTCAGTTTTAATTATTTTTTTAATGTTACTTTGGAGCGTTTATTTCTAACAGATTTTACTGTTTTCTCGCTTTCATCTTTGGAGACTTCTATTTTTTTATGGTCATTTTTAACAGATTCATCAAGTAGCATACGTACAAGAGCCCAAACAATTATATTAGCAGAGAGTGCAAGAAAAGCTACGAATGGGATGATTAAAAGTGCAATTCCAAGTGATTGATTTAGTAATGCAATGACAGCTGCAACTAAGAATGAGGTAATCGCAATGATTAGGTAAGTAATTTCAAGAATAGTTAGCTCGTGTTTATCTTTATACAACTGCTTAAAATATGTGAGAAACTTTGATTGTGACATGTTTATATTTTAACATATTTTTCTATAAATAGCAAACTAGAGTACCAGTTACGGAACTCTAGTTTTTGACGAATCTATACAGTTATTTAGATTTAGACTTTCTTGTCAGCTTTTTCGGATTTCACTTCTTTGTCAGCCTTGGAATTTACTTCAACTAGGTAGTTTAAGGTTTTCTCGATAACCATACGGTTTTTGATATCTTGACGAACGTTATTATCTTTAAGATTATTTAAAGCTTCCTTGGATTTCTTATAAACCTCGCGAAGTTCATTAATTTTCGCATCGACAATCTCATCTTCAACGTCAATTTTTTCTTCACGAGCAACCATCTGGAGGGCTAGAGAGGCCTTGACACGAGCTTCGGCTAACTCTCTAATCTGTTTTTTCCAGCTTTCTTCGGTTTGACCAGTCTGATTGAGATAATCTTCAAAAGATAATCCTTGAGCCTTGGCATTTGCTTCAATATCTTGTTTAATAAAACGGATCTGATCCTCAATAAGTACTTCAGGCGCAGCAATTTTACTCTTCTTAACTAATTCCTTAACAAGATCATCTTTAAATTTCTCATCAGATTTTACCTTATTTTGCTCAGTTAGGTTAGCTTTAATATCTTTCTTAAGATCATCCATAGTCTGGAATGGACCACATTTTTTAGCAAAATCGTCATTTAATTCGGGAAGAATGAATTCATTAACTTGTTTTAAAAGTACATTGAAAACGGTTTTTTGACCGGCGAGTTTTTCAGCATGATAATCTTTAGGAAAAGTTAGTTCAAGATCAAAACGATCGCCAGACTGATGCCCCACGATCCCTTCTTCAAAACCTGGAATGAATTGATGTGAGCCTAGTTTCAGGCGGAAGTCTTTAGCGGCACCGCCGTCAAATTTTTCACCATTTAGGCTACCTTCAAAATCAATGACCACTTCATCATCCATTTCTGCCTCACGTTTAACAACTTGTTTTTCGGCATAAGCGCTACGGACGCGAGCAATAACATCTTCGATGTCCTCTTTTTGGGCCTTAAATTCTTCACGTTTAACTTTGAGATTCTTATAGTCACCAAGTTTAATTTCTGGAACGATTTCAGCAACAGCTTTATATTCAAGAACTTCGCCTGGAACGAACTTGACTATATCCACATTAGGAATAACTAATGGAATATTTTTAGCTTCGTCGAAGGCTTTTGGTACAGTTCTTCTAACAGCAATATCGGCAGTAGTACTGGCGAGATCGTTTGGATTGATGTTTTTCTTGGCAATTTCAGCAGGAACTTTGCCTGGGCGGAAACCTTGAACATGGATTTCTTTAGAGAGGCGAAGAACAGCCTGTTCTTCAGCGACCTTGAGATCGTTTTGATCAAGCGTAACGGTAACCTCGACCTTGGTTTCAGATAAATTCTTTGTAGTAACTTTCATACTACTATTATAACATGCAGATTTATTTTTAGATAACAGATAGGAGCTACTGGGTATTTTTCATTAGTCCGGTCGAATTAAGCCGATTTGAGGAGAGGTACGCATAAAACGAGCTAGGTTTGCAAGATTTGCTGCTTGTTTAATTTTAGGGTTTAGAATATTTTCGGAATCGAAAAGCGTTTTTAGATGATGATATAGATCAAGGGTTTTTGCCGGAGTTGCCTGATTAATTATGAGCGCCTGAACTTGACCTTCAGCAGAGCCGCCACAGAGATTACCATTTGAATCAATAACCAACTTACCATATTGTTGTAAAAAGCGTAAAAGCTGTTTCCGATCGCTAACTAGTGAGAGATCAAAGCTCGGACGGACTGAATATAAATTTGTCATAAATGAACCAGAAATTGGCAATTTTTGATCAAAAATATTTTCGAGAGTAGACATACTATCAATAAAGGAGCAGAACTCAGATTCTGGTATATAGGAACGATCAGCAATAATTACACGTTCAACAACGGAACTATCATTCCTATAGACTTCCTGACTCTTTTTTATTTGTCTTATAAGACTTTCGATTTCTGGCTGATCAATGATAGATAGCTGTCTATTTATACTAATATTTTTTAGTTTCCTTAAATTACTTTGGTTTTTAAAATAATAATCATCAAATTCAGTATGAACAAGGAATTTTGATTTTGAAAACTGATACGTTTTTCCCATAGAGAGAGGTATATCCAGAAATGAGATAAGCCGTTGATCATAAAAATCAATGCGAAGAGGGTGTATTTTTTTCAACTCAGTCATGAACTCAAATGAAGATTTTAAATCACTAAAACCGAATATGGCTTGCTTTGTGGGACGAGATAGTGGAACAACTTTCAAGATTAGCTCGGTAATTATACCGAGGCTGCCTTGTGCACCAAAAAAAAGTGGCGCCAGATCAAACTCGTGTGAAGCAGGATAAACTTCAGTGACCATATGAAAACCAGTACGTGAGTGATTATGCCTTTTTAATTCGTCAATCTGGTCTTTATGTTTAAGAATTATGTCCTCGACCGATTGATATAAGTGTCCAATAAAATTATCCTGTTTCTTAGCGTTTTTTAATCCATGTGTATTGAGAGTTTGAGATTGAAAGAGATCGCCGTTTGACAGTACTACTTCGAGGCGATCTACATAATAATAAATACTACCATATTTTTTGGCGATCCGATCAGTATAAAAATTAGAGACTAACCCACCAATAGTTTCTCGGGGATCGGCCTCAATAGGAAGACGAAGACCAAAAAGAGCAAGAGCAGAGTTTAATTGACCTAAGGTTACACCAGATTGCACCCGTACGAGTCTGGCTCGATCATCTATCTCTTGAATTCGATTAAGTCTTTCAGTAGAAATTAACATTCCTTCCGTTAGATCGGCACCACTTTGATCTAAGCCAGACCCACGAACCACTACTGGTAATTGATACCCTTTTTTAGCAAGTTCATTAGCAAAACGAACAAGATATTGTATATCCTCAACGGAGTGAGGAAGGCAAAGAAGTTTTGGCATAATTTCAAGAATGCTAGCATCTCTTGCATAATCAGCTAAAATTTCCGGCTTATTTGTGACTAAACCAGAAATTTTTGCGTTCAGAAAATTTGTTATTTTATCCACTTCCCACCTTCTTTTGGTTTATTTTAGCATAATCAGTTTGAAAAAACTATTTTTAACTCATATTTTTTCAAAAAAATATTTTTGATATTTTAAAATTATTTCAAGACAACGCCTGATTCGCCAACCAAACTCTTGAGTGGCTCAATAAGTTCTGAAGAAGCATCAATCCGAAAAGGCATACGAAGTGGTTTTTTACCTGTTTCATCTTTTAGAACGAGAATAATTTCTTGAAAACCTGGATTATCATCGCAGAGTTTACGGATGCGAGTTAATTTTTCAGTATCTTCAGGGTTTTCAATGAGAACGAATAATTTCTGTGATCTTGGATCAACAGGTGGAGTAACGATTCGTCGTACAGCTTCCGCGGTTGATTCAGATACAGATTCAGGCTTAGTTTTAGATTTAGTATTTTTTTCTACTTTGGAATTAGTAGTCTTTTCTTTTGTTGCTTGGGCGTCACCTGATAGCCTTGAAGCTATATTCCCTGGTACTGAAGTTTTTCTTCTCTTAAATTCTTTTTTGGGCGCTTCTTTAGGATCTTCAAGCTTAATACCAGTGGATTGATAATTCTCCAATTTATCGTCTGAGACGACAGAGAAAGAGTCTGCGATAATTTTTGCATCGGAAGTCATATTACCATCTTTGTCTCTAGCATTTACGCGGCCGGTAACCTTAATAATATTATCAACAACTAGTTTAGGGCCTTCTTGTTCATAGAGAGATGGAAAAACAATAAATTCAGTTTCGGCGGTTTTGCTTTCAATTTTTACAAAGGCCATTTTGGTATTAGATTTTGTAAGAATAGTGCGGATATCGGTTATAATTCCACCAACAATTACTTGTTTACCATCGTTTTCGGCTGAAACCACAGAAAAAGGGTGGGTGTTTTCTTCAAAATACAGATCATATTTATCAAGTGGATGAGCGGAGAGGTAGAGTCCCATAAGATCACGCTCCCAAAGCAGTTGTTCTTTATCCGAAACTTTTGTTGGCGACTCTTGAATAGCTGGTTCAGGGATTGCCCCAGCATCACCCATTAAACCGAAGAGATCGGTTTGACCAGAAGCACGATCTTTCTGGACTTTACTACCATAAGCTTGGATTTCTTCTAGATTGAAGAGTAGGTCGGTACGCGACGCGAAACGATCAAAAGCACCAGTTTTGATCGCAGATTCCCATGATTTTTTATTGAATTTGGTATTATCAACACGTGAGGCAAAGTCACAAACGGATTTAAAGGGACCATTTTTATCGCGTTCTGGAATTACAATTTCTTCAATTAAAGCTTTCCCCATACTTTTAATGGCTGCAAGACCAAAACGAATAGTTTTTTCTCCACCCACAATACCAAAGTCAGCATAAGACTGATTAATGTCAGGCCCAAGTACTTTGATTCCTAATCTTTTGCATTCGGCAATTTCGATAGCGAGACGATCCGTCCAACGCATATCCGAAGTCATGAGAGCAGCCATAAAAGCATCTGGGTAATGAGCTTTGAGATAGGCGGTCCAATAAGCGACTAGACCATAGCACGCGGCGTGAGACTTATTGAAACAGTAATTTGCGAATTCAAGAAGCTGATTCCAGAAAGTTTCAGCTTGCTCCTCTGTTGCGCCGCCGACCTCCTGAGCACCCTTGATAAATTCTGGCTTAACCTTATTCATCAAAGCTACTTTCTTTTTACCAACAGCCTTACGCAAAGTATCCGCCTGACCACCGGTGAATCCACACCACTCCTTAGAGATCTGCATGAACTGCTCTTGGTAGATCAAAATACCATAGGTGGATTTTAAAGCATTTTCTAGGCCTGGATGGAGATATGTAATAGGCTCCTCGCCATGTTTACGACGAATAAATGAATCAATAAACTGCATTGGCCCTGGACGATACAAAGCAACCATAGCGATGATATCTTCAAAACTAGAAGCTTTGAGGTCTTTTAAATAACGTTTCATACCTGCAGATTCAAGCTGGAAGACACCAGTAGTTTCGGCATTTTGAAGAAGTTGATAAGCTAGTGGATCATCAAGCGGAACATTATAAAGGTCAATATCGTCATGATAGACTTTGCGGATCATACGTAAAGCGTTGTTAATCACTGAAAGGTTAGAAAGACCCAAAAAGTCCATTTTAAGAAGCCCTAATTCCTCGACCTGGGTGGAAGGATACTGAGTGGCGAGTGGACCTTTGGCAGAGACCTCAAGAGGAAGGAATTTAACTAAATCATCAGGTGCGATCACGATACCACAGGCATGAACACCGTGCGAACGGATCGTCCCTTCAAGTTTAGAAGCATAATCAATAACCTGTTTCGCTACGGGATTATGTTCATATTCATGCTTGAGGTCTGGGGTATTAACAATAGCATCAGTAAGCTTGACGTGATGGCCCTGGATGGGATCAGGAACAAGTTTAGCGATACGATCGGCTTCAGCATAAGGTACTTCCAAGACCCGAGCCACATCACGAACGGCGTTTTTCGCCATCATCTTACCAAAAGTAACAATATTGGCAACACGGGCTTTGCCATACTTGTCAGTACAGTAGTCAATTACTTCATCGCGACGAGTATCTTGGATATCAGTATCAATATCCGGCATGGAGATACGGTCTGGATTTAAGAAACGCTCAAAAAGTAGATCGTATTTCATTGGATCAAGCTCAGTAATACGGAGAGCGTAAGCAAGAATGGAACCGGCAGCGGAACCACGACCGGGCCCGTAAATAATACGGCGAGTCTTACCCCACATAATAAAGTCCTGAACGATCAAGAAATAACCGTTGTATCCCATCTTATCAACAACAGATAACTCATAGTCGATACGTTCAAGGATTTTCTCAGAGAGAAGATGGCGACACTCTTCAATTGAAAGTTTCTCCGCTTCTTTTTGCGTGACTCCACCATAACGAAAGGCGAGTCCTCGAAAAACTAATTTATCAAGGTAGCTTTTTTCGGAATCACCGTCTGGAACGGGAAATTTCGGAATCAAAATACGACCTAATTGAATTTCGGTATTACAACGTTCGGCAATTTTTCTAGTGTTTTTAATGGCGTCAGGATAATCTTTACTCCAACGATCAATAATTTCCTGCGGAGGGATAACGTGTAGCTGAAAGTCTTTCAAGGTCATACGATTAGGGTCAGATAGATTAGCTGCTGTACCAATACAGAGGAGAATTTCGTGAGCATCCTGGTCTTCATGCTTTAGATAATGACCGTCGCAAGTCACAACAAGTGGCAAACCAGTCTTCTTTGCAATTTCCTGTAAGCCTTGGTTTATCCGATTTTGGACATCCCAATGGGTCGGGGAATCTGGATGGCCATGATCCTGCATCTCAAGATAAAAGCGATCTTTATATACTTTGCTGTACCACTCAACTAATTTTTCGGCACCCTCCATATCGCCATTCTTTAGTCTAACCGAAATTTCGGAGCTGGCACAACCTGAGAGACAGATAATTCCCTCATTATATTTTTCCATGATTTCATGGTCAATACGCGGCTTATAGTATTTTCCGTTAACTTCAGCCTCCGTAGCAAGCCGGCAGAGATTCTCGAACCCCTGATCATTCATGGAAAGAAGTGTAATATGATATCGTACTTTATCGTAAGCTGGATCACGATCAAGACGAGAGCGAGCCGCTACATAGGCTTCAAGACCAAGAATTGGCTTGATGTCAGCAGCCTTAGCTTCCTTATAGAGCTCAATTAAACTCGACATCGTTCCATGATCAGTAACAGCAACAGCTTGCATACCCTGTTCTTTGACATAACCGATCAAATCTGGCACCTTGGTGAGACCGTCTAGTAAACTATAGTGGGTATGATTATGGAGATGAACAAAATCACTAGGTTCAATCTTGTGGCTTGGGTCGTCAAGCTTACAGCAAAAATCATGGTATGATTCCTCCTGACTTTTTTTCTCCTTTTTTGTATCTACCTCACTTGACATATACTAATTATCCATTTTACCCATTAAAATTACTGTTAGTAATTACCAACAAAAAGTTTCTAAAATTTATTTAGTTTTTATTCGTTTATTTGGTCTTCAATCGTTTCAGTAACTTCTTCAACTACACCTAGATCTTTCTCCTCAGTTTCTCCTTTTTTGTTGAAGAACTTATCAATTAACTTCTGTCCACTAGTTTTAGTATCTTGATAAAGTTTTTGACCTGTTTTTTTGGTTTCGTTAAAAGCTTTTTTACCCTGCTCTTTTAGATCCTGACGGGTTTCTTTACCTGATTTTGGAGCAGTTAGAATTCCTGCAAGAACACCAACGGCAGCACCTAGGACTACACCTAAGAAGAATTTATTATTATCTTTTTTCATATTTGTACTCCTGTTTAGTAGACTAATTATAGATGATTTTTAACAAACAGTATAGAGGCTAAGTTCTTGGTTTAGTTCTGGTCTTTTTTGTCGAAGCCTTAGTAGATCTTGCTGGTCGTTTTAGCCCTTCCTCTTCTTCAAATTCATCAAAAACTGATTTTTTAGGTTTACGATCAACTCGTAAAAGGCCAAATAGCTTTCTTCCGATATACTCTTTGACAAAACCCTTTGCTAGAGGACCAACAGAAGTCAAATCTTTAATATTATCAGCGACATCATCAGCTTTATCAAAAATGGATTGGCCGGTTTGCACCATAATTTCGATTTCAGACAATAAACTAGTAAACTTCACTAGAAAAATAATACCAACAACCAAAAAAATCAATAGAGCAATTGATAAAAACATTACTAAGATCCATTCAGCTAGATTCATTATGACTCCATTTTACATAACCTTTACGCTTATATTGTATTACATTTAGCCAAACTTCACAACAAAAAAAGACACCATGCGGTGTCTTTTTGCTAGTATTTTTCATGAATTATTTGAGAAAATCAACTAGATCCTGACCATATTTTTCATATTTGGTAGCATAATAAAGACTTGCTAGACTATAATTCTTCGGATCACCGGTCGTCATCCAGCAACCTTGAGTTTTTTCTACATAGACATTTCCATCGTCAACCATCTTAGTGATTGCATCAACCGTCCAAAGCTCGCCGTCAAGACCGGTATTTTTTGGATCAAGATATTGAAAAACATCTGGAGTCAACAAATAACGACCGTAGGAAGTAAGGTTTGAAGGAGCATCCTCGATTTTTGGCTTTTCGACAATATCGTGGAGGGTCATTTTAACCTCATCCTGCAGGCGAATAATGCCATATTTATTCAAGACTTCCTTTGGCATTTCCTGAGCAATAACAATTGCCTGTGCGTCTTGATGCCTTTCAAAAGATTCCTTAAGTGTTTTAATATCTGAGGTACCAAAAACTACATCATCAGAATAAGCAACAATGAAAGCTTCATCATCTCGAATAAATTTACGAGCAGAAGCAATTGGAGAACCGTTTCCGTAAGGGTATGACTGATCTTGTTCAATAACCGTGATTTTAGGATAATCTAAAATCTTTTGAATCGGAGTATAACGATTTATTTTTCCCTGGGAGATAAGCTGTTTACGAATGTGATTAACTGCGTTATTAAAATAATCTTCATAAATCGGCTTTCCCTCAGGAGTAGCAACAATAATAATCTCTGTGATACCAGCTTCGACACATTCATCCACTACAAATTGCATAATTGGGCGATTACCTAATGGCAACATAGCTTTTGGAATAGTCTTGGTGATTGGCAAAAAGCGGCTAGCAAAACCAGCATCAGTAATGATAGCCTTGGTTGGCATTTTGTACTTCATATTTTCTCCTTGAGACTTAATTATAACATATTTTTATTAGTTACACTAGTTCTGGAAAAATATTAATGTATCTATAAATAACTGCCTTAAGTCTATTTTGCAGACTTTTTGCTATTTTTTATTGATACTTTTTTGGTAATTTTTGCTTTATTTTAAGTTCGGTATTTTTGTTACTAGATTGCGCTTTTACAGATTGCTTTTTTATAGCAAGTTTCTCAGAGCGATAGTCTTTAGCCTGTTCCTTATTATGCACAGCATAAATCAAGTTAACAATACCAAAAATCATCATATATGAACCAAAATACTTAATAAACGGAGTGGTGCCAAGATGCCCAGTATTGAAAATTACTGCTCCCATAATACAACCACAAGCACCAGCTAAAATCCAGATAAATTTGTCGGTTAGATCGTCGACTGCTTTTAAACCTAGAATAATTTCAAAAAAACCACGCGTAATAGTATAAGACGCAATGACAATCAGATGCCAAGCGACATTCTGCTCATAGGTAAAGAGGAGCGAAAGGCCAGCCGTAACTTCGAGGATAGCCATGAATAGAGAGACTCCCCAGGTATTTTTAGTGCGAGTTCTCGCTAGAAGATTAAGTAATTCGATAATACCTAGAGATAAAAGGACACTGCCTACAACAATAACGAGAGTTTGGACATCACTAGAACCAGTAAATAAAGCAAACCAACCAAATAACAGTGCCACTATGCCCTGCAGGGCGAAGATGCTCCAGTGGCTATCAATATATTTAAGTTTTGTAGACATAATACTCCTTGATTATAATTCTTACGGTTATTTTAGCACACTTTGAGGTGATTTTTATGCATTACATTATGCTGTAGCTACAGCTAATCTCTGACTATCGAAACTTTTCGTGAGATGAATGAGAGCGTTTGGGATAATTTCGGCAATCACGGTTGTATTTTCATACTGATAATTTTCACTTCTTACTGGCTTTTCTGGACCCTTCTCTTTTGGATGATAGGTAGCGAGATAGGCATTATATTCAATAAGTCCAAGCGCAATTTCTGCCTGATCTTTAGTTATGCCAGTATAGCGAGCAACAATCCCGGAATCCGAATGATCAAGTGGGTTTTTGGCGTAATATCGATCTAAGAAGCTTGTAATAGCCGATTGTTCGATAAGTCCGGCGGACTCTAAGACGCGCTGATCCTCAGAATAACGTGAGAAATATTTATATTTTTCCTTAACACAATTTTCACCGGTGGTCCAACCAATATTAGAAGCCTCTTTCCCGTCATATATACCCTGAATAACACCCCCGATTACTGGAACAGCTCCAATAGCAGCTCCCGTATACGCCTTTATCACACCTGCACCAACACCAGCGGAGCCACTAATTGCTTCTGAGATATTACTATCGGCCACGCCGTAATGTGATTCGCGAACGGCGCAGGATAATGTCCATTTAGCAAGTTCAGACTTATCTTTGATCTCTGGATTACCATTATTAACATTTTCGTCTATCTTATCTAGATTAAAATTCTCAGCCCCAACCTGATCAAATACCTCATCTGGTGGAGTTTTAATAGTGGAATAATCGGTGGTAATATAATTATTGCAAAAGGCATCCATGGCTAGAGGATCATCAAATGCTCTACCTGAAGGACAGTTATCATTAATTGAAGTTTTGATTTGATTGATGTCGTCAGCGGCAGCGGTTGGCAATAATTTTGAAATAGAAGATCCAACAACGCTATTAATCTTGGAAAAGGTTAACATCGGCGAGGACATAGTATTAGCGATTGGGATTATAGAATTCATTAAACTACCCATGAAAGTGTGCGGAGAAGATGGATCCAGAGGACTCTTTGTCTGCCTAGCATAGCGAGCCTCTGAGGCGATAATATTCTGTTTTTCGTGATACTGAGCAATTAAGGTTTTCTTTGTGGCCGGTAAGCCAGAACTAATTCTCTGTTGCATACCAGTATACATATTAAAACCACTATTGATCGCATAGCCAGCGTCCTCGCCTACCATATTACTAACTAGACTTTTACCTAAAGACCTAGCGATAACGGGAGCAACCATGGAAATGAGCACACCAACCGAAGCAACAACGGCAACCATAAGAGCTTTCTTCATCAGCATTTTCCCCATTTCGCCAATAATAAATGAGATACCAAAGCTAGGTACAGCTGCAACAATTTCGGCGATTTCAGAAAAAACCCCCAGCACATTGCCAGTCATTTGCATAGAAATACAACCTTTATATGTATTTAAACTACCTGCGGCTTCACCAAGCATTTTTCCTAGTGTCATCGGTACTTGATTAATATCGCTAGATTGAATCTCATCACTATGGAAGATTGCTTGTTGCATGGCACTTTCGGAATTAAATTTTCTAGCCACCGGATCAGAAGATTTTACCTTAACTTGACCGTTACTGAAAAATTGGCTAATAGCAGTACTTTTCATAGCGGAGCTGGATTCTTTTCCAGGGATAATTTTACCACTCATATCCCTTGTTGGGCCGTCAGTATTCAATCCTTTATTATAAAAATGCAATTCATTTGAACCATCACCAGCCTTAGTTTTATGAACAGCCTCAGTGTAACCAGTGACGTAATTCAAGATCCTTGATCGCATGAGCGCACCGACAGTCTGAGAGATTGTATTGATTACTTTTAGAACAGTGCAAGTATAGCCAATACCGGCAGTAATGGCTGCAGCACTACCAATAGTTGCGGCAGCTTTTTTAGCTCGAGTCTTTAGAGCGCTTTCAACTTCAGGAGTGTCCATACCTTTAGTAAGTGCACTAGAACCATCATCGGCAGAAACACGATTAGGCTCTTCAGCATCTGCATCTGAATCATCAACGTCAATATTTCCTTTAGAATCTTCTGCTTCTTCTTTTAAGCCATCTTTTTCAGCATTTTGTTGAATCTCTTCATCAGAGGCATCTTTTTTAGTATTAGCTTGACGATTTCGACCACCGTTATTAAGCATTGTATCAACCTTATCTGCAATCGAATCGAACCAACCTGCAACATGTCCTTTCAAGGTGCGAGTGGATTTTTCTTCAGCTTTAAAGAAACTATCGCTTACATCTAATGCCTGCTTAAAGCCCATTTTATTATTTGAATCAACTTCAACCTTTGTCGTTACAGGAGTTGAAGCTCCATCAGCATCAATTTTGTTGGTTGAAAACTCTAGCGTGTCTGGGATTCTGGCGGCGTCTTCTTTGTAGGCAGCTACAGCCATTGGCTTACCATCCGGACCGTCATTATAAACCAAAACATTGAGGGGTTTACCGTCAGTGCCAGTTGTTTCAAGATACTTAATACCATTGCTGGCGAGCTTTTTCGACATCGAACTTGAGATCTTGAATTTTTCCGCTCCACCGCTAAAAATGCCTTTTGTAGTGATTTTTGAATTCAACCCACCACGAATCATTCTCGGCATAAGATAGGACGAACGAGTATTCATACTATCGCGAAGTACATTAAACTGCTCCAAACCATTAGCGACAAGAGCAAAAGATGAAAGACTAGTGGCACCAGAAAATGTCGCCATCATTGCAATAAGAATGCCTAGGATGGCGCCGAGTGGAGCAAATTTTTTAGCCCGATCTATCTTTGCTTTTTTACTTTTTTTATCATTTTTTTTATAAAAAGATCCATCTTCGCTTACTTGTTCTGGGGAGCTTTCAGCAAGCCTTGCATCTTGAGAATTATTAGAATTTTCAACAGCAGATTCCTCTACATTTCTAGCTATATCTTGGGCAGATTTTTGATCAGCTATTTTTTTGGCTTGATTATTTCCCCAGGCATCATTACTGTTATCTCGAGATGCTTTTAGGTTATTGTTTGAGTTATCAGAAAATGACTGGTTACCAAAAGTATTCTCATCGGGTCGACCAATATTTTCTGCCATATTACTTATGATTATACTACAATTTTCTGTAAATTAATAGACTGGTCGCTGAGTCTTTAGAACTAGAGATAATAAGTTTTAGACGTGGCGAATTTTACGACGAATAGTCTCTATAGGATAGGTTTTTAAATAATATTCAACTTTATTAAGAATAAGATCATGAGCTGGTAAATATTTTAATTCTTCAACACCAAAACCACGTTTAAAAACTGATACGCCATAAAAACGGTGTTTAGTATCATTTTCATCAACGATGCCCCAGAAATTATAGCGAGTAATACCACGCTGTCTTGCATCTCGCATCGCTTGCATATGAAGTAAAGGCGCTCCTGAATATTTAGTGCCCAGTTCAGAAGATACTCCATAATGATAGGATGCTTCACTGCCGTAGAAAATCATAAAGTTTTCGGCCAGAATTTTACCATCTTTTTTGGCGATATAGAGTACAGCCTCTTGGTTTTTAGCAAAAGCTTCAAATTGCTTAGTGAGAAAGTTTTCAGAAAAAGCATAAAAGTCATGGCGCTTCGCGGTCTGTAATTCTATCTGATAAAATTCCTTAATTGCAGTAGGGTCGGTGGTGGTTTCAATTTTAATTTGATTTTTTTCAGCCTTTCTTAGAGCTCGTCTTAAGCGCTGACGCATGCCAGCTAGGATTTCATCTTCTGTTTTTGTCAAATCAAGCACGCCAGCAAATTCGACAGAAAGGTACATTGGCGCTCGTTTGAAATGATATTTTTGAAAAATTTTTGCTGACTCTGAAGTATTCTCTATTTGCGGACGAACTCGAACAAAAATACATTGCATTTTTTTTGCGACACTTATCATATCCTTAAAAACTGTTCCAATGAGAATGTCATTAGTCCAATCTAGAATGGGACCACCGGCAATAGCAAGATGGCGACCACGTTTAGCTGGTTCGACTTCGCCAGCGTAAGCAGCAACGATTTTTCCATTGCTTTTAATGACACGTCGGACTACTTGATGTTTTATATTTTTGTAAAATTCATAAAAATCCCAAGACTGAAGAAAATTTGCTTGCTTAAAACTGGTGATAAAATCATCCCATTCCTCTTTTGATTGACATTCTTCGATTTGAAAATTATTTTCTTTTAATGTATTTTTCATTTTATTCTACATTCCTTCTATAAATGACGACGTTTTTTACGAATGGTTTCAACTAAGCGATTTAGCGGGTAGCGTAATCGACTAACAGGAATATCTTGTGCTTCAACATAGGTGAACCTTTTTTCCGAAAAACCCGTCTTAAAGGTGGTTACACCGGAGTAGCGATGGTGAGTTTGACCTTCTGGCGCAATACCCCAAAGATTATATCGTTTTATCCCCAGTTTTTTGAGATCGCGCATAATTTTCCACTGCAGGGCATAGGCACCAGGTAATTTGCGATTGAGCGGTGTACTAGCTGCTTCATAGTACTCTGCTTCAATGCCATCAATTAATATCAGCCCATAAGCGATTGGTTGATGCGACTCATCAAAAGCAACGTAAATTTTCAAATCATCACCAAAACTTTGCTTCAATGCTTCCAGCTCTTTT
>ERZ773055.903-NODE-903-length-15360-cov-42.151715_pt1 | contig 15360 bp, 18 predicted proteins | sample MGYA00580515_ERZ773055 | MGnify/ENA primary metagenome ERZ773055 (study PRJEB29015, sample SAMEA2737993) | human oral metagenome | biome: human oral; feature: human-associated habitat; material: dental | place: China | collected 2064 ...
GGTGCCGGAGGTGGGACTTGAACCCACACGACTATTCATCGCTTGATTTTGAGTCCTTTTAACGCCTGTCTAACAACAGCTATTTTATCATAAAACGGCTTAAAATCAACATTCTTTATTATGTGAAATTCTCTATATTTCCATATATTTTTGTATCTTCTGTTGTCAAAATGTGGTCAGATATTGTTGAAAGACCTCGGCCTATACAATGCATATTTATATTATACTTATTTAAAGTAGTCCGTGCTACAATAAAGTATAGACAATGGCTAGCCCCTTAGCCGGCATTTATTTACTGGCTCATTTTTTACACAAAAATAAGGCTCCCCGATTATTCGGAGAGCCTTATTCCTATTTCTTTGACAGCTCAGTCAAGCCGTCCTGAATTGTCTGAATAATATTGTCTACAGCTGAGTTGATAATCCTGATGTAGATGCGGTTACGGATCCGCACTCAAACTGAAGATGTCGTCTTGATTTCAGCTTCAAGTGGGTCCGTGATAACCTTGATTTGCTGCATAATCAGCGGCCGCAGTTCGTCCGCACTCAGGCTTGCCAGCGAGGCTGCCGCCTGTTCCTTTACTGCTGCTACTGCTTCTTTTGCGATGACATTTAGTATTTCGTTCTTGTTCATAATTTTCCCTCTCTTTCGATTGATAAAATATTATAAAAACGGGAAAAAAAGTTGCTCCCGTTTTAAGCGTTTTTCAAAAGCCCTTGGCCCCGGTACCAGTTAGCATTGCCGCGCATCTGCTGACCGCCCGTGCCGGGCTCTTCCCCCTGCCGTAAGACCCACAAATCCCAACGTTCGCATGTAGAGTCCGGGCCGTAGTCTTCGTGAGTATTGAGTCCATCTTCGTTGTCGGCCGCTTCCGCATGCGTCATGACACGATCTAAATCGATAGTTAAATCAAGGGCATCAGCAAGTACGCAGATGACCTGTGCGGCTGCGTTAATCTGCGCTTCCGTCGGCGGATACGGTCCCAAGTCATCAGGCCCTACAGCGTCGTAGGCGCAACAAAGCGTAATAGCGATACTGCCGGTGTTCCGTCTGTATGTTGCCGATTTTACTTCCGCGAGATTATCGGTCGACACATATACCTGACCGTCGCCTGTTATGTTGACGTGATACTCATCAAACGTCTGGTCATACCGTGCCGCCGTCCAGTGCAGATATAATTTAACGTCACGGTCTAGGCTACGAGCCCCGTTCCACAAGTCCCAGTACGCATCACGCGCGAGTTGCTTTAACTCTTGCAGTGTTACTTCTCTCATTCTTTCTCACTCCTTTCTGATTTATGTACAGCCGTCTTGGCACCGCCGATATAGCCGAGAAGGCCGCTAGCTATCGACATGGCCAACTCATTCAGGCCAAATAAAATAGCCATCACAAGGGCTACAACAAGCCCTGTGATGACTACCAAGTCGGCTATATTAATTCTGTCGATGTTCATATCAACGCTCCTTTGCACGCATCTCATTTCGCAAATCATCAATACGCGCTTCCAGCACATCGACTCTCCCGACGAGCTGTAAATGCCGTTGTGCCTGCTGCATACGCTCTTGCCGCGACAACTTTATTTCTTCTTTGAGTTCTCTCAACGCTTCAATTAAATCGTCATAACGAGAAGAGAAGAACGTCCTGTCTTGAATGCGTTCTGTATCAAGCTTCTGCAGAAACGGCAAGATGATGAGCTTATAAATGCCTGCGCCGACTATACTGATGATCGTCAGCGTCGTCAGCACATCGGCCAGTTCAAATGTCCATGTCCACATGTATACCTCCTTTTTAGTTGGAAACAATAACTTTATTGCCGATACTATTTAAAATTTCGCCAGTATCTAACACGAAGTCGACACTATGCGATATAAATACAGGCCGATGTTTTAACATATAATCGCGTAATATTGTCATATCAAGTATTAACAATTGGCAGTTGCGATTAAATATCACGGTGCTGCTGCCAAGTACCCATCCCGGGCCTACTATGGTTCTTTGCAACGTTCCCTCCGGACCGAACCATGGCAACACAAAAGCACCCCTGTTACTTCCATACCCCCATAGTGGTAATGTCATAAACAATGACCAGTACTTTCCAGCAGGTACTTTACCTAATGTTTCATCACTCAAAGTAGATTCATGGACAGCTTTATTCAACGGCACATTAAGCGATAGAATTCCGATAATATCGACATAAGACAGGTGACTATGAAAAACAACTTCTTTATTTTTGTTGTATACGGATATACCGCTTGTTACTTCTTTGACATTATTTTGCCACCCCAATACAACGATAACAAAATTCTTCAAGGCGCTATTATTTACATTTGTAAAGTAAACACTTCGTCCATTAGAACTTCCGACGCCGTTATCCAGTGTCGGAAGACCTCTACCAAGAAGATCATATGAGCTTAATAACTGCCCCGGCGACGGACAAATTTGAGACAGTTGTCCATCACCGAGCGACACGAGAACGGCCATAAATTCATGGTCTTTAAGATGTAAATATCGCTCATCAATTGTGCTTGTTTTACGCATTTGCGCTTGATATAGTGGCACAGTGCGAGTTACATATAAATTTTTGTAGTCGCCGTCTATTTGTAATGCCATGTTATCAGCATAGACAGCGATAGCATCTTTTTTCGTCATATTAATACACTCCATAAAACCCGGTCATCGCCATACGAAGCCCGGTTCCTTTGGTGAATATCCAAGATAACAGGCCATCAGATATAGTGAACTGAGGCGCAAGAATGTTACATTGTTTAACTCCGGCTATGAGTTCACTTACTTCCAACACTTCAGACACAATAGTATGATTTACGATTTTTGAAGGATCATACGATATTGTTAACGGAAATACCCAAATACGATTGCCGGATTTTAACTCGGCATTAGTAAGTGAACCGTCAACAAAACCCGTTGACACTGTGCCTAGTATTTTAGTAAGTCTTGACGTCACGCTTAGCGTAACAGTACTATCTTCAGCCCGAACTTCCAAACCACTAATCATATATTATTCCTCCCAATTACCAATACGTACCCTCACTGTATTATCTGCGTCATAGACCGTGATTAAATCATCTCGAATTTCTGTCCGCGCTCCAGTAGATTTTGTCCGCAATAAGCCGATCGTCCCGGACACTGCCGACAGGCTCTCAACCTGCATCTTATCCGCCGTTACGGCACTTGCTTGAATCATCTTCGGAGTAACAATGTTGTCATCAAAAAGGGCTTGCCCGGTCACGTGTAACAGTTTACCGTCGATGCGCACCCCGGATGTGCTTAAATTAATTCGAGTGATAAGACCGTCACCATCTAGATCTTTCACTGCTTCCGTGATGCGAAGGTCAATACTGTTACTGAACTGCGTCAGCTGCGTCTGTACATTACTGCTTAAATCCGTGATAGACTGCTGCAACCCCGTCGCTGTCTGTGTGAGCTTTGACTGTACACCCGATACGTCATCTTTAACGATGCCGACTTCTTGCTCCAGCTTAGCGATATTCTTGTCAATTTCGTCGAGTCCAAGCTTCTCACGGTCAATCATTGACTCATCAATCTCAAATTTGACAGTAACTAGCTGTTCTCCCGTTCGCTCACCTTCCCCAAACAAATCTACATAAGCTACCATTACACGATGGACACCGGTATCACACGGCAAGGAAAATGCATTAGAGATGGTGAAATACTCTTTATCATCAATGTAAACGTTTGCTCCACGACTCCCGGGAGGTAAACTGTCAAACAGGACACTGATACTATTCATCCCTGCTCTAACTGTTAGAATCTTTGATGCTTTAGGAGCCGGTACGTTATACTCAATAATTGCCGGAGGCCCATAGCCTTTCACAGGATTATGAGCAAATACATATACCTTTCCACTGCGATTTTTTAACATTCCGGCATACGTAGTATTTGTGCTTTTGCCGATTAACCCGTCTTGCGCTCCCTTATTGGCATCAGTACGCAGCTCGTAGAAGTCAATATCTGCATTACGAACTTCAAGCCAGTTAAACGTAACCACACTACCGAAGGTCACGGCAAATCCCTGTGGCGTGTTCGGCACTTCGGACTTCATTTCGACAAGGAACGATTTAACAATCCCTTGTGAATAGTTGCCGTGCCTGTCTTTCACTCGAATACGAATGTCGTATGTATGACCGAGTTCGCAACCACTGATGACAATTTGGCCATCACCGTTACCGCCGTACTTCCAGTCGCTTGAGCCTTCTTTATACCATCCTTCGGCCGTATCGAAGCTCGTAATCTGCGGCGGAGCGAAAGTTGCAATGACGTCGAAAGACGAAACGCCGTCGCCTAAGTCGTAATATTTCGTATATAAGGCAAGGTCTCGAACTTCAGGAATATAGTAAGGCTGTATTGTATACTCAATGGCTTGCACCTCGGAAAGGTCCTGTTCGTTAGATCCGAACATATTCACCGAAGCACACTTAATCCAAATCTTCTTACCGATATCTTCCGTGCGGTACGGCGCATGAAACAGCGCTTCATCAATGCGAACACACTGCGACCCTTCAGCGTGATTATTGGCTGTTGTGGCGTATTGGCCACGCACCAAGCCTGTAAGTAAATACCGCCCGTCAGGCTGAAGAGTCGCCCCTTCGTAACTCAGACATTCTCCGTCAATCCAAATAAGCGTGTTGCCCCGTTGTGCGTCAATAGCCGAGCCGCCTCGAAGCTCTCCGGAGAAGAGTTCAACCGTACAGCTTGTCGCTTCGACTGTCATGGCTGCGGCCAATCGTCCTATTCGTGCTTGTGCCGTAATCTTGCCGGCTTCCTTATATGCGTCACCCGTGTCGGAAACCCAGACCGTGCAACCACCCCAACCGGACGGAGCCGTCACGCCTAATAGCAGCTCGTTACCCGACACATCGCCCGGTGTCTGCACAATCGCATAATGACTAATAGGCGGTGCCGGCACGTTGTAATCGGTAAACGGCCGTTCATTCTCATGCACGTCGTACCGTGCCGGTGCATATGTTCCTGGCGGCTTTCCTTCTGCCGTAATTTCAAGTTCACCATCTGCCGCTTCATTAACGGCCGTGATGACGACGACCTGCTTGTTGAGTTGGCATAATTCATCGGTGAGTGTTACAAGGTCGCCAGGCTCGAGTCGGCAAAATGCCCAGTCCAAATGAAACGTGTACTGATTCTTGCTATAGAGCCGTTTCATTGCGAGCTGTTCTGCGTAATACTGCGCTCGTTTCTTGGTGTACAGGTAATGAGCGTCTTTTTTGCTGGCAGGTTTAAGCCCGTTCTTCTGTACGTCTGCGACAACCTCGAAGGATACGGTTTCTTTCTCATATCCATTCGCCCGGTTAATAAACTCTACTGTTGCCTGATTGTACGTCTCCGAGCTGTCTTTACGCTTATATATAACGAGTTGCCCGTCACTGCCCGGAATAAGGTCATCAGCTGTAAGGTCGTATTGGATTTCCTTCTTCGGACTCCAGTCACTGACAGCTTTATCGGCCAAGGGTACAATCTTGAGACGGTCATCACTCCAGAAGAGATAACAATTCGTGATTTCAGCGATGTCGTTGATGATTTGCTGCGCCTTCTTCGCTGATTCGTCAGGCGGTGTCGAGATAAGGATGTCGGCCGCTTTACAATAGTGACGGAAGTTGTCGATGCCGTCGATTTTGACGTTATCGATACCTGCGGCTTTGAGCACATATAAAATGTAGTCGGCAGGATTAACATCTACCCCGTCGCCCGTATCAAGCAATTTACCTTTGACTTCGAAGTTGTAATTCGGAAGGCTGCCACGATTACCGAGGTCAACTACCCCGGCCATGTAGGCAAGTCCTGAATATGGCAGAGCTTTCTCGGGGTGCTTGCTGGTAACGTACGGCCAAGGTTCCTGCCCGTATTCGCCCTTATACAGAGATAACTGGATATCGGACTGCGGATAGTCATAGACTTCCTTATCCTTCCAGACTTTGCCGATGCCCGATATAGGGCCTTCGCATAAGGCAATAGCCACGGCTACGGTGTACGTGTAATCAATCTCCGTATGCTTCGAGCCGCCGCCCTTACCGGTTCGAGTCGTATGCCGATGTTCATGTGCCGTAAAATCATCCCAATAGATGATATTGCCCGATACTCTGGTCGTACCGAGAACTTCAGGTACCGTTTCACCATACGACGCACTGTTGATTTGGAAGTCACCGATAATATCAGCTCGATTCGTCGTATTGTGACGTCTGAACAGATACCCCATTGTCAAGCACCTCCCTTCTTCAAATTAAAACGATACACGGCCCTCAGGCGCGTCTTGCCGCGGTTGTCGTAGAATATGATGTCGTCGATATTGGAGATGATGACACCCATATCCACGAAAGCATGAACGACCTTCCCATTGCCAAGATATACCGCTCCGTGGCTGATGCATCGGCCATATTGGTATAGCAAAAAGTCGCCGATTTGAGGCCCATCCTGAACCTCGTCGGCGACTTGCTGTATGTACTTTAAATATTTCTCTTCAGAGCGGTGTAAATGCCACTCATTCGAGTAATTCTCGACATGCAGTTTATCTTTCGGCATAATGCCGGAGTCAACCACGGCCGCAACGAGAAGATACGCACAGTCTACCCCGTGACCTTTTGCCATGGCGTTATTGACATATGGTGTTCCAAGCCACTCAAGTGCCGCATCGGCAATCTTTTGTCCTGTATTCTTCATCGGATCGTCTCCTTCAGTGGTACATATGGCGTTGCCCGGTTGCGTGCAAAGTTATTAAACTTCTTCCGACACGTATCAGGCGTTTTATCACAACCGGGATAAATATAAGCTTCATTCCCGACAGTCGCCTGTGTGTTACTTGGGCTCATGTATATGATTGTTCCGGCACGACTGCTCATAATTTGCGTTGCCTGCCCTGCCAATGGGCCGTTTATCCATTCAATACCACCCGCATTATAATACCCGTCCTCAAAGGCCGTATCAACGGAGACCGTATTCACGCCCGATACCGCCGTAACCTTGACCTTCTTACGATACGTCTTTATGTCAACTCCGCATTCAGTTGAATATACGCAATACGGGCACTGCGGATAGTACCGCTTACCGGGAAACTCCGTATTGAGCTGCTGTACGACCGACTTCACATCAAGTGAGATAGTGAAGCCACCTCCTTGCTTAACTTCGACTGACCCGCTGAATATATCAATAACATCAATGAGCTTTCCGAACGAGTCAAAGAATGCCCGTTTAAGCTCCATGGTAGCTCCGTCGAGTCCGCCGTTGTGAGCGACTGCCATTATCGGCACGCCGCCTATTTGGTCTCTTTTATCACATGAGATGGATACAGACAGCTTATCCACTGCCACATCAGAGTGCGTCGATGTCTTATTACGCGTAATCACAGGTCCGTCTGCTTTATAGACCTGACCGCCGTAGCTAACGTTAGCATCGGTATCCGCCCAATAATAGGACATACCGCTTTGTAACCGCAGAACATACAGATCACAACTGCGGAACGTTTTCGCCGTATTCAAGTGTTGTGTTAATGCTTCTCCCGCTTGTTTCATATACATGTCACCAACTTAAAGGATTTCGATTTGTAAATATCTTTGTACTCAAGCTCTGCCGTGAAGTCTCCGCTAAGCAAGACCTTCCAGTAATACGTGTAATCGGCTGTGATGACGGCATCTGCAGGTACGGTATTAGTCGTTCGAATCGTGTCACCGTCCACAGTCACGTTCTCAACAGGAACACCGTCAGCATAGAGTTTTACGTTTTCCACGTATGCTACCGGTTCGGTATAATCACCGAAGCGCCGTACCGCTTGCCATTCACCTTGACTACCCTTGCCGAGAATAACGCCTTTTTCCGCATTATCTTCGGGGTCAAACCACAAGAAAGGCTCTGTGCCGCCCTGTACTTGCGACACAAAGCCCATCAGCTTTTTATATTCTTCCGGCTTGAGATAGGCAAATTCAGTTGTGATCGTGTACTGCGGATACCGCCACGTCGTCATCGTCCGCACTCTACCGGAGCCGCTACGCTTAGACTTCGTATCCCAGTGCTGCATCTTGGATGACTTCCACGCAAGTGACTTGATACGAGGGAATTTCTTCAATTTTTCCATGGTTACCACACTCCCGACGTACCGATAAATTCACGGTCCTGATTAACGGTAAACTGCCGCAGCACTCGACCGCCTTTCGACTCGAGCCAATTACTGAAGGACTCGGCATCAAGTGCCGATACATTCAGCGTAATACCGCCGGCCGCACCGCCGTTTGCCCGTGCGATGCCTGCGCCCATTTCGTCATATGTCTGCGTCGATAACGGAATGACCGCTTCGGGATACTTACCTTCTCCAATTTCGGCGTATGTACGTCCGACTGCCACACCTCCACTTGCCAAGTGAATATTCGGTGTGCCGCCCAATAGCGTATTCTTCGCCGTATACGCAAGCCCTGCCGCCGCTCCTATAGCAGACTGTGCGGTCCAGGCTGCCATACCCGTTGTTGCCGAAACGCCACCAGTTGCCATTGCTACTTGCTGTGCGAGCGTTGTCCAGGGCGGTATTTGAGCATTAGCCGCTGCGACGCTTGCAGCCACTTCCTGCTGTTGCAGTGTTTTGCCCAAAATAGCCTGCTTCAATCGAGCCGCTGCCCAATTGGCAATGTAGTCCGACACGGATTTTACAAGGGCTTTGCCGATATTCTCAAACGCCTGCAGTAATCCGGATGTGCCCTGCAGCAGCCCCGATATACCTTCCTTCATAGCGTCAATGCCCGAAAGCATGGAATTGACCCACATCTCTTGATTATTGAAATGCGAGTCCATAACGGCCTGCTGATACTCTTCAAGCAGTTGTTTGCGGAGATTATAGTTGTCCTGCGTCGCCACATACTCATCAGTAAGAGCTTGCTGCAGAGCCGCAAAGTTCTGCGTGCGCATCGCCTCATCAATGGCCCACTTCTCTTCTGATGCCTGCCGATACAAGTCGTTACGCTTCAACAGGTATTCCTGTTCCTGTGCGAGAAGTTCTTTATTCTTCTGTTCTTCAAACGTGATTTCGTTTTTCCCGACAATCTCATACGCAATGCCGTTAGCGTCAAGGGCCGCCTTGTATTCGGCCTGTTGCTGTTTGGTCATCTTGATGTACTCATCGGAGAAACCTTGCCACTTATCCGTAATGCTGTTTATGGCTTCCTCATGGTCGTGTTCAAGCTGCGTAAGCGGTGAAGCGCTTCCTGTCGAGTCTTTAATGGCAAGTGAGACGTTGAGGTTCTTCGCCATATCACGGACTTTATTCCACACTTCCCGAATGGCCTGTTGTTCTTCGTGTTCGGCCTGAATTCGCTTTTCGGCGTAAATAGCCTGGAGATTCGTCAGGTCTTCCTGGTAGTGTTCGTTGGCTTCTTTGGATTTATTGAGTTCTTCCAGCTCTTTCTTATACTGCAGCTCGACCAATTGGCTTTGCTTGCCAAACATCTCAAGGTAGTTCTGCTGGATTTGTTCATGGATCCGCTTCGCTTCGTCGGCTAATTGATTGCCGGCTCCACCGTCTCCCCCACCGGAGCCGCCACCATGGCCGCCACCGCCACCACCTGCGCCGCCGTAGTCTCCGCCACCACCTCCGTAATCAAGGTCACCGCCGACTTCTCCGCCGCCCCCACCGGACAGTGCATCAAATACATCGCCGGCAGCGTTTTTAATGCTATCACCGTACGCCTGCGCTTCTTCTGGACTAATTCCTTCAATATTGTTTATGGCCGAAAAATCAAAGTCGAATACCTGTGCAAGCTTTGCCCCGACACCATTTACAGCGTTAATTAGCTTGTTAATGAGTGCAATAATCTGGTTAATCGCCCAAGCTACGGTATGAACGAGAGTTTCCCACACCGCCGATGCTGTTTCCCCGAATCCTTGCGTTGCCGCAGCGCACGTTGCGAGAACCCCGGCAAGAACGGACAGGACCGTAATAACAATCCCGACGGGATTAGCCCTCATGACGGCATTTAGAACTGTCTGTGCGCCTTTGAGCGCTAAAGCTCCCGCTCGGGCAATACTAAACGAGCCTGATAATGCCATCATAACACCTCGGACTCCCGCTGTTGCGATAGCACTGGCCACCATGGCCGCTCGAAGTTGAAGCGTCGCCAGTGTCACGGCAACAGCAGCAACCCTAGATGCAATCATATGGCTTTTATATAACGCTTGCACTGTGGCCGCCGCCTTGGTTGCTACGGATACCGCCAGTATTGCCGCTTTCCACGTAACGAATGCAGCAGTTACGCCGATAATAACAGGCGTAATTTGAGACCCTATCCCTATGACAACGGAAAGCGCCGACTTAATCACCGAAGCTACTGTCCTTACAACCACGCTTAGAGCTGAAAAGGCGGCTTTTATGGCCGCAATCGCTACCTGTGCCGCTGCCGCCATTACCTTAAACGATACGCCGATACCTTCAACAATAGCCTGAAAGTCGCTCGAAGCGGTTATAGAGCTGAGCTCTGCCAGCACCGGCTGAAAGGCCTGCAAGGCTTGATTAGCGAGTTGCTGTCCAATTTCGGCAAACGTCATCGGGATTTCGGCAAATTTGGCATTCGTCTCTTCTGCTGAATTGAGCAAAGCGTTTTTGATGACATCGGCTGTAATAAGGCCTTGCGATGACATCTCTCTAAGCTGCCCGACGGTCATGCCCATTTCTTGAGCAATAGACTGCGCAAGCATGGGAGCGTTTTCCATAATTGACCGAAATTCATCACCCTGCAATTTACCCGATGCCATTGCCTGTGTTAACTGATACATGGCCGCTGTTGACTCTTGGACGCTTGCGCCGGAGATTTTGAACTGCTTATTGAGCTGCTCAACAAACATAATCGCTTCATCATTCGAGCTGAAGGCATCTTTAGCGAGCATGTTAAGCTTAGCCACACTGTCGGCCATTTCGACGTAACCACCACGGGAACGCTGTGCTGCCGCATAGACCTTGTCCATGATTTCGGTCGTCGTCTGCGTGCCGTCGTTAATGAGGTTTATACGGGCTCGAAGCTGCGTCATCTGGTCGGCCGTGTCGGAGACCTTACCCGCAAGCTGTGAGATCTCTTGAGCCACAAGGGCCACACCTGCAGCCGCCCCGGCCATGGGTAGCATATTGAGTGCCTTCTTGGCCACACCGCCCATTTTTTGACCGAGTGCGCTTTCTAATTTATTGCCGACCTTATCAATGGCCGCCTCGGCACTTGAGCTATCACCCTTGATTTTGACGTTAATATTCGCATCTGCCATTTACAACTCACCTCCTTCTTCGAGCCATTCTCTCATAAATTCCATTTCCTCTCTTTTACGATCCAGTCGGGTCGGCGGATGTAAATCCTTCATAATGTCTTTCACTTTAATTTGATTCTTCCTGTCAAGTTGAACGTTAACAATAAGAGCCGTCATATACGCCGCTCTGGCGTCTTCAATACGAGTCCGAAGGTCATACCCTTGAACCATCTTCTCAAACTCCATAGGCGTAAGCTCATAGAATTCTGACGGCTTTAACGCCAGTATGCTGTAGGCCACTTTCTCGGCCTTTCTCATCCATAATGCAAAAGAAGAGGGGACATGATGCCCCCCGTTTAGTTTTTTGCCGCTTCTTCCTCTTCGGCTTCAATGTCGGCATCATCTTCGGGTGTTTTTTCTTCGGGGAACGCCATAAAATATGCCTTCTTGCCGAGAATACCGCTACCTGTGATAGCTTTCATAATCGGCATCATGATGTCCTGTAATTCACATTCGCCGCTGTCAAAAAGCTCCTGCAAGCGGTCGGCATAGAATTGCGTGCTGCGACGACCGTACTGTCTAAGCCCGATTTCGTATGCAGTGATAATGTCCGATAAGGACAGCTGCTGAATAGCGTTGTAAATTGGCTTGCCGACGGCGGATTCAAATTCGGCCAAACGCTGAATATTGAAAAACAGGCGTTCACCTTTACCGAAGAGTTCGCATTTAATTTGTTTCATGGTTTATAATTCCCCTCTCTTTTAAGCTTTCTTAAGTTCAGACAACGGCCCGATACCTGCCAAGGTACCTTTATAAGAAGCTACGTCATCATGCGGCGCTTCAATGGAAAGTTCCGTAATAGATGCCCACCCTGTTACATAGGATTTATCCGGGTACTCAAACTTGAGGTGTACGGGCTGGTCTTTCAGGAACGCATCGTTCAGTGCTGCGAGCCCATCATCATTGGCCATGAGGAGTGTATCAAGTTCGATGCTCCATTCTTTAAGCCCCGGAAGTGTAGACTTCCAACCGCCCGAATCTTTGTGAGACGCATCAATGGAATCGGCTTTACGGCTAATAGAGCCGCCTTTCTGACCGCCGATTTTAGTCCATACGGCCCCGGTAGTTTCATCCGTCCCCGTATTTAAGTAAATAAAATAATTTTTACCCACCGTTGCAAGCGAATTTGCCGCAGACGGTGCCAATGCTTTCTTTGTTGTTGCTCCCGGCATTAGAATATTCCTCCTTCACGATTCAAATCAAAAAGGCGACACTCAATCGTATACTGCGAACCGAGTAGCGGTCGCAATGCATCGAGGTCTCCCGTTTTCTGTTTGACTTTAAAATCTAAAATTTGATAGTTGCTGTCGCTAAGTACGCATACAGATTCATTGAGTGAACCAACGGCTTGCCGCATTTGCTTTAAGGCTGTGTCGATTTGCCCTTCAAGCTCACTGATTCGTGCATATCCAACGGATAAATCCGGGTCGTCATTTCGTACCCATGCTTCAAGATAAATCGTAACGAGAAGCTCGTTTTCGATACTTTCATCGTTTACGGTTTCGGACCCTCGAACAAGCATGATTTTGCCTATTTCGTCAACGTCAGCATGCTGCGGAATCACAGCCCCGAGTTGTACGGGAGCCGATACATTGTGAGATGTAAGCACATCTTTAAGACGCTTTAGCAATTCAAACCACATAGTCATAATATATGCTTACCCCCTGAAGATTTCACACGACCGATAGCCGGAATAGTCCGTCGGATTTCCTGTAAGCTCTTCCGGTGTAATAGTACTTTCGAGTCTCTTTATGCGCCCCTCGATATAAGATAGCTTCTTACCGTAAAAGTCGTCCGTTTCGCCGCCACGCCCAGGAGCTCCGGGCAAACCGTACGCCTTCCGCACGCACGTCTCACGATACGTATATAAGGTGACAAGCTCATCAGTTACGAAGCTCCGGATAACCTTATCTTCGGACACGCCAAGACGCTGTGCAAACAGATACAGCCACTTCTCGGCAATGGCGAGGTCATCACGACTGACATTCTTTCCGAGAAGTTCGTCAGAAAATGTCATTTCGGCCAAGTCATATAACATGTGCATTCACTCCCTTTAAAATTTGAATTCAATCTCACATGCTTGGCCATTACTATACTTCTGCTCAATGGCATCACATATGTCTTTAGTGGCAAGCTTGGTGTACTGACCGAATATCTTGATGATATCCGGTCGCTTCGTATCTAACGCTCTATACAAGAACGGATCCATGCGAGTTCCCGGGTGCATAACGGACTTGGCGAAGATGAAGTCATTGCCGCCGGTCGGGACCCACCGTAGAGCCTTACGCTTTTTCGCCTTAATGACGTGCGGTTTCGTGCCTTCGTGGACAAACGGGCCGTACGAAGCAAGCCCCTCATCAAGATACACGACGGCACACTTATCATTGAGCATCCGCATATCGACAGAACGGGTCAAATCGCCCGTTCTCGACGTGTAATCATGGTGCGTCTGTGCTTCGTCCTGTACCGCGATTGCCGAAGCCTTTACAGCTTGCCGTATACGCTTGTCGAAGATGTCCCGACTGACGCCCATACTACTCGCCTGCCTGTTCTGTTTCTTCAGCCGGTTGTTCTACGGCTTCAGCCTTCTTCGCCTTTGTCTTTTTCGGCTTTTCTTCGACCGGCTCCGTTTCTTCTGTCGGCTGTTCGTCCGCTACAAAACCTTCAGCCATTAATTGCTGAAGACGGTATTCAGAATCGGCGTACTGAACTTCATTAAGCCGAGTTACTCGAGTGTTCATGCGGTACCTCCTTATGCTCCGGTATTAACGAATACGCCCTTAAGCTTGTTGCTCGGAATCCACAAGTCATGGAATTTTCTATAATCAAGCTTCCAAGCGTCTGCCTTTTGGTTTTCGTCCGGAGTGAAGATGCGGACTTTATCCGTTTTAGATACTGCAATCGGCGCACGCTGTGCGATTACGATCCAGTTAATATCTTTCGCTTGAGTATCAGCCTTAAAGCCGCCTGCTTCCTGTCCGCTTGTCGTGCCGTTGTTAAATACGTACTGCGTTTTCATACGAGCAGACGGTACGCCAATGATAGGAATTTCATTATACGTCCGTACTTTTGTTGTTACCGTACCGGCTGTAAAGTCGCCCGTATCGATGAACTTCTGAATGCCTTTCGCATTGTTAAGAATCGTGCGTACCTTACGATTCATGACAATAACAAGCGGTTCGTCATCGCCTACAATATCCTGTACTGCCGTAATATCATCGTCGAGCTGTGCCAGGATATTATCGGCCGTCGGCGTAAATGTTGCCTTTTCTTGGCTTGCTCCTTTTGCCAACGCCGCAATACGGCTATAACGATATGCGTCCACTTCAGGAACAACCTGCAAACGCTGAAACTCACCCATAACGTTACCGGAAGAGGCTACAAAGTTCGTTTCGTCAACACTCATTGCGTCGAGCGAAAAGCTTCTGCCACGGTCCTGTGTGAGTTTGTACGTACCGAATTTTAGCGTAACTGCACCCTGTACGAAACCGCTGTCACGGTCATACGTCGCAAGTCCTGCCGTCGAGATTTCGGGCATTTTCACTTCATCGCCACCGTTATAAATTACCTGTGTTGCATTGGCTTCCATCCAAGCCGATGTTGCTGTTGCGAGCATTTGTGCGTCAAGCCCGTCTTGGAAAATCTTTGCACATTCTAACGTATTAATTGCCATTATTTAGTCTCCTTTCGTTGCCTGAGGTATCCCCAGTGCCGCTTCAAACTGTGCTTTTACATCATTGCCGGCATTCTGCCCGGAGCTTCCTTGTCCGCTGCCACCGTTTTGATTATCTTTCACCGCCCAAGGCTTACCCTTAAGCCATGTGGTAGCTGCGTCTTCAATCGTCCCGACAGTGCCGTCTTCTTTTTTAAATCCGTACTTGCCATCATCACCGACTTCAATACCGCCAACAATAAGCTTAGCGAACTCTTTCGGATCCATTGCGTTATGCTTCGTTAACGCATCAACCGTCTGTGCCATGATGTCTGTTTGGATTCGTTTTTGTTCGGCTTCTTGCCTTGCAGCCTTTTCTGTCTCGAACGATT
>ERZ773055.904-NODE-904-length-15360-cov-7.431101_pt1 | contig 15360 bp, 7 predicted proteins | sample MGYA00580515_ERZ773055 | MGnify/ENA primary metagenome ERZ773055 (study PRJEB29015, sample SAMEA2737993) | human oral metagenome | biome: human oral; feature: human-associated habitat; material: dental | place: China | collected 2064 ...
ATGGGGATAGCTTGGTAAATTTAGTTGGCTAACAAAAGCAACTACTACCCAAGAATCCTGCAACTTTAGCACTCGTAGGGTGTCAGTCGTGGGAGGTTCAGATAAGTTTACCTGGAACAAAATATAACTATGGTACAGTACATCCTATCAATGAAACTATGGAGCTTATGAAAAATATCTTTTCAAAAATGGGCTTCGATATAGTTGACGGACCAGAAATAGAAACTGTTGAATACAATTTTAATGCTTTGAATATTCCTAAAACTCACCCATCAAGAGATTTAACAGATACATTCTATTTAAATGATTCTATTGTGTTGAGAACACAAACATCACCAGTTCAAATAAGATATATGCTTGAACATGGTACTCCATTTAGAATGATCTGTCCTGGTAAGGTATACAGACCAGACTATGATATATCTCATACACCTATGTTCCACCAAATGGAAGGTTTAGTTGTTGGAAAAGATATATCTTTCGCAGACTTAAAAGGAATATTAACTCACTTTGTAAAAGAAGTTTTTGGAGATAGAAAAGTAAGATTCAGACCTCATTTCTTCCCATTCACAGAACCTAGTGCTGAAATGGACGTTGAATGTATGATTTGTCATGGAGAAGGTTGCAGACTATGTAAAGATAGTGGTTGGATAGAAATAATGGGTTGTGGAATGGTAGACCCAGAAGTTCTAAAATATGTAGGAATTAATCCTGATGAAGTGAATGGTTTTGCCTTTGGGGTAGGTATAGAACGTGTAACTATGCTTAGACACGGTATTGGAGATTTGAGAGCATTTTTTGAAAATGATATGAGGTTCTTAAAACAATTTAAGTAGAAGATATATAAAATAATCTCATTACTATTATATGAACTATTTTTCATTATTCATATCATTTAAAAAAATTGGAGGGAATATATAATGTTAATATCATTAAATTGGTTAAAACAATATGTGGATATAAAAGAAAGTGTGGAAGAAATAGCTAATGCCTTAACTATGATAGGACAAGAAGTTGAAGCTATAGATATCCAAGGAAAAGATTTAGGAAATGTTGTAATAGGGCAAATAGTTGAGTTTGACAAACATCCAAACTCTGATAGATTGACTCTATTAAAAGTAAATGTTGGAGAAGAAGCACCTCTACAAATAATCTGTGGTGCAACAAATCACAAATTAAATGACAAGGTAGTTGTTGCTAAAATAGGAGCAGTTTTACCTGGAAACTTTAAAATCAAAAAGAGCAAAATAAGAGATGTAGAATCTTATGGAATGTTATGTTCAGAAGCAGAGTTAGGTCTTGCAAAAGAAAGTGAAGGAATAATAATACTTCCTGAAGATGCTCCTGTAGGAAAAGAATATAGAGAGTATGCAGGATTAAATGATGTAATATTTGAACTTGAAATCACTCCTAATAGACCAGATTGTCTATCTCATATAGGTATAGCAAGAGAGGTTGCTGCTTACTACAATAGAAAAGTTAAATACCCTGTTATAGAAATGGCTGAAACTATTGAATCTGTAAATACAGTAATAAAAGTAAATATAGAAGATAAAGATAGATGCAAAAGATACATGGGTAGAGTAATAAAAAATGTAAAGATTAAAGAATCACCTGAATGGTTAAAAACTAGAATCAGAGCTATGGGATTAAACCCTATAAATAACGTGGTTGACGTTACAAACTTTGTAATGTTTGAATATAACCAACCTATGCACGCTTTTGACTTAGATAAGGTAGAAGGAAATATCACAATAAGAGCTGCTAAAGAAAATGAAGAAATAACAACTCTTGATGGGGTAGAAAGAGTTCTTAAAAATGGAGAACTTGTAATAGCTGATGATGAAAAAGCTATAGCAATTGGAGGAGTAATAGGAGGACAAAATACTCAAATAGATGATGATACTAAAAATATCTTTGTTGAAGTAGCCTATTTCACACCTGAAAACATTAGAAGAGAATCAAGAGATTTAGGAATTTTTACAGATTCTGCATATAGAAATGAAAGAGGAATGGATATAGAAAATCTAGCTGTTGTTATGAATAGAGCAGTTTCTCTAATAGCTGAGGTTGCTGAAGGAGAAGTTCTTTCAGAAGTTATAGATAAATATGTAGAAAAACCTAAGAGAGCAGAAATATCATTGAATTTAGAAAAATTAAATAAATTCATAGGAAAAACTTTAACATATGAAGAAGTTGGAAAAATATTAACTCATTTAGATATCGAATTGAAACCACTAGGAGATGGAACTATGCTTTTAACTCCACCTAGCTATAGAGCAGATTTAACAAGACCTGCAGATATTTATGAGGAAGTTATTAGAATGTATGGATTTGACAACATAGAAGCTAAAATGCCTGTGATGTCAATAGAGTCTGGAAAAGAAAATACTAACTTTAAAATATCAAGAATAGTTAGAGAAATTCTAAAAGAATTAGGATTAAATGAAGTTATAAACTATAGTTTCATACCTAAATTCACAAAAGAATTATTTAATTTTGGTGAAGAAGTTATAGAAATAAAAAATCCTTTAAGTGAAGATATGGCTATTATGAGACCAACTTTACTATATAGTTTAATAGCTAATGTTAGAGATAACATAAATAGAAATCAAACAGATTTAAAACTATTTGAAATAAGTAAAACATTTAAAAAACTAGGAGAAGGACAAAATGGTCTTGCTATTGAAGATTTAAAAATAGCTTTAATCCTATCTGGTAGAGAAGAAAAAAATCTATGGAACCAATCTAAATCAGACTACAGTTTCTACGATTTAAAAGGATATTTAGAATTCCTATTAGAAAGATTAAATGTAACAAAATATTCTTTAACTAGATTGACTAATAATAAAAACTTCCACCCAGGAGCAAGTGCTGAAATAAAAATAGGAGAAGATGTTATAGGGGTTTTAGGAGAGCTTCATCCTAACTTAGTAAATTACTTTGGAATAAAAAGAGAAAAAGTTTTCTTTGCAGAACTTAATCTAACAAGTTTACTAAAATACATTAAGATAAAAGTAAACTATGAAACAATAAGTAAATATCCAGAAGTACTAAGAGACTTAGCTATAACTTTAGATAGATCTGTTTTAGTTGGAGAAATGGTAAAAGAAATTAAAAAGAAAGTTAATCTTATTGAAAAAATAGATATCTTTGATGTATATTCAGGAGATAAAATTGATAAAGATAAAAAATCTGTTGCTATGAGTATAGTTTTAAGAGATAAAAATAGAACTCTTACAGATGAAGACATAGATAAAGCTATGACTGCTATTTTAGAACTAATCAAAGATAAATATAATGGAGAAATAAGAAAATAGGAGGACTAATGAAAAAAATATTAGCAAGCTTATTTGTATTATTTTCAATCGTAACATTTTCAGCAGAAAAAATTGCAATTGAAAGAATTGAAGTTAAAGAAGAAAAGATATATCTTAAAGGACAACAAACACCATTTACAGGAGTAGTTGAGAAGAAATATCCAAATGGAAGAGTAGAAGCTACTTTGGAAGTTAAAGACGGAAAATTAAATGGTAAGACATTTGTATATAGTGAAGATGGAAAAGTGAAAAAAGAAGAAAACTATATAAATGGTCTTATGGAAGGTGTAGAAAGAGGCTATTATCCAAGTGGAAAATTAGAGTTTGAAGTAACTAATAAAAACGATTTAAGAAATGGTATTGAAAGACATTATTCAGAAGACGGAAAATTAATTATAGAAGTACCATATCAAAATGATGTTGTTACTGGTTTAGTAAAACAATATAATAAAGATGGAAAGTTAGAGTATGAAACAAATTATGTTAATAATAAAAGAGAAGGACTTTCTAAAAAGTATTATCCAAGTGGAAAACTATTAAGCCAAGTAATTTTCAAAAATGATAAGGAAGAAGGATTAATGAAAGGTTACTCTGAAGATGGGAAATTAGAAATGGAAATACCATATCTACACGGTTCAGTAGAAGGGCTTGTTAAAAGATATGATGAAAATGGAAAAGTTGTTGAACAAGCAATGTATAAAAATGGTGAGGAAGTAAAAACTAAATAATAAGCAAAAAATAATGTACATAATTTATATAATTGTAATGATTATAAATACCATTGACTAAAATCAGTGGTATTTTTTTGTTTTGATTTCAAAAAAATAGCGAAAAATATTCAAAATATTGACAAAACTGTAATAAAAAGCTATAATTCGTCTATATAGAGTTAAATAGAATTAATTAATAGGAGGAGAGAAATTGAACAGGAATTTGCAGAAAATTGAAAAAGATTTACGTTCTATTGCAAAGAGATATAAAAGTGTTAAATATTCAATAGGCTTAGTAATTCTATTTTTAATGATGGGGTTAAATGCTTTTTCTGAAGAAGTAAATACAGATCAAAATGTAAGTAATTCTGTAGGAACAATAACGACAAGAGAAGGAATAAGAGATTCTGTAGAAGGTTTACAAGGAAAAATTAAGGATGCGAAAGCACAAAATACAAAATCTATAGAATCATTGAGGTTAGAACTAATTCAATTAATGGAACAAGGAGGACAAGTTATAAAATCTCCTTGGGCATCTTGGCAATTTGGAATAAATTATATGTATAATAACTGGAGTGGAACATATAAAGGAAGTGGAGATAAACCACCTAAATATTTTTACAACAGTATTTATAGAAGAGGAAATTGGGAAGAAAGAAATGCTATAGACACAATTGCAGGGAAAAGTGTCGATGGTAATCCTATAACTCCTGGAAATGAAAATACAAATACTTGGCAAACTGCAACTACACCAACAGGAGTGGCAAAATTAAAAAGAGATACTTCAATAGATGCATCAACAATTGGTAAGAGAGAATGGGGACTTGTTGAGCTTAGAAAGATAAGAGAACCACTTAATGAAGTAGAAATATTTGCAAATGTTTCACCAAAAGAAGTTAAAAAGGATAAGCTGGATATACCTGTTTCAGTTACACCTCCAGCTACTTTATCTGCACCAGTTGTAAAACCAAATGTAAATAAGCCAACTGAGGCACCAAAAGTGGATTTACCAACACAACCTAATTTAGAAATAGCACAAGCTCCTGCTATAAATAATGATCCAGAAATAAAAGTATTAACAGTAAATAAAGTTGGAGCTATAACTATAGATATACCTATAGTAAAACCAGTAGATTTTATATTGTCAGCAGCTGAATTAAGTACAGATGCTAGTGGGCGTAAATTTCTAAATAAACCATATAGTTTAAATGGACAAACTATAGCAGTTACTCAAACTTATGCTCCTCATCCAGGAGATAAAAAAACAGGAAACTATATATCAACTTGGGGTTATGTAAAAAACTTAGGTGCTATAGACACTATTGTGAATGTTGATGTTGAAGATACTCGTGCATTTATGGTTGATGAAGGAATTGATGTAAAAAATACAAAATATGACCCTTTTAAATACACAGGAACTATAAATTTGAATAAGTCTAAAAATGTTGGTATAGACGTTCAAGGAACTCACACTAGCTATAGTTCAGGAGCTCAGGTAAATCTTGATAGTGATATAACAAGTGGAGATACTAGTTATAGTAAAGGTACTACCTATACTAATATAAATACTGTTGCAAATATTACTGTAACTAATGCAGGAAAAATTATCGGAAATGGTGGAACTGGGATAGAAAATCAAGTAGCTTTTGGTTTCAATAACTTTGATGCTTCTTCTAACAATACTAGAACAGAAATGATTAATGAAGGAACAATAACATTAAATGCAATAAAAAGTGTGGGTATACAATTACGTCCTGAAGATCCTAATGCAAGTGGTAGTAGAAATGATCTAGGATTAAATATGATGACTGGGGAAAATAAAGGTGATGATGCAACTATTACATTAAATGGAGCTGGAAGTTTTGGAATATTAACAGTAAAAAATAAAAAATCTAATGGGACTTTAGCTGCACGTAAAACATATAGTAATTATGGAGTAACCACATCTGAAGGTGGACAAATAGCTAGTAGAGCTCAAGAAGACTACAAAAGTCTTGTTAAAAATACTGGAAAGATAAAAATAGAGAGTGATAATTCAATAGGAGTTGGAATTTTAAATTCAATACAATCTGTTGAAGTTGGTGGAACAATAGATATAGGTAAAGGAACTTTAGGAACTTATGGAGATATAACTGGAGGAGTTTCAGGGAAAGTAGATGGTGCTGTTGGAGTTTATACAGAAGAAGCAACTAGACCTGTAAAAGGTAGAGTGTATACTTATACTACTGATGCTAATGGGGTTACAACAGAAACTATGACAAAAGGTGGAAAAGATGACCATGGACTTGAAAATACTATCGCAATAGAAACTGGAGAAACTTATACAGATTCAACAGGAGCTACAAAAAATAAATATAGAGGGCAACAAGTAGGTACAGATACAGTTGAAGTAAGTGGAACAATAAATTTAGAAAATAATTCTACAAAGAGTTTCGGACTTAGAAATAGTAAGACTGGAAGTATAACTTTACTAGGAGGAGGAAAGGTTGAAGTTAAAGGTGAAAAGAACTTTGGAGCTCTTTCTAATGCGTCAGCAGGAAAAATTGATATAAATCATGGTGCAGAAATAAAAGGAACGGGGAAAGAATCTATAGGTTATGCAATGTTAGATGGAGTAGGTACAAATGCTGGAACAATAGATGTAACAGGTAATAACACTCCAACACCAGGTGCAACAACTTATGAAGGTAGTTTAGGTTTTTATGGAGAAAAAGGAACATTTAATAATGTTGGAACTATTAAAACAAAAGGTAATTTAGCTCATGCTGTTGTTGTTAAAAATCCAGGAATGACATTTAATCATTATGGAACAATAGAAGTAGATTCACATGCAGGAACTGCTACTGATCCAGGAATACCAGGAAATATCGGAGTATTTTCAGATGGAGATGCAACAGTAAACTTTAAAGATAATTCTAATGTTTTTGTAGGAAAAAATTCTATTGGAATATATTCAGAAGATAAAACTAAATTTAATAGTACTTTTAAAAATCATGGAACTTTAAATATAAAAATAGGTGAAAATTCAACTTTTGCATATTTAAATGGAAATGCAACAACATCATTAGAGAAATTTTTTGTAAAAAATGCTGATGGTAAAGATGTAACAGTAAATATAAAAGAAGAGATGGGAGAAAACTCTAGTTTAGTTTATGCAGATGGTGGAGCCAAAGCTCTATTAGATGGAAACTATACTATAACTAAAGGGAATGTAAATCCTTCTACTATGGCTTTGTTAGCTGCAAATGCTTCTAATGTGACTGTTGATAGTGGAAAAACATTAACAACAAATACACAAGTTGCCTTAGCTGCCGTTAGTGGATCTACAGCTGAAAATAAAGGAACAATAGTTTCAAATAGATCAGACAAAGGTATAGGTATCTATGCAAAAGAGGCAGGAAGTAAAGGTATCAATAAAGGTACTATCACTATGGAAGAAATAAATGCTATAGGAATGTATGGAAAGGATGTTGCTAGCCTTGAATCTTCTACAGGTTCTAACATTAAAGTGAAAAAAACAGGTTCAGTAGGGATGTATGGAGTAGTATCAGCATCAGCTACAGTACCTCCATTCACTGTTACAAATGCAGGAACTATAGAATTGGAGGAAGGTGGCTCAGCAGGAATTTATCTAGTTAATGATTCAAAAGCTACAGATAAAATAGCCAATTTATCAGCATCAAATACAGGAACAATAAAGCTAAAATCTGGAGAAGGATCAATAGGAATCTATGCTCCAAAGGTTACAATTTCTGATGTTAGAACAATAACAATGGAGAATGTTGTTGAAAAATCTATAGCAGCATATATTTCTGATGGTGGAAAAATAACTAATGCTAGTACAGCTAATATTAATTTAGGAACATCTGGAAAAAATATTGCTTATTATGTAAAAAATGCAGGAACTTCTATAGGGGGTGCTAATGTTGGAACAGTTAAGGGTTATGGAGTTGGAGTATACTTAGAAGGAACAAAAGCAAACCCAACTGCGACACCAGCAGTGCCAGCAAGCCAAGCTACTCTAGGAGCTAATGCACCTGAATTAAAATTTAACAATGGTACAACAGATGGAAATGGAATTATAGGTCTATATTTAAAAGGAGATACAGATATATCTGCTTATACTAAAACAATAACAGTAGGTAATACAGTAGGTACTAATTCTGCAATAGGAATCTATAGTGATGCTCAAGGAGTTAGTGGGACACCATATGTTATTAAAGCAAATATAAAAACTGGTACAAAAGCAGTAGGTATTTTCAGTGCTCCAGATAAAACAGCACCAGTAGTTGCTAACAAGAGTTATATAAAATATTTAGGATCTCAAATGGATCTTGGAGAAGGTTCAACAGGATTCTATGTAAATGGAAAAACTGAATTAGATACAACAACTACAACAACTCCAACAACAACTATTAACCTAGATGGTGGATTAGTTGCTTATGTTACTAAAAATTCTGAATTTGTAGGTGGAAATAGTAAAGTTAATCTATCAAATCCAGGTATTGGAGTTTATGGTGAAAGAGGAGCTAAAGTTGATGTAGGAAGTTGGACATTTAATAACAATGGTAATGCTGCTGAAGAAATTAGACTTAAAGAAGGTATAGCTAAAGTAACAACACCAAAAAGCTTAAAACCTAAGATGGTATTAACTCATGTAATTAATGGAGAAACATATTTAACTAGTACAGTAACAGCTGTAGCAGATGCAGGTCATACACAAGAAGAAAATATAGGTCTTATGGCTCAAGGAATAAAAAATACAAAAGTTGGAATTACCTGGGATAAGGGTACTGACTATGAAATAATAAATGAAGGAACTATAGATTTTACAGATTCTAATAAGTCAACAGCTATCTATGCTGAATCAGCTAGAGTTAAAAATGATGGAACTATAAAATTAGGAGAATCATCAACAGGAATCTATGGAATATATAGAGATGACAGTCCTAAATTTGAAGATGCTGGAGGTACTAAATATCCTAATAAATTAGAAATAGATACAACAGCAAATTCTAAGATAAGTTTGAAAAATGGTTCAACAGGAATGTATTTAGTAAATGCTCAAAGATTAGACACTGCAGCAGGAGGAACTATTCAATCTGTTGCAGGAGAAACTAATAATGTTGGTATCTATGCAATAAATGGTTCAGTTGATGTTCCTACTACAGGAACTCCAGCAGAAATAGCTGAAGCTAATGCATATAATAATAAAAATACTAACTTTAAATCATTAACTATGACTAATAATTCAAATATTACTTTAGGTAATGGTTCAGTTGGAATTTATACTAGAGGACAATCTGATACAGTTAGAAATACTGTAACAAATGATGGAAATATTACAGTAGGTGATACTTTAACAGGAGCACCAGCAGTTGGTATCTATGCAGAAAATACTAATTTAACTCAAGGAAATACTGGAACACCTGATATTACAGTAGGAGAAAAAGGTATAGCTTTATATGGAAAAAATAGTACAATAACAGCAAAGGGTACAGTTAACTATAGTAATAAAGGTATTTTAGGATATTTTGAAAACAGTATTTTTACATCTCATTATGGAGATTTAACTGCTCATCAAAATACTATGTTATTCTTGAAAAACAGTACTGCAAATATGAATGGAGCAGGGAATGATATAGATATAACTGTTCCTGATAAGGCTGCAACAAGCGATTCATTTGCAGGAGTATATGTTGAAGGGACATCTACATTAAATGGAGTTAAAAAGATAACAGTAGGAGAAAACTCTAACGGTATTTTCATGAAGGATGCTACTTTCACTTCAAATGTAACTGATATAGAAAGTACAAAAGAAGGTGCTAAAGGATTATTAGCAGTAGAATCTGATTTAACTAATAACAGTAAAATTACTTTAAGTGGAGATAGTTCAATAGGAATATACTCAGATGCAAGTAATGCTAAAACTGTTACTAATAACGGAAAATTAACTATAGCTGGTAAAAAGACTTTAGGAGTATTCTTAAAAGGAAGTCAAACATTTATAAATACAGCTGATATAGATGTAGCTGATACAACATCTTCTGTTCCAGCAGAAAAAACAGTTGGAATCTATACTAAAGATGGAACATCAACTATAAAACATAACTCTGGTACAATAGATGTTGGAACAAAATCTATTGGTATCTTCTCAGCAACAAATTCAGGTGTTGAAGTAGATACTCCAGCTAAGATTAATGTAAAAGATGAAGCAATAGGAATCTATAAAGAAAAAGGAACAGCTCTTCTAAAAGGAGAAATTGATGTAGCTGCTCACACAAGTACAACTAAAAACAGTGAACCTGTTGGGCTTTATGGATTAAATGGAGCTAATATAACTGACAGTGCTTCTAAAATAACAGTTGGGGCTAAATCATTTGGATTTATCCTTGAAAATGAAACTACTGCAACTACAAACCAATATACAAGTACAGGTGCAGGAACAGTTAGTCTAGGAGATGACAGTGTATTCCTATATTCTAATGGACAAGCTAGTCTTACAAATGGAAGAGATATTTCTTCTAACTCTAAACGTTTAATAGGTTTCTATATTAAAGGAAATGGAACTAATAGAGGAGATCTAACAAACAATGTAACTATAGATTTCTCTAACTCTCTAGGAAGTATAGGAATATATGCACCAGGAGGAAAAGCAACAAATAATGGAAGAATTCTAGTAGGAGATACTGACTCTATAGATCCAGCAACTGGAAAAACATATACAGATGTTTCAAAAATTATTTATGGAATAGGAATGGCTGCAGATAATGGTGGTCACATCATAAATAATAATGAAATAAGAATATATGGTGACAAGTCTATAGGTATGTATGGAAAAGGTGTAGGAACTACAGTTGAAAATAATGGTACAATATTCTTAGATGGAAGCAGAGCAACAGCTACAAATAAAATCCAAAGTATGATAGGAGTATATGTTGACGAAGGTGCTAAGTTTATAAACTATGGAGATATAAGAACTGCAGATGCTTATGCTGGAAAAGATGTTGGTGGAACTATAAAAGTTAATGATAATGTTTCAGGACTTGTTGGAGTTGCTGTAATGAATGGTTCAACTTTAGAAAACCATGGTAACATCGATATAGATGCTAATGAAAGTTATGGAGTTGTAATCAGAGGTAAGAGTCCAACTCAACCAGCAGTTATTAAAAACTATGGAAACTTTAGAATAAATGTAAGAGGTAGAGGAACTTATGGTGTTAGCTATAAAGATATAAGTGCAGCAGATCTTGCAGCTTTAGAAGCTATAGTTAACTCAAAATTAAAATCTGATGCAACTGGACAAGAATTAGTAGCAGCAGCTGGAACAGATAAGTCATATGAAGGAGTAAGTATAACTATCCAAAATGGAAAACCTGTATTTACTAGAAATGGAGTACCTGTTTCTGATAGTGAAGTAGAAAAAATTGAAAAAATTATAGGAAATGCAACTTCAAACTTAGGAATGTCTGATGTTGGATTCTATATAGATACATTGGGAAGAACTAAACCAATTGATATCAATGGAGCAACACCTCCTATAAACAGTCAATTAATAGTGGGAACTGAATATTCAGAACTTACAAATAAGAAAGAATGGTTTGTAAAAGATGATGTAATAGCTCCTTTCTTACAACAAATTCAAGGAAGAAACTTTAAGTTAACATCTATAGCAGGTTCATTAACTTGGATGGCAACACCTGTTTTGGATAACTATGGTCAAATCAAAGGTGTGGCTATGACTAAACTTCCTTATACAGCATTTGTAGAAAAATCACATAATGCTTGGAACTTTGCAGATGGATTAGAACAAAGATATGGAATGAATGCTCTTGATTCTAGAGAAAAACGTGTATTCAATTTATTAAATAGTATTGGAAACAATGAAGAAATTCTATTAACACAAGCATATGATGAAATGATGGGACACCAATATGCTAATGTACAACAAAGAATTTATGAAACTGGAAATATCTTAAACAGAGAATTCTCTTATTTAAGAAATGCATGGTCTAATCCAACAAAAGATGCTAATAAAGTTAAAGTTTTCGGAACAAATGGAGAATATAAAACTGATACTGCTGGTATTATAGATTACAAATATAATGCTCAAGGAGTTGCATATGTTCATGAAGATGAAAGTGTAAAACTTGGAGAAACAGTAGGTTGGTATGCAGGTTTAGTTCATAACAGATATAAATTCGAAGATATAGGAAGATCAAAAGAAGAAATGTTACAAGGAAAAGTTGGAATGTTTAAATCAGTTCCATTTGATGATAACAATAGCTTAAATTGGACAATATCTGGAGATGTATTTGTAGGATATAACAAAATGCATAGAAGATTCTTAGTTGTTAATGAAATATTTAATGCTAAATCTAGATACTATTCTTATGGACTTGGTGTAAAAAATGAATTAAGTAAAGAATTTAGATTATCAGAAGGATTCGCATTAAAACCTTATGGAGCATTAAGATTAGAATATGGAAGAATGTCTAAGATAAGAGAAAGATCAGGAGAGGTAAAACTAGAAGTTAAATCAAATGATTATATTTCTATAAAACCTGAAATTGGAGCAGAATTATCTTATAGAGCTTTCTTTGGACCTAAGTCATTAAAAGCAGCAGTAACTGTGGCTTATGAAAATGAATTAGGAGTATTAGCAAATCCTAAAAATAAAGCTAGAGTAGCAGGAACATCAGCAGATTGGTTCAATATCAGAGGTGAAAAAGAAGATAGAAGAGGAAATGTTAAAACAGATCTTAATATCGGTGTAGATAACCAAAGAATTGGATTAACTGGAAATATTGGTTACGATACAAAAGGAAAGAATATCAGAGGTGGATTAGGACTTAGAGTCATATTCTAATAAAGTATACACACTGTAAACAAAAGGAGGCTAATTTTAGTCTCCTTTTCATGTATTTTAGAACTAAACTTGACTTTAATAAAATAAATATATATGATATATATTATAAAAATAAAAAGGAGAGATATTATGGTATTTAAAAATTCAATTGATCTATATAAAAAAGCACTTAATTTAATTCCAGGTGGAGTTAATAGTCCAGTTAGAGCTTTTAAATCAGTAAATAGAGAAGCACCTATCTTTGTAAAAAAAGGACAAGGAGCTAGAATATACGATGAAGATGATAATGAATATATAGACTATATTTGTTCATGGGGACCTTTAATTTTAGGCCATAATCATCCAAAAGTTATAGAAGAAGTAAAAAAAATAATTGAAAATGGAAGTTCTTATGGATTACCAACAAAATATGAAGTTGATTTAGCAGAACTTATAGTAGAGATAGTTCCTTCTATTGAAAAAGTAAGACTTACTACTTCAGGAACAGAAGCAACTATGTCAGCAGTGAGACTAGCAAGAGCCTATACTGGAAGAAATAAGATTTTAAAATTTGAAGGTTGCTATCATGGGCATTCTGATGCTTTACTTGTAAAATCAGGTTCAGGATTATTAACAGATGGATATCAAGATAGTAATGGTATAACAGATGGAGTGTTAAAAGATACACTAACTTTAGGATTTGGAGATTTAGAAAAAGTTGAAAATCTGTTAAGAAATGAAGAGATAGCCTGTGTAATAGTTGAACCTATTCCAGCAAATATGGGACTTATAGAAACACATAAAGAGTTTTTACAAGGTTTAAGAAGAATAACAGAAGAAACTAAAACAGTTTTAATATTCGATGAAGTTATATCAGGATTTAGATTAGCTTTAGGTGGAGCTCAAGAATTCTTTGGAATAACTCCAGATTTAACAACTTTAGGAAAGATAATTGGTGGAGGTTATCCTGTTGGTGCTTTTGGTGGAAAAAGAGAAATTATGGATTTAGTTGCTCCAGTTGGAAGAGTTTATCATGCAGGAACTCTATCAGGAAATCCAATAGCATCAAAAGCTGGTTTTGCAACTATAAGCTATTTAAAAGAAAATCCAAGTATTTATAAAGAATTAGCAGAGAATACAAATTACTTGGTAGATAATATAGAAAAATTAGCTGAAAAATATGGAGTAGATGTTTGTATAAATTCAATGGGTTCTCTTTTCACAATTTTCTTTGTTGATTTAGAAAAAGTTGAAAATCTTGAAGATTCATTAAAGGCTAATACAGAGAACTTCTCTATATATTTTAATACTATGCTGGATAATGGAATAGTTGTTCCACCATCACAATTTGAGGCTCATTTCTTATCTATAGCTCATACAAAGAAAGAACTTGACAGAACACTTGAAGTAATGGAGATGGCATTTAAAAAAATAGGTGAAAAAAATGCCAAATAAGTTTTTTCCTGTTTCAATAGATCTTAATAATAAAAATATTTTGCTAATTGGTGCTGGAAAAATTGCTTTAAGAAAAGTAAAAACTCTTTTGGACTATAATTGTAATATAACTGTTATTACTAAAGAAATTTCAGAAGAAGAGTTTTTAGAATTAGAAAAAGAAAATAAAATAAAAATTTTAAAAAATCAAGAATTTGAAGAAAAATTTTTAGAAGGTATTTTTTTAGTTGTGTCAGCAACAGATAATAAAGAGTTAAATGATAAAATATCTAAATTATGTATAAGTAAAAATATTTTAGTAAATAATATTACTTCTCAAGATAATATGAATCTTAGATTTATGAGCATATTATCAAATGATGATATTCAAATTTCAATTACAGCTAATGGAAATCCTAAAAAAGCTGTAGAAGTCAAAAATAAGATAAAAGAATTTCTTGAGAAAATATTTTAGTTGAATAAAAGGGTGCAGTTAATTCTGCACCCTTAGTTTATTGACCTTCGTAATAAATTACTTCTAAATTTGCTCTTAAAAAAACTACTTTCTTTTTAGCAGTATCATATCCATAGACAATACCATTCTTATCTATCAAATATATGTTTTTATATACTTTTAAAGTAGATGTTTCTGTTGATGATTTTTGAGTTTCTGGATCATAACCATAGTATATAAGTTTGTATGAATTTCCTTTTTTAACAATTTTAAAACTATCGGCAGTATCAGGATAATCTATTTTTCTTCCAATCATTTTATCAAAATGAGGTTTTCCATCAGTAGTTATCCCAGCAAAAATACTAAAATTTAATAAAACAAACAGACATAAAAAAAACTTTTTCATAAAATCCTCTCCTTTAAAAATATTATTTAGTTTTACTAGTATAAAAAGTCTAACATATTTTTTTAATATTTTCAAGGGAAAATAAAAAATATAATCCCAGCTCTTTTATCTTTCTATTGACAAAAGCCCAGATTTATTATAGAATAAACAAAATTAAATATATTTCCTTTTAAGAGAGTCCAGAGAGG
>ERZ773055.906-NODE-906-length-15341-cov-10.604736_pt1 | contig 15341 bp, 10 predicted proteins | sample MGYA00580515_ERZ773055 | MGnify/ENA primary metagenome ERZ773055 (study PRJEB29015, sample SAMEA2737993) | human oral metagenome | biome: human oral; feature: human-associated habitat; material: dental | place: China | collected 2064 ...
GAGCAAGCTCCGTAAGGTCAATGATATTTCTTCCGTCCTGCAGAGCAATTTCTTTTCGATCCTTGATGGAGACGCCGTCGTCCGAGACCTCAACCACGGTGTGGATTGCCGCATGCGCGGGAATATGTGCCTCCGCCTCGAGTGTCCGGAACTCCCAGCAGATCTTTTCTGCAAGGTATGCGGGGGCATAGACGGCGGGATGCCGCCACTCGGTTGTATGCGATCCCGTACTCTCGATCCGGCGGAAGTCGAGCCAGACGCCGAGCGCGTCACTGCGCGGCCCCGTCTCATCGGGGTGTTCGTATACCTCACGCATCTCCTCTGCGGTCAGTCCCTCGGTGTAAAAGCGCACCTCAGAGACGTTCGCGGGCAGATGGGTAAAATACTTGGGCTTGCCCAGCTCCGGAATGACGTGGCCGATGTAGGAGTAGCCGACGAAGATCGGCTGATCCGCCCACTGCCGCAGCTCGCTCGCAGGGTTGATTCCCCCGACGCGCCCGCGCCGCACGCCGTCGATGAAGGATGCGCCGCCGCGCTCCTTGTCAAAGGTCATAGCGTACTGGTGGCGGACATCGACCTCGGCAGATCCGCCCTGCCAGAAGTATTCCTCAACACCGTGGCAGATGCCCCATTTGATCGTACCGTTGCGCTCGACTGCCATGCGCAGCGCATAGCCTGCACCCCAGCCGATGGACTTGCCGCGGATCATGAGGGGGCTGTGCCCCATCTCGTCCGCACGCGCGAGGCGGTACATATCTGCAGTCACCACGCCCGTGAGTCCGTTGGGCGTCGCAAGATCCGCGCGCGGCAGGATCTCGATATAGTCGCCGTATTCCGCAAGCGCAACTTCCATGCGGCCGTTCTTTTCCAGAACCTTTGGCGTTCCATGGAGGAGCGCCGTGTGCCCCTTGCCCGACTTGTCATGGATGCGCGGAACGATACGAACGGCGCCTTCGATGGTCACTTCCTTCGGTGGGAGATCGGCGATGCCGACCCAGTAGGTGCCGGCGTGCACGAAGCGATGACAGAACGTCACGGAGCGCCGCTCATGCGCGGCAAAGCTGAAGCGCTGAACCGCGACGGTCGTGCCGTCCATCACAAGGGGGATTTCGACGTCGGCGGCACGATCCAGATGATTCGTCACCTCTGCGCGTGCAAAGAGGCAGTCAATATCCGCGCCTGCGCCAATCTGAAGGAAGAGATGCGCGTATGAGAATGCCTGCGGTTCACGCGTGTCAAGCGTGAGTTCGGCGCCTGCCGCGTGGAGGCTGTGTGCCCCCACCGCATCCGCACAGTAGTATGCGGTAAACGATCTCTTCTCACCGGGATTCAGAACGATGAGCTGTGTGTCCGCGCCCGTGCCAAACATATTGATGAGATGCTCCGCGCCATTGTCCACGATGGGTAGGACGGCGGCGGCAATCCCTGTGCCGACATTTTCGGCAGTACCCGTGATCTCGACGTTCCCGTTTTCATCGAGCGCACGCAGACGTACTTCGGCAAAGACGATGTCCGGTTCATCCTTGGTGATATGGATGGCATCGATTTCCTGCTCCGTGCCATCCGGAAGGAATCCGTAGAACTTGTAGTCAATCGCATTCGCCGTGATGTCCAGAACACCGTAGTTGTTGTTGCCCACGGCCACGGATTCGGGGAACTCGGCGAGGAGTCGCTTCGATCCGTCCAGTTCCTCGTAGCCCGCCGCAGGATCCTGCGTACTTCCCTGGCAGATATAGACGGTACGTGCCCCGACGGACGGCTGTGCCGAGACGGATTTGATGTAGTAGTGGAGATGCCCGCTGAGGACGAGATCCACGCCACACCGCTCCGCAATCGGTACAACATACCGGTTGTTGAACGCATCCGTATAGGGATGATGTGTGACGAGGATGCGCCACACAGCCCGCTTTGCGTTCTCGCTTACGAGATCCGCCTCCATCCACGAGAGGATGGACGCGATTCGTGCGCGCAGAGGCGCATCTGCCGCGATGCCCGCGTTGATGCCGTTCATCTCGAGGAGTCCCCACGGATTGCTGTCCACGATGGTGAAATGCGCCATGCCGTAGTCAAAGGAGAAGGCTTCCCCGCTCTCCATCCCGTGCAGACCCTTCATCTGAGGGACGCCGATAAAGGCATCGAAGAAGGGTCCGTCGTCGTGGTTGCCGTGTGCATAGAAGACAGGCATACGTGCAAGCAGTTCCGGAATCTTCTCGAACCAGTTGTTCGGATACTGGTCGTGCTGATAGCCCGTCCCAAACGAGATGTCCCCCGCATGCAGCAGGAATTCGGGCTGCTCGCGCTCTGCCGCGCGCCGAAACGCCTCCGATGCGTGAAAGAGATGCGAATCCGAAATGGTCATGAGATGAAGCGCCTGCGGCGCCTCCTTCAGTGTGCGGAACGACGCCTGTGCACAGCACTCCTCTCCGGAACAGATCTCGTAGGCATACTCTGTGTCCGGTGACAGCGCCGTCAAAACTGCGGTGTAAATCAGCGCTCCGTCGGGATGTTCGGGACAGGCAGGCTCACGCGCTGCCTCCGCCTCCCGGCGCAGTTCCGTGCCATCCGAGGCTCTGCAAGTGACGTAGAAGCTTGCAGGCTCTTCCGTCTCCCACGCGACAGTGATCTGCCGTGTGCCGGGAGCAAGCAGGTACGGGCCGTTGCAAATTCTTCCGCTCGTCATGGCTTACCCTTCCTCTTCTTCCTTGACTTTCTTCGCCCACAGGGTCGGGACGATGAGGAGCGTCATGAGTGCAACGCTGCCAATCCAGAACATGATAATACTTTCGAAATGATAGGTGGTCACCCCATCCACAACGACCTTCGCATGATCCATAAGAAGCCCGTTGACAATATCCTGCGCCGCTGCACCGCCATAGGCAAGGAGTCCGATAACGCCCATCGCAGCCCCCGTCGCCTTACGTGGGCAAAGATCAACAGCAAGCAGCCCACCCACAAAACAAAGGATAACTCCAAGTCCAAATCCGAATACAGAGATACAGGCCGTCGTGAGTGCAAGAGAACCAGCAGGAACAAAGCAAACACCGGCAATACCGGCAAGCATAACGATACCAAAGACAATAGTCGTGACAGAATGCCGTGACTTAAAGACTTTATCGGAAATCATGCCGGAGAAGAATGACCCGACACCGCCAAGAATCGGTGACAGTGACATGATACTGCCCGCCGTAACGAGATCCATGCCCTTTGCTTCCTGCAGGAAGATAACGCCCCAGCTGCTGATCGAATAACGTGAAATACCAAGGCAGATAGCAGCAGCGGCCAGAAGCCAAACATAGGGGTTGCGAATAACCATGAGCTGGGCTTCCTTCGTGGAAACCGTCTGTTCCTTCTTTTCCTGTGCAACCTCTCCCTCAAACTCATTGGCAGAGGGGAGCCCATAGGTCTCGGGACGGTCACGCATAAAGCGATACATGATGAATGCGAGTACGATACAAGCAACGCCCGGCAGGAAAAACGCTGCGTGCCAACCAAAGGCAACGATAATCATTGCAGTACCGAGATAGGTTGCGCCCTCACCGATATAGTGGGCGATACTGAAAACACCATAGTAGGTCGCAAGTTGACTCTTTGAGAACCACTGAGCAAGGGACACAATACACGGTGCCGATCCCATACTTTGGAACACACCGTTAATCCCCCACAGGACAAGGAACACCCAATAGGCATCACTGAACCCGAGGACAACATTGACAAGAGCGGCTCCCAGAAGGCCGATCGGAACAATTTTCTTAATGTTGCAGTGGTCTGCAATAAAGCCATTTGCGCATTTTCCAATGGCGATAGCGACCATCATCGCTGCGCCCATCGCACCAAGTTCCGTCGGAGTGAAGCCTGCTTCAATCATCGGTTTCTTGGCAACACCAAGCGTCATGCGCATCACATAGTACATACCATAGCCAATGATCATCGCTGTTACCGCCTGCACGCGAGCAGAGCGATACATTTTTTTGACGGTATTCGGATCCTCAATACGTGGTTTGTCCGGATTCGTCAAAAACCATTTCAACATCTTACTGCACCTACCTTTACTATACTACTCCTAGCAAATACGGCAAATTGAGATAATGCGCCCCCCCCTGGAAAAGAATAAAATCAGAGCCACGGCAGTGATTACAAGATCATTATACCAAGGCTCTGATTTTATATTCTCTGAATTTTTGTTTTAATGCGAATTACAAACTCAATTTTGTTGCTTTTTTTCCTCCAATATTGGCGTGCGTTGTAAGATAAACTCCGCCGAATATGGCCGCAGCGCCAAGAATCTGAAGGGTACCGATTATCTCAGCAAAGAGAAGTACTCCGCCGATCATGCCGACAACCGGAGTGACATTTTGAAAAATGGAGGTAACGGAAGGTCCGACGCAGCGCACGCCAAGGTTCCAAAAGAGCATGGCCATGACGCCGCCAAAGACAACCGTGTAGAGGAAGGCAGCAAGAAGGGGAAAAGGCAGCACAGTCGGATGAAAATCGTCCGTGAGGATGCCGTAGAGGATGGTCGCCAATGCACCGAATGCGCCTGCCCACCCCGTGCACAGTGCAGCGGAGATATGACGCATAACACGCACAGCGAGGATCGAGTACACCGTCCACGCAACCTGTGCAAGAAGAAAGAGGATATCGCCATAATTGAACGAAAATCCAACGAGCATCTGCCATGAACCATGGCTTACGACGGCGAGCGCCCCTAGGAAGGAAACCGCAATACCGAACCACGCAATGATATTCAGGCGCTCACGCAGACAAACAGCGGCAAAGAACGCAGTGATCGCAGGCGATGCGGCAGCAATCAGCGTGCAGTTGGTCACCGTTGAGTACTGAAGCCCTGTGAACTGCATACAGCCGTTCATCAGGATGCCGGTCATTCCCATTGCCATGAGCGCCGGCACGGTATGACGCGGCGGCAGGAGTGTCTCACCGCGCCGCACGGCAATCACGAGGAGTGCAGCAGAGATGAAGATGTACCGCATGGCGGAAATGGTCACGGGCGACCATTCCGCAACGAGCCACTTGATGCACAGCGGTTGAATACCCCAGATCACCGCCGTGAGGGCGAGCAGGAGATACATCCTGCGCTTTGCCGCTGTGTCTTCCATCGATGCGCGACCTCCTGTCCTGTTGTATGATGTCCCACGCAAACACCTCGTTACGCAAGTCCCGTCAAGAGGAACAGACCGAGGCAGATAAAGACGACGGCGGACTTCAGCAGGGTGAGAACGATGACATCATAATAGGACTCCTTGTGCGTCAGCCCGCACACGGCCATGAGTGTGACGAGCGCGCCCGACTGCGGCCCCGTATCGATGCACTCCGAGGCGAGACAGATGATGCGGTGGAGGACATCGGCGCTGATGCCGACCTGCTGCGCCCACGCGAGCCATTCCGAGCCGAGCATACCAAGGGCAATGGTCATGCCGCCCGAGGACGAGCCCGTGACGCCCGTCATGATGTTCGTGGTGATGATCGCACTCATCAGGGGGCTGTCGCCGACGGAGAATCCGAGCAGCGCCTCCTTGATGATGGCAAAGGCGGGCAGCGCAGCAATGACGCAGCCGTATGCGTAGCCGGAGGCGACGTTGAGGACGGCAGTGGTCGAGCCGACCGCACCCGTGTTGACAGGATTCGACAGACCGCCCTTGAGCTGCAGACGCTTGCGTCCGATGATGGCGGCAGCGACCGTCGAGAGGAGGAGGGCGACATTGATCGACCAGATGGCCTGTACCTTGTCAATGCCGCTTGCCATCAGACTGAGTTTCATTGGGAGCAGACTCTCTAGGCTATCCGCTGCCCACGCGTACGCCCACGCCCAGTGAAACGGGTTGCTGATGACGAGGTTGAGGACGATGACCATGACGAGCGGGAGCGCGGAGAGACGCCAGTCAGGCAGAGCCTCCGTCGATTCCTCTGGCTCGTTGAGGACATGCTGTCCATAGCCCTCGCCCTTGGCGTTGAGCGTCCGCTGCCGATAGCTGATCCACCCCCACGCGATGAGGAAGTAGAGAACGGCGCCGACGATGCCGAGTACCGGCCCCGACCATGTAGTTGTGCCGAAGAAGGAGGTCGGGATGATGTTCTGGATCTGCGGCGTGCCTGGGATGGCGACCATGCTGTAGGTAAAAATGCCCATCCAGAGCAGTCCCGGCAGAAGTTTTTTCGGAATGTTCGCCTGCCGGAAGAGGATTGCCGCAAACGGATACATAACGAACGCCACCACAAATACAGAGAGTCCGCCGTACGTCAATACGCCGCAGCCGATAAGGACGGCGAGAACCGCCTTGTCCTGCCCGAGCGTCTTCACGATCTTATCCGCGACAGCGGCGGCAAGACCGCCCTGTTCCATGATCTTTGCAAAGACTGCACCGAGGAGAAAAACGGGATAGTAGGTCTTGATGTACTCTGCCGCCTTGGTCATGTAGATCTCGCTGTAGACCGGCATGAGAGAATGTCCGCTGCCGAGGGCGGCGACGACGGCGAAGATCGGCGCGATGAAGATAATAGAGTAGCCGCGGTAGGCGAAGACCATGAGCAGGATGAGACTGATGAAGATCATGGAGAGTTCCATGCCATTCTCCCCTTTCATTCGTTCATAAAAGAAGGCTGCTGCAAGCCTCTTGCAGCAGCCTTAATGTGCCGGCAGTACCGGCGTATGTCAGATATGCGCCTTTTCCTTGATGTACTTGCGTGCCTTAATGGCATACTCAAGCGGATTCGCCTTCGCAGGATCCTGCTCTGCTTCGACAATATACCATCCGTCATAGTTCGACGCATTGACAATGTCAAAGACAGGGGCAAAATCCACGTCGCCATCCCCTGGGACAGTGAACATTCCAGCGCGCACACCATCCAGGAAGCTCATTTTTTCCGCCTTGACCTTCTTCAAAACATCAGTACGAACATCCTTGAGATGAATATGACGGATACGCGGCAGATACTTTTTCAGAATGGCAATGTGATCCTCACCGGAGCAGACAAGATGTCCCGTGTCATAAAGCAGCCACACGAGCGTCGGATCCGTCATCTCCATCAGGCGATCGATTTCCTCTGTGGTCTGAACCCCCGTGCCCATGTGATGATGATAGGTCATCGTAAGGCCAATCTTCTTTGCAACTGCACCGAGTTTGTTCAGTCCCTCGGCGAGCAGCTTCCACTGCTCCTCCGTGTTGTAGGGCTTGCCGTCAAAGACGGGAACGTCGAGCTTGCCCTGCACGCTGTTGCCCTGTTCGGCGACGTTGCAGAACTCCGCGCCCATCGTCTTGAGGAACTCGCAGTGCGCGATGAAGTCCTTCTCCACCTGCTCGTACGGCTGCGTGAGGAGGAAGGAACTGAACCACGCGCTGGCAATGCTCATACCACGCAGCTCGAGCGCCTTCTTGAGGACAGCCGTATCCTTCGGATACTTGCCGCCGACTTCGCAGCCCGTGAAGCCTGCAAGCGCCATTTCGCTGACGCACTGCTCAAAGGTGTTCTCCTTGCCGAGATCCGGCATGTCGTCATTGGTCCACGCAATCGGGGCAATGCCCAAACGAATCTTTGCCATGTTTCTGACCTCCGTCATGATACTTTATATTTCGCGGCGCGTACCACACGCGAACACCTCGTTACGCAAGCGGTCGTGCGCTTATCTGCCTAAATACCTGCGGACTTCTTAAACGCGCTTCGCTTGAACGAAAGAAATCCGCAGGGGCAGAACGCACACTTTCCCCTCTTGCTCCACTAGGGTTCGCTTTGTAGCACTGCGCCGCATACATCACATAATCAACAATCCGTTGAAACGTTTTCTCTCAGTACTTCCGCGCCGCATCCAGATGCGGAATCATACGCTCACGATGAATGCGGTTGACCTCGTCCATCGTGCTGACCTCTGCCGTACCGACACGCCACCAGTTGCCGTATCCATGTACCATGGACTTGGGGAGAACCTTGCAGTCAATGAGCGTCGAGACCGTCTGCTTCTTCGCATCTTCGAGTGCTGCCTTCAGCTCCTCCGCCGTTTTTACCTTGTAGGTCTTCAGTCCGAAGGACGCCGCGTTCATCGCAAAGTCCACGGGGACGAAGCCGCCATCAAGCTGGCCGGTCTTCGGGTTGCGGAAGCGGAGCTCCGTACCGTAGCTGCCTTGTCCATGACCTATTTCGAGGTTGTTGATGCAGCCGTTCGTCATGTTGTCAAAGAGGATAATGTTGACCTTGATTCCCTCTGCAATTGCTGTGGCAAGCTCGGAGTTGAGCATCATGTAGCCTGCATCACCAACGAGCGCATAGACCTCACGATTCGGTGCAGCGAGGCGAACACCAAGCGATGCATTCAACTCGTACCCCATGCAGGAAAAACCATACTCAACATGATAGCCGTCGACCTCCCTCGTGCGCCATGCACGCTGCAGGTCGCCGGGGAGACTGCCCGCTGCACAGACGACGATAGCGTTCTTGTCGATCGTCTCATCAAGCACACCGAGCACACGCGTCTGAAGCAGTGACGATCCCGTGAGTTCGATAAACTCCTTGCTCGCCTTCTTGAAATCAAAGGCATCATTGACCTCGGGCACGAAATCCTCGCCCGTATATTCGAGATGATAAATGCGGTCGACCTCTGCATCGGTCTTTGCCTTCGCATCCTTCACGGCTGCCGCATAATCCGCGCTGACCTTCCAGCCCGTCTTTTCGAGCGCAGCATCGAGCGCCTTCAGCCCCTCCTGCGCATCCGCGACGACCTGCACGGCGTCCATCTTGTACGCGTGGAAGCGCGAGATGTTGATGTTGAGATACTCCACCTCGGGGTTCTGATAGAGCCACTTTGAGGAGGTCGTAAAGTCCGTATAGCGCGTGCCGACACCGATGACGAGATCCGCGTCCGCGCCGATGAGGTTCGCGCCGAGGCTGCCCGTCTCGCCGATGCCGCCGAGGTTCAGCGGATGATCCCAAACGATGGTGCCCTTGCCCGCCTGCGTCTCGCCGAACGGGATGCCGTACTTCTCCGCGAATGCGCGGAACGTATCCTCCGCCTCGGAGTAGCGCACGCCGCCGCCAAAGATCATGATCGGCTTCTTCTTGCGCGTGATGAGCTGTACTGCCTCCTCAATGGCATACGGAGAAGGAGCGGGCCGCTCAATGCGATGGACGCGCTTTTTGAAGAAGGTCAGCGGATAGTCAAAGGCCTCACCCTCGACATCCTGCGGAAGCGCGATGCAGACTGCACCCGTCTCCGCTGGATCGGTGAGGACGCGCATGGCGTTGATGCACGCCGTCATGAGGATCTCGGGGCGCGTCACGCGATCCCAGTATTTGCAGACCGCCTTGAAGGCATCGTTGCTCGTGATGGAAAGGCTCGACGGCTGCTCCATCTGCTGCAGCACGGGATCCGGCTGGCGATCCGCATAGGTATCGCCGGGCAGAAAGAGGACGGGAATGCAGTTCGCCGTCGCCGTTGCCGCCGCCGTCACCATGTTGAGCGCGCCGGGGCCGACGGACGAGGTACAGGCGTAGATCTGCTTGCGGCGCTTCTGCTTTGCAAAGCCCATTGCCGCGTGTGCCATGCCCTGCTCATTGCGCCCCATACGCATGATGAGCTGCCCCGCATCCTGCTCAAGTGCCTGTCCAAGACCGACCACATTGCCATGTCCAAAGATGCCAAAGATGCCTTCAAACATGCGGTTCTGCTTGCCGTCGAATTCAATGTACTGGTTGTTGAGGAACTTCACGAGTGCCTGTGCGACTGTAAGGCGAATCGTCTTTTCCATATGCTCTCCTCCACTCATTTCCTATAAAATGCGTCCTTTATTCCAGACAACATATATCTTTGCGGCACTCCTAAGCGAATCCTAGTGAAGCAAGTGAGGAAAGTGTGCGTTTCGCCTTCGACGCACTTCTCCTTGCGGGCCAAAGGACCTTTGAGAAGTGCGTCGGTATTTTGGCGAATAAGCACACGATCACTTGCGTAACGAGGTATTCGCGTGGAGTGCGCAAAGGAAAATTACGCCACAACGAAATCAGCGGTTCGGCTGCCAAATCTTCGCGTTCTCGTCGAGCAGCCACGTATGCTCGGGCAGATCCGTGCGCGTCTTCTTCCACGGGTCGCCGGGCAGATGACGGATCATCCAGCTGTACCACATTGCGTAGCCGGGCGCTGCGACCTGCGGGTGCATATAGCCGCCCGTGATCTCCGACCAGCTGTTGTGCTCGATCTTAAAGGCGTTGTCGCCGATGAACGCTGCGCCGAAGCCCTGCGGCTTGTCGAACTGATAGGTGTATACCTCCGGCTGCGGATGGTTGTGCGGGATGTAGCCCGACCAGCAGCCCGGCGTATTCACGACCTCGCCGTTGACCATGTTGGAGTATGGCGCATTCTCATAGTCAAAGATCGTACGCACCGTGCGCTCTGCCGTTCGATACCACATGCCACTGCCGAAAACGGGCGACTGGATGTCGGCGGGGCGATAGAAGACCGGTGCAAAGTCACGGTCATTCTCCGTCTTCTGCACAAGCACCGTCGAGCGCTTCAGCGCCTTCAGAACGACCTTCTTGCCGCGCGGAACGTGGAGGCAGTAGGGAGCCTCGTCGAAGAGAGACGTGCGGTGCATAATCTCCTTCTTGCCGTCCCAGTGTACCTCGACATCGCCCGTCAGGATGACGAACGCCGTCTCCTGCAGGACATCCTCGAACTCCACGACCTCATTTTCATCCATCAACTGATAGCCGATATCCATCAGCATATCACTCTCGCGCGTCGTCATAGCATTGTAGCCATGCTTTAACTCTGCGCCAAGACGTCCGAATCTCATAGTGCCGCCTCCCACGCGATCTCCGTAATGACTTTCTCCGCCTTGTGCTCCGTCATGAAGGCATCGATCTGCTCGACCGTCTGCATCGCATTCGAGCAACTATGACTTGCAACAACCATTGCCGCATGTGCCGTGCCGTGCTGCAGCGAATCCGCTACAGACCATCCTTCAAGGAGTCCATAGACGAAGGCACTGCCATAGGCATCGCCGCCGCCGAAGGACTTGAGCAGCTTGATGTTGTAAGACGACACCTTGTATGCCTTCTTATCCGCCGTGTAGGCAATCGAGCCCGCCTTGCCATGCTTGATGACGACGATCTTCGTCCCCTGTGCAATGTACTTCTCCGCGATCAGGTGATCTGCCGGCTCCGTCGCATTCTCATCATAGCCCTCGGTGAGGTTGATCTCATCTCGCGAGCCGATGATGACATCTGCCATCGAGGCCACAAGCGAGTAGTAGATCTGGATATCCTTCTTCGTGCGCCAGCTGTACGGACGGTAATCTACATCGAAGATGATGCGCGTGCCGTGCTTCTTCGCATACTGTGCCGCAAGGAGACACGCCTCGCGCGAGGGGCTTGCCGAGAGTGCCGTGCCAGAAATGATGAGAATCTTCGTGTCTGCAATATACTGCTCATCCACATCCTCAGGCGCGATCTGAAGATCTGCCACGCAGTCGCGATACATCAGGATGCTGGACTCCGTCGGGCTCTTGATCTCGGTGAACGTCAGGCCGATGCGCTCGCCGTGTTTCGCACGAACCATCTGGCTCGTGTCGATGTTTCGCTCGTTGAAATAGTTCAGAACGAAATCGCCGAACTGATCATTCGAGACACAGCCAATGAAACCCACCTTCTTGCCGAGCTTGTTGATGCCGACCGCCATATTGCCCGGCGAGCCGCCAAGGTACATGGAAAACGTCTCCACCTTGTCCAGCGTGCGGTTCAGCTCGTTCGGGTTGAAGTCCAGCGTCACGCGTCCGATCAGAACCACGTCGCGCTTCTTGTTTGCATCAAAGGTAATGAGTGCCATCGTTCCTCTCCTTATGCCTTATCCTTCATGCCAAAGATCTCCATGTGCTTCTTGACGTTCTCGTACGTCCCCTCCACGATTGCCTCGCTGAAGTCGAAGTAGCGGGCGTCGGGCTTCTCCGCCGCCACCTTGCGGATGCGGTTCGCCGAGGAGTCGTAGGATGCCGTCGCAATGTTGATCTTCTGAATCCCGTTGGCAATGCACTGCCGGAAATCCTCATGCGTCAGACCCGTGCCGCCGTGGAGAACGAGCGGGGTCTTGACGGCCGCTGCGATCTCCTTGAGGCGGTCGATGCGCAGAACAGGCTGTTCCTTGTAATTGCCATGGGCTGTTCCGATTGCGACTGCAAGTGCATCGACACCGGTCTCCTCGGCAAAGCGCTTTGCCTCCTCCACACTCGTAACGAGGACATCCACACTCTTATAGTCTCCCTCGGCGCCGCCCACGCGGCCTATCTCCGCCTCGACATCCGCACCGTAGCTCTTTGCGAGCTTCACGACATCGCGCGTACGTGCGATGTTCTCATCGAGCGGATACTTCGAGCCATCGAACATGACCGAGGTAAAGCCGAGGTCGAGCGCAAGCTGGATCGTCTCCATCGTGCCGCCGTGATCGAGGTGCACCGCTGTCGGCATCTTGCACTTCTTCGCCGCCGCGACCATCACAGGCCCCAGGAGGTCAAGCGGGGAATAGCGCAGCCGCCCCTCTGCCACCTGCAGGATGAGCGGTGCGTTCATCTCCTCGGCGGCTCTGATCGCGCCCATCGCCATCTCCATGTCAGAGACGTTGAACGCGCCCACCGCATACGTGTGATCCGGCTTCGTCACCAGATCGGACAATTTGACAAGTGGCATGGCATTCCCTCCTGTATATGCTCGTTAGAACAGCTCGTTGTAAATCGCGATGATCTCTTCCTTCGTCGGCACGCGCATCGTGTTCTGGGGGCTGCCGCTCTCAAGTGCATCTGCCGCCATTTTGTCCGTCTGCGCGAGGAAGTCCTCCTTCGTGAAGCCGCGCTGCGCAAGGCACTCCTCCGTCGTTGGGATACCAACCTCCTTGCAGAAGCGCGCCACCTCTGCAACAAACGCAACGGCTGCATCATGGTCGGGCGTCGTGTCGTCCGCAACCTCCATGATGCGTGCAATCGTCGCAAAGCGATCCGTGTTCTCCTCAATCGCAAACTTCATGCACGCGGGCAGGAGAATCGCGTTTGAAACGCCGTGCGCGATGTGGAAGAGGGCGCCGATGGGGCGGCTCATGCCGTGGACGATGGTAACCGAGGCGTTGTTGAACGCAATGCCCGCCTCCGTCGCCGCAATCGACATGGCAAGGCGCGCCTCGACATTTTTGCCGTCCGCATAGCAGAGAGGAAGGTTCTTATGGATCTTCTTGATAGCAGAAAGGGCAAACGTATCGGTCAGCGGCTGTGCACGGCGCGAGGTATACGCCTCAATCGCGTGGCAGAGCGCATCAACGCCGGTGGCCGCTGTTACTGCAGGTGGTGCTGTCATGGTAAACGAGGGATCTACCACAGCAAGTGCCGGAATAATCGACGGCCCACCGAGAAGCATCTTGACGTTGTTCTCGGTATCCGTGATGATCGTATTCTTTGTCACCTCGGAGCCCGTGCCTGCCGTCGTTGGAATCGCCACCAAATAAGGAACTTCCATGTCAATATTCACATGCATATAGTCGCTGATCTTCCCTTTGGAGACAGACATAAAAGCGATCGCCTTTGCTGCATCCATCGGAGAACCACCGCCGAGTGCAATGATGAAATCGCAGTTTTCTTTCTTATAGACACTCAAGCCATCGTAAACAATCGTATCGGTCGGTTCGGCACTTGCCCCATCATAGATGACATAGGGGATGCCCGCCTTCGTCAGCGCAGATTCCACCTTTGCCGCATTGCCAAACTTCACCATGAACGGATCTGTGACAATCAGTGCTTTGGTACCCTTGCCGCGGATGTGCTCCCCCAATTCCTCGATCACATTCGTACCGGAAATAATCTTTGCAGGAACCATAAACGTGTAACCCATCGTATCCACTCTCCTATTCTGATGATGACTGTTTTGATAAAGTTTTGATTACTTTATGGATATAATTTACACCTTTTCTTCTCCGTTGTCAAGAAAATCTATATATTTTTTATTCTTTATTCAATTTCATGAAATCCCGAAATGACAGGGAGAAGAACAATTCTCAGTTCACCCGAAACAACGATACACCCAATTTATTATCGGACAATTTTCATGATACTCTTGTATATCTTTCAGAACCGTATTATAATATGAATCAAAATTCCTAGGAGATGAATGTTTCATCCGAGCCGCTGTTTTTTTAGGCGCTGCAACCGTGCTGCGCACGTATAGGTGAAGTTTATGAAAATTGATCGCAGGCGAAAGATCCACGAAACACTAAAAGAACGCCACAACATTTCCATCAATGACCTCTGTGAGATGTTCGGTGTATCCAAGAACACCATCCGGCGCGACATCGCCGATCTCGAAGAGAAGGGCATCATTGAGAAGGTCTACGGCGGCATCGTGCTCGCCGAGACGCCGGACGATGCACCCGAGCCGTTCGCCTTTCGCGAGGCGCGCAACCTCGCCGCGAAGAAGCTCATCGGACGACTTGCTGCCGCGCAGGTCACGGACGGCGACGTGATCTACATCGACTCCGGCACGACCACAGTGCACATGATCCCGTATCTGCTCGAACGGAAGCGGCTGACCATCGTCACCGCGAGCGTTCACGTCATCAATATGGCGGCGAGTTACAACCGCCTGAACGTCATCTCCACGGGCGGCACCTTCTATGCACCGTCCATGGCATTCGTCGGACCACAGGCCATCGAGTGCCTGCACCGCTACAACGTCACAAAGGCATTCCTCGCGAGCACGGGACTCTCCATTGAGCACGGCGCGACGAACACCTCGCCGCTCGAATGCGAGATCAAACAGTGTGTGATGAGCAAGGCCTGCCCGCATTTCCTGCTTGCAGACAGTTCCAAATTCGATCATGCAACCCTCATGAGTTACTGTGCGCTGAAGGATCTCGACTCTATTGTCACAAACGAGATGCCGCCTGCAGCGTATGTACGCCACGCTGCAGAAAACAACGTACAACTGATCGTACCCAAACAAGACGACCTATAATCAGACAGATGACGATGGGCTATTGTACGAAGCTTTCCGGCTTCGTACAATAGCCCATCTTTTTAGTGTATTGCCTTTTTCTTAAACCGCCCGCCCACGATGTCATGTACAGCATTGATCGTGACGAAGGCACGCTCGTCCTTGTCAAGGACGATCTCCTTGAGCTTGTCCAGTTCCAGACGCGTCACCACGCAGTAGAGCACTTCCTTCGCCTCGCCCGTGTAGCCGCCCGCGCCGTGCAGCAGGGTCACACCGCGCCCGAGGCGTTCGTTGAGCGCTTCGGTCATCTCCTCATGCTCGCTCGTGACGATCATGACGGCATACGACTCATCGAGTCCCTTCAGCACGACGTCGAT
>ERZ773055.914-NODE-914-length-15265-cov-38.778830_pt1 | contig 15265 bp, 10 predicted proteins | sample MGYA00580515_ERZ773055 | MGnify/ENA primary metagenome ERZ773055 (study PRJEB29015, sample SAMEA2737993) | human oral metagenome | biome: human oral; feature: human-associated habitat; material: dental | place: China | collected 2064 ...
CCCATTACAGCAGCTGCAGTTTGAAGAGCAACACGAACGATGTTGTTATCAACTTGTTGTGCAGTCAACATGGAACCAGCTGTTTGAGTATGTACACGAAGCATCATGGATTTTGGTTTTTTAGCACCAAAACGTTCTTTCATGATAGTTGCCCATAAACGACGGGATGCGCGGAATTTAGCAACTTCTTCAAGTACATTGTTATGAGCATTCCAGAAGAAGGAAAGACGACCAGCAAATGTATCAACATCAAGACCAGCTTTCAAAGCTGCTTCTACGTATGCGATACCATCAGCAATTGTAAATGCGATTTCTTGTGCTGCTGTGGAACCTGCTTCACGGATATGGTAACCGGAGATGGAAATTGTATTCCATTTTGGAACGTATTGAGAGCAATATTCAAAAATATTAGTGATCAAACGCATGGATGGTTTTGGAGGGAAAATGTAAGTACCACGAGCTGCGTATTCTTTCAAAATATCATTTTGAATTGTACCTTTCAATTCTGTGGAAGGTACGCCTTGTTTTTCAGCTACTGCGATATACATTGCCAACAAAACGGATGCTGGAGCGTTGATTGTCATGGAAGTGGATACTTTGCCAAGGTCGATGCCGTTGAACAAGATTTCCATATCTGCCAAGGAGTCAATCGCTACACCTACTTTACCAACTTCGCCTTCAGCCATAACATCATCAGAGTCATAACCGATTTGAGTTGGCAAGTCGAACGCACAGGAAAGACCTGTTGCACCAGATTCGATTAGGTAGCGGTAACGTTTGTTAGATTCTTCAGCTGTAGCGAAGCCTGCATACATACGCATTGTCCAGAAACGACCACGGTACATAGTAGGTTGTACGCCACGAGTATAAGGGAATTCGCCAGGCATTCCCAAATCGCGTTCATAATCAAAGCCTTCAATATCAACTGGTGTATACACACGGTTGTATTTTAAGTTTTGACGTTCTGGAGTTTTTGCGCATTTTTCGTCACAAAGTTTGTTGTACTCAGCAATTTGGGCTTTTAAGTTTTCGTAAGCCATGTTTTCATCATCCTCCTAAAAAAACAGGTTATTTTTTCATGCTTCCAGTTTCTGTGAAGCGTTTATGCCAAGAAAGAGCTTCATCAAGCAACATTGGTGTATGGGCATTCTTTGTTGCAGCTAATGCTTTTTCTAGGTATTCAGTTAACATAGGTTTGTAGTCTGGGTGAGCACATTTTTCAATAATCAAACGAGCTCTTTCCACTGGGCTCAAACCACGACAGTCAGCAACACCTTGTTCTGTACAGAAAATCATAGTGTCATGTTCTGGATGATCCACATGGGATACATATGGAACGATAGAACTGATGTCGCCATTTTTAGCAACGGAATTGGTACAGAAGATAGTGAGATATGCACTACGTGCAAAGTCACCAGAACCACCAACACCATTCATCATTTTGCTACCCATAATATGAGTAGAGTTTACATTGCCAAAAATATCAAATTCGATAGCGGTATTCATGGCAATGACACCAATACGACGAGCAATACCAGGGTTATTGGAGATTTCTTGCGGACGAAGAATAATTTTTTTACGATATTCATCAATATTCGCATAGAAACGTTTCAATCCATCTGGAGAAGGACTCAATGCAGTACCGGAACATACAGTTACTTTACCAGCATCGATCAAGTCAAACATACCGTCTTGAATTACTTCTGTATAAATAGATAAATCTGTGAAAGGCCCTTGAGCCAAGCCACTAATTACCGCATTTGCTACAGAACCTACGCCGGATTGCAATGGAAGCAAGTTTTTAGGCAAACGACCTTCTGCAATTTCTTGTTCAAAGAATTTGATAAGATGTTGACTCATTGCCTTTGCATCATCATCAATAGCAGCTAAAGGTCTTGTTGTATCAGGTACATCACTTGGAACCACAGCAATAATTTTGCTAGGATCACAAGGTATTGCTTCTGTACCGATGCGATCGCCGGCCTGTTCCAACGGAATTGGTTTACGATGTGGCGGATCCAACGGTTCATAGATATCATGCATACCAACTAAGGATAATGGTTGAGATACATTTACCTCTACGATAACCTTTTTAGCTTGACTAACAAATGTTGGAGAATTACCAACAGAGGTAGTCGGTACTAAAGAACCATCTTCGTTGATTTGACATACTTCAATTATTGCTACATCTAAATCTCCGAAAAATCCATAACGAATATTTTGTGCCATTGTGCTTAAATGCATATCGATGTATTTAACATCTCCACTATTTAAAGCCTTTCTCATATCTTTATTGGTTTGATATGGAAAGCGGCGATTAATACCATTAGCACGAGTTAACGCACCATCAGCTTCATCACCTACGGAAGCACCTGTCCACAAATCGATTTTGAATGGTTCTTTTTCCATTCTTTCTGCCAATGCCAATGGCACAACTTTTGCATAACCCGATGGTGTAAAGCCGGAAATACCAACTTTGTCATTAGGGTTAATCAACTGAGCTGCATCATAAGCAGTGACAATTTTACCTTGCAGGTCCACATTTTTTACGCGGTCTTTGATGTCTATCACCATAACCATCTCCTTTAAGAGTAACATTGTTAAACGACAATTGAATCTCTTTGGTCTAATACGTTCCTTAAACCGACTTCATCGTAGTCCACATCCAATGTATTGTCAACTTATATGACTAAAATGTATTTTTTATCACACTCCGACTGTGCATTATGACCAAAACGCATAGGTTTTTACATTTTCACATAAGTTTTATTCACACCGATATAACTCACAGGAATTATCAATTTAATAGTATATATTGTTGTTTTTTATGTATATCGAACTATCTCAATACAATATATAGAGCCTTATCAATATAATAAAAAAATAATATATACAGAAACTGACCGCTACACCTCCTATAAAAATATAGATATACAAAAAACCGGTTTTCAAATGCAAGCAATAATGTTCAATTATTCTAACATTAGAAAACCGGTTAAATATACTTAAGCTTACCCTGCTAAGGTATGTATAAATTATACCATACTATGAAATTGTATCGCTACCATAAAACTTACTAATTATACAAAATATACCTTTTACATATGGGCCTTTGTGGAAAGTTGTACTTTCACAAAGGCCCCAACCCAACCAAGGAGTTGCCAAAAAACAATAGTAACTTGATGGCTATAGAGCTCAAAATCAGACAATCCACTAAAAAGAACTCCGATAGCTAAAGCGCCTATACCTATCTGTGCAGCTTGTCGGAACATATCCCCTTTCAAACGAACAGATGTAATAACATGACCGACGATAACTGCTAGGAATGATAGCAAGCCAGGAATACCTGTTTCAGCCAATATATTTAAATATAAATTATGGGCATGATACATCAACACATTAGGACCTTGAATGTAATAGTTATACTCTGGATAAACTAAGTAGAATGTATTCCACCCAATACCAAAGATTGGATTTTCTCGTACGATATACATTGTGCTATCCCATAGAGCCCAGCGAAGATCTGATGACGTATCATGACCTTGGAATATAGACCAAAGTCGCGAAGCAACTTCCCCTTCATAGAAGTATAGAATTAACGGTACCACTAACAAGGATAAGAATAGTCTTCGTTCTACGAAAATAGCCCAATACAGAATCATGGCCGCAAAACTAATCCAAATACCACGCGAATAGGTTAATAACATCGTTAAAAATAATACAACACCAATAATCAGCATTGTAACAACTTCACGAGTACGATTCTCTTTCATATAAACAAGAATATAGCTAATACATACACTTAGTACCATCAATAGATAAGCCCCTAACAAGTTAGGATTTTGCAATGTAGACGCCATTCGACGCATCAATTTAGGGAATTGTGCTGCATCTACCCATTCTTTTATATGTATATTAGGAACAAATATATACTGATAGGCCCCAATAATGCATACAAGAACGGCTGTACCTAAAAAGGCACGAAGAAAATAGTTCCACTGTTTAGGTGTTCGGATATAGGTACGAACTAAATAGTACATGCCCCCACCCGCTACAATTTGGTAGAACCAGCTCTGAATAGACCAATCCCAGTTTGGGGACATTAACGACGATATACCTGTCCAGATAACAAAGATCATAACAGTCCAAGATAAATAACCTGTCGGCAAACTCAATGATTTACTAGAAATCAAATCATATAATGCTAGACCTATAGCCAACCAGAGAAGTACATCTCCCACCATTGGCTGAAGTGGCATCGCAATGACAACACCATAGATTAATCGTTCAATATAAAAGGTAAGTCGTTTCTGATTAGGAATGAGTGAGAGTTCCATATTCTCACCTCAATGGCTCATCTCATGGAAAAACCACTGACGAGCATCTCCTAGAATATATAAAGAACCACATACAGCAATGATATCACCAGTCTTTGTATGTTTATAAGCCAATGCTAATGCAGCCTCAACAGATTCTGCAGTTTGAGCCGTCACCTTAGGTACAGTACGACGAATCACTTCAACCAAGTTTTCAGGTACCTCTGTTCTATCTGTTGGTGCAGGTACAGCGAGGACTGTGTCGCCAGATTTAATTACTTCACGAATAATAGCCTCTTGATCTTTATCTTTAAGGATAGCCATTACCACCGTTTTCGGTGTGTCCTTAAATAATTCATTGTACGTCATGGCAAAAGACTCAGCCCCTGCCGCATTGTGAGCACCGTCAAATATAAAGGTACGATCTAAGCCTCGTTTAACTTCAAAGCGCCCCGCCCACGTAGTGCGGGCAAATCCTTCACGCATCGTTTCTTCACTGATGTTCGTATCCTCTTTCATCAATAAACGTACGGCCATCAATGCACAAGCGAGATTTACAGATTGGTGAATGCCAGCCATCGTCGTAAACAACATAGCAGGTGCAGCATCGTTAGAACTAATCGTAATCATTTGACCACCCGTTACAGCGCTGCGGCTATCAATACCAAAATCTTTATTAAAAACATAAAGCTTGGCATGTCGTTTTTTAGCTACGTCCTCAATGATATTAAGAGGTGTATCTTGTGCAGCTGTCACTACAGGCACCTTAGGTTTAATAATCCCCGCTTTATGGCGTGCAATTTCCTCGACAGTATCACCACAATATGCTTGATGATCTATTGTTACATTAGTAATAACAGATACTTTTGGAGTCACGATATTAGTAGAATCTAGTAAGCCACCTAAACCAACTTCTACTACAGCATAGTCGACACCTTGCTCCTTAAAGAATAAAAATGCGGCAGCTGTTAATATTTCAAATTGTGTTGGCGCTTCTATTCCATTGTTAATAATAGTATCTACGGCAACCTTTACGCGACTAATTAATTTTCCAAAGGCTTCCTCTGTTATATTTCCATCATTAATTTGAATACGCTCCGTATAGGATTGAAGGTGAGGCGATGTAAATCGCCCCACCCGTAATCCACTTGTAAACAGTGCGTAGGAAATATATGAGGTAACCGAGCCCTTACCATTTGTACCTGTAACATGAACAATTTTATAATCTTCTTGTGGATTCCCTAACACATCCATAAGAGCCGTAATTCGTTCAAGGCCAGGTTTAATACCAAATGAAGATGCCTGCTCCAAATAGGCTAAGGCCTCCTGATATGTCATATAAACCTCCTATTATAAGGTTTCAAGGAACGCTTCACGTTCCAATAACGCTTGTTGTTTTTGTTTATATTCTTCTAACTTTTCTTTTTCTTTTGCTACTACAGCTTCAGGAGCTTTTGCTAAGAAGCCTTGGTTAGACAATTTACCTTCCAAACGAGAAATTTCTTTTTCCATTTGGATTTTTTCCTTTGCAATACGCTCTCTTTCTTTTTCACCGTCAATCAAGTCTTTAAGTAAGAGATATACTTCCATACCATTGACAACGGTTACAGTCGCATTTTCTGGTTTTGGATCATCGATACTAAGAATTGTTACTTTCTCAGCCCAAGCCAATGTTACGAAGTAGTCACTATGTTCTGCTACAGTTTTAGCTAATGCTTCATCTGTTGGCGCTACGATAACCTCAGATTTTTTACCTAAAGGCACATTCATTTCAGCACGCATGTTACGAATACCTTTGATAGCATCCATCATAACTTCCATTTGACGTGCTGCCCCTTCAAGATTATCGAATTTCAATGCTCCAGGCCATTTAGTAACAACGATGCTGTCCCCTTCGTGTGGCAAATGTTGCCAAATATGTTCAGTTACGAACGGCATGAATGGATGTAATAATTCGAGCATATGACGTAAGATTGTTACAAGTAAATATTGAACTGTACGACGATCACGTTCGTTGCTTTCACTATACAAACGAGGTTTCGCTAATTCAATGTACCAATCGCAGTACGTATTCCAAATGAAATCATATACGGAACTTGCCGCTTCACCAAGTTCGAATTTATCGAGATTAGATGTTACGCTTTGTACTGTTTCATTGTATTTTTGAACAATCCATTGGTCTGCTAATGTCAAATCATCTGCTGTTGGAACGAAACTTTCATCATAATTTGTAAGGTTCATCAATACAAATTTTGATGCATTCCAAATCTTATTGGCAAAGTTACGGTTAGCCTCAACACGTTCCATATAGAAACGCATATCGTTACCAGGTGTGTTGCCAGTTACAAGAGTAAAGCGCAATGCATCAGCACCATATTGGTCGATAACTTCAAGCGGATTAATACCATTGCCCAAAGATTTACTCATTTTACGGCCCTGACTATCGCGAACAAGACCATGAATAAATACATGTTTAAATGGAATTTCATGTTCAAACTCAAGAGCCATAAAGATCATACGAGCAACCCAGAAGAAGATGATATCGTAACCAGTTACAAGCACACTTGTTGGATACCATTGTTTAAGTTCTGGAGTTTGCTTAGGCCAACCCATTGTAGCAAATGGCCATAAACCAGAGCTAAACCATGTATCAAGAACATCTGGATCTTGTGTAACATGACCGTGGCAATGAGGACATTCTGTAATATCTTCACGGCTAACGATCGTTTCACCACAGTCATCACAATACCATGCAGGAATACGATGGCCCCACCACAATTGACGAGAAATAGTCCAATCACGGATATTTTCAAGCCAATTCACATATGTTTTTGTAAAACGTTCAGGAACGAACTCTACTTCGTGGTCTTTAACAACCTTAAGAGCTGGCTCTGCCAATGGTTTCATATCTACGAACCATTGTTTAGATACCATTGGTTCGATGATTGTATTACAACGGGAGCAATGACCTACTGCATGGTCATGATCATCAATTTTTTCAAGTAGGCCTAATTCTTTAAGTTCTGCTAATACTTGTTTACGCGCTTCTTCACGAGGTAAGCCATTAAATTTGCCAGCACCTTCATTCATTGTTGCATCATTGTTCATAACAACGATGGAGTCTAAATCATGGCGTTGACCCATTTCAAAGTCATTAGGGTCATGAGCAGGTGTAATTTTTACACAGCCTGTACCGAAGCTAGCATCTACATAGTCATCGGCAATTACAGGAATTTCTCGATTAACAAATGGCAAGATTAATGTTTTACCAATGAGATCTTTATAACGATCATCATCAGGATTTACTGCTACTGCTACGTCACCAAACATTGTTTCTGGACGAGTTGTAGCAACAACAACGAAACGATTATCTTCACCTTTTACAGGATATTTAATATGCCATAAATGGCCATGTTCGTCTTCATGCTCAACTTCAACATCAGATAACGCAGTGGCACAACGAGGACACCAGTTGATGATGCGTTCACCGCGATAGATCAAACCTTTTTCATAAAGGCTTACAAATACTTCGCGCACTGCATGGTAATACCCTTCATCCAAAGTAAATCGCTCACGGTTCCAATCACAGGATGCGCCAAGGCTACGGATTTGTTTTACAATAGTATCACCATATTCTTTTTTCCATTCCCACACGCGCTCTACGAATTTTTCACGGCCCAAATCATAGCGAGATTTTCCTTCTTCTTTAGCAAGCATCTCTTCTACTTTGATTTGTGTAGCAATACCAGCGTGGTCTGTACCTGGCATCCACAATACATTGTAGCCTTGCATGCGTTTGAAACGGATGAGGATGTCTTGTAATGTGTTATCAAGGGCATGCCCCATATGCAACATACCAGTTACATTAGGAGGTGGTAATACGATACTAAATGGCTCTTTATTCGTGTCTACTTCTTCGTGAAAGTATCCTTGATTTTCCCAATAAGAATACCATTTGCCTTCTATTTCACCAGGATTATATGTGGTTAAATTTTCGTAGGTTTTCATCGTTCCTCCTAAAAGACTCCTTAGCGCTTCATAATTTTAGCCAATACAAATAGGCTTGTTTCATATAGCAATATCATAGGTAATGCAATCATCGTTTGCGAGAACATATCCGGTGTAGGTGAAATGACAGCACCTATGATAAAGGATATAAGAATAAATATCTTTCGCTTCGTTTTTAAAAAGCGTGATGTAATTAAGTTGAAATATCCCAAAATAATTAAGATCAACGGCAACTCAAAGATAAATCCAAAGGGCAGTACAAAGGATAATACAAAGTCCATATACTGACCAATAGAAAACATCGGCTGTAATTCATCTGTAGCAAAGCCCATAAAGAACTTCACTGCTGCAGGCAATACGAGAAAATAAGAAAATACAATACCTATCCCGAATAGACCAATTGCTACTGGTAAGATCCAGTTAGATAGCTGCTTTTCTCGCACAGTTAGTGCAGGCTTAACAAATAGCCAAATCTGATGCAATATAATGGGAGCGGCTATGACTAAGCCACCTACAACAGACACCTTCATATATGTAAAAAATGCTTCAGTAGGTCTCATATAATAGAGCTTGCCAGCCGGTTTTAGGAGTATTTCCAATAATAAGTCTACATAATAATAAGAAATACAAGTTCCCACAATAACCGCTACAGCTATTATAATCAATCGTTTTCGCAGCTCTGAAAGATGTCCTACAAGAGACAATTCCCTTGCTTCATCCATCATCTTCTGCTCTATAGCCGTATAAACTGGTTCATCTTCCACATCCTCAGGAATGTGTTGAGTTGCCACCTTATATCGTTCTTGCTCAAACTTTTGTTCTGCTTCACGCCGTTTTTGACGAACTACACTATCAAAAGAAGGTTTTTGCAGGGGATATTCGAAATCCGATTTTGGTTCGAATGGTTCCATATTATACCTTTCTATCAGCCAGATTTTCTACAGCCATCACAAGGAATTCCTTCCCTGGGAAATCACGCACTGCAGCGAGTGCCGCTAGAGCATCTTTACAATATTTATCAGCTACAGCTAATGTATTATCAATTCCACCTTGAGCAATAACATAATCAATAATGTCTTGCTCATTACCACCATAATTTAAGCCTTTAATATCTTCAAGCAATTTATCTTTATTACCATCGTTAACGATGCTTAATAACGGATACGTCAATAGTCCCTCTCGAAGATCATTCCCTACAGGCTTTCCCGTTGTTTCCGCTGTTTCACGATAATCCATAATATCGTCTGTAATTTGGAATGCCATGCCTAATGCATGACCATATTTTTTCAACTCTATGATTTCATCCTCTTGCCAACCTCCTAAGAGACCACCAAGCTCCATACAGCCTTCCATGAAGTCTGCTGTTTTCTTTTGCGTCTTTGTCATATAACGCTCTATGCCTTGATCGATGCGATATACATCTTCCATTTGCATGAACTCACCTTCTACGAGGCATGTAATAATATGAGAGAATACTTGAAGATACTTCATATTCGTCATTTCAGATACGATTTTAAATGCTTTGGCAAATAAATAATCACCACTAAGGATAGCTACCTTATTGCCTTTATGCATGTGAATTGTATCCTCCCCACGGCGAATTTCAGCTTGATCTAAAACATCGTCATGGATAAGTGTTGCTAAATGAAGCATTTCAACAGCCTCAGCAATTTTAATGCGTTGACGCTCTATAGATGTACCTGCATTAGCAATCAATAAACACAATTGAGCGCGCAAACGCTTACCACCTGCTGCTGATAACGGTCGAATCAGTGCATTGAAGTCCTCTGCACCGGTATTAAAAGATGATGCAAGAGACTCTTCGACACGCTCTAAATCTAGAGCAATGCGTTCCATAATCTCTAATTCGTTCGTTTGACTCATGCTTCATCTCCTACCAAAATTTTATTGATTCGTTGTTGTAAAAGCTCACGTCCAGTATGCTTTAAAGAGCTGTACAAAATCGGCGGGGTAGCCGTTGGATATAGCTCTTTAATAATAGACAAGTTTGCAGACTTTTCTTTAGCCGTCAATTTATCGGCCTTGGTCACTACAATTTGTAACGGAACACCGGCTTCGACGAGCCAATCAAAGGCCACCTTATCAATGGCCATTTCAGGATGGCGACCATCGATAAGTAAACACAACAACATCAATCGTTCAGAATGTAAAATATAATCGGCAATAAAGGAAGACCACAGATTGCGGTTTCCTTTATTTGTCTTTGCAAAACCATAACCAGGAAGGTCAACGAGAAACCAGTTATATCTGCGTTCCTCGGTTTCAGAAATATCCTCTTTTGATTCAATATCAAAGTAGTTTATCGTCTTAGTCTTACCTGGCTGACCACTAACGAGGGCTAACCCACGATAGTTACATAAAGAATTAATCAACGAAGACTTGCCCACATTAGAGCGTCCAAGGAAGGCGATTTCTACGGTATCCCCTTCAGGATATTGATCCGCCTTCACACAGGAAGTATTATATTTTGCAGCTATAATACGAGGCCCCTTTGGTTCTTTTCGTGTATATTGTGGTTTTGGGCCCATTGGTTTAGTGGATTTTTTCTTCTTTTGCATTACACAAGTGCCTTTGCTAATACTTCATCCATTGTCTTAACTGGCGTAATGATGAGTCCTTCTTTCACAATGTCAGGTAATTCTGCAATATCCTTTTCATTGCCTTTTGGAATCAACACCTCTTTAATACCATGAGACAAGGCTGCTAATAATTTTTCTTTTAAGCCGCCTATTGGTAATACGCGGCCACGCAATGTGATTTCACCAGTCATGGCAATATCAGAACGAACCTTGCGGTTAGTCAAAATAGATACCATAGCTAATGTCATTGTAATACCTGCTGAAGGACCATCTTTAGGGGTTGCCCCTTCTGGCAAGTGAACGTGAATATCAAGCTTTTTATAAAAATCTTCTTCAATCTTTAAAGCTTTTGCATTATGGCGAATATAACTCATAGCCGCTTGACCAGACTCTTGCATAACCTTGCCGAGACTACCAGTTAAAGCCAATTTACCGGTACCATTCATAGTTGTAGCTTCACATGGTAATACTACACCACCAACAGATGTCCAAGCTAATCCATTTACATAGCCAACTTGTGCTTTCTTTTCTCGCTCTTGGTCAACAAAGATTGGTGCGCCTAAGAATTCGTGAAGATTCTTAGTAGTGACTTTTGGTGCGTCTCCGCCTTCTTCAACTACTTTGAAAGCAATCTTACGGCAAATCTTAGCAATTGTTTTCTCTAAAGTACGAACACCTGCTTCGCGAGTATATTCGGAAATTACCTTTCTTAACACAGCATCAGATAATTTAACCTTGTAATCTTCAAGGCCATTTTTCTTAATTTGCTTAGGTGTTAAGTAACGCTTAGCAATTTCTAGTTTTTCTTCTTCCATATAGCTGGACAACTCAATAATTTCCATACGATCTAACAATGGACCAGGAATATTAGATGCTACATTAGCCGTAGTAATCCAGAAAACTTCAGAGAAGTCGAACGGTACTTCGATAAAGTGATCACTAAATGTGCTATTTTGTTCTGGATCCAATACTTCTAATAACGCTGAAGATGGATCACCTTTATAATCAGATGCTAATTTATCAATTTCATCCAATAAAAATACAGGATTCTTAGTACCTACATTTTTTAACCCCTGAATCATACGACCAGGTAAAGCACCAATATAAGTACGTCGATGTCCACGAATTTCAGCTTCATCACGAACACCACCTAAGGATGCACGGATAAACTTACGATTCATTGCTTTAGCAATAGAGGTAGCCAAAGAGGTTTTACCAACGCCTGGTGGGCCTACTAAACAAAGAATAGAGCCACTATTTTTACCAGTTAATTTACGAACCGCTAAAAATTCTAAAATGCGTTTCTTAACCTTTTCAAGGCCATAATGATCGGCCTCGAGCATAGCATGAGCGCCCTTAATATCTAAACGGTCTTCCGTTAATTCGTTCCACGGTAATGCCAATACCCAATCTAGGTAATTGCGCAAAATTGTTGCTTCCGGCATCAATTGAGGCATGCGGCTGTAACGAGAAATTTCTTTATCAATACGCGTATGTACGTCTTCACTTAGATTAAGTGCTTTTAACTTAACTCGTAGTTCTTCTGCCTCCTCCTCGGGATCCCCTTTATCACCCAACTCATCGTGGATAACGCGGATTTTTTCGCGCAAGAAATATTCCTTCTGCGCTTTTTCCATAGATTGACGCACTTGATTATTGATGGAATTTTCCAAATCAGAGATTTGTAATTCCATATTTAAAATGCCTACAATCATGTTAAGACGACGAGCCACAGATAATTCTTCAAGTAACTCTTGACGTTTCAAATTATTAATAGGCAATAGAAATGCAACTTGGTCAGCTAATTCACAAGGATTGCGTAATTCCATAACGCGCGTTACACCTTCATCAGTAACTGATTTAGCTTCTTCTGCCCATTCGCCAAATTTAGCTTGAACCAAACGACGATAAGCTTCAAGCTCTACATCGTCTTCAAATTCAGACGCCACTCGTTCATAGTCTCCTATATAATAAGGGTCCATGCTAGTAATATTCATAAGACGAATACGAGTGATGCCCTCTACAAGAACACGTACTATACCACCTGGTAAGCGCAACATTTGTTTAATTTTTACTAATGTACCCATTTGGGCTAAATCATGAACTGTTGGCGCATCTACAGCATCATCTTTTTGAGTTACGACAGCTAAAATGCGGTCCTCATTCATTGCGGCTTCCACCGCCTTAATGGATTTGTCTCGACCGATATCGAGGTGAATCACGATATTCGGGTATACTACCATGCCTCTGAGAGGTACGGTAGGGATCCCAACTTCGAGTAAATTCATACTTCCTCCAGGTATATATATTATGAAAAGAAACTCATTCCTACACAGAAATGAGTTTCTTCGAATTACGATTTCAGCTGGATGTCTTTGTCTGCCTCATTTTTGAGTATAGGTTCACCTGTGCCCTTTACGGATTCACGATTCACAATGCACTTAGTTACTTCCGGCATGGAAGGAACCTCAAACATTACGCGTTTCATCACCTTTTCAATGATAGCACGCAAACCACGAGCACCTGTTTTTCGCTGTAATGCTTCATCAGCGATTTCTTCTAATGCATCTTCAGTGAAAGTTAATTCTACACCATCAAGGGATAGAATTTTTTCATATTGTTTTGTTAATGCATTTTTAGGCTTTGTCAAAATTTGAATTAACGCATCTCTGTCTAATTGATCTAATGTCACCATTACTGGCAAACGTCCAATAAACTCAGGAATCAAGCCAAATTTTAATAAATCTTCAGGTACAACATCTTTTAAGATAGCCGATACATTGCGTTCTTCTTTACGCTGTACATCTGCACCAAAGCCAAGTGTTTTCTTAGCGGTACGCTTAGTAATAACCTTATCCATACCATCAAATGCACCACCACAAATAAAGAGAATATTCGTAGTGTCAATTTGAAGCATTTCTTGATTAGGATGCTTCCTACCACCTTGTGGGGGAACAGAAGCGACAGTACCTTCTAAGATTTTAAGCAATGCTTGTTGTACGCCTTCACCAGACACATCACGTGTAATGGAAGGGTTCTCAGACTTACGAGCAATCTTATCAATTTCATCGATATAGATAATGCCACGTTCAGCCCGAGCTATATCATAATCTGCAGCTTGGATAATTTTGAGTAAGATGTTTTCTACATCTTCCCCTACATACCCAGCCTCAGTTAAGCTTGTAGCATCTGCAATAGCAAATGGTACTTCTAGCATTTTCGCTAAGGTTTGAGCCAATAGTGTTTTACCACTACCAGTAGGACCAATGAATAAAACATTAGCCTTTTGTAATTCTACATCATCAACTACATTATCTGTTTGTAAACGTTTGTAGTGATTATATACAGCCACAGCTAAAGAGATTTTAGCATCATCTTGACCAATGACATATTCGTCAAGATGAGCTTTAATTTCTCTAGGCGTTGGCAATTCTTTTAAATTGAAGTCGTCCGTCTCAACCGCACCCAACTCATCTGCAATGATGCGTTCACAAACTTCAACGCATTCATCACAAATATACACGTTAGGCCCCGCCACTAATTTGCGGACTTCTTCGCTTGTGCGTCCACAAAAACTGCAGCGCATAGTGTCTTTATCTTTTGCCAAGGGGCGCCTCCATTACTTGCTTTCTACAGGTTCTCTTGTGAGCACCTCATCAATTAAGCCGTATTCAACGGCATCCTGAGCACTCATGAAGTTATCGCGATCTGTATCGCGAGCTACTACTTCAATATCTTGTCCACTGCGAGAAGCTAAGATACCATTTAACTCTTCACGCATGCGAAGAATCTCACGGGCATGGATTTCAATTTCAGATGCTTGTCCTTGTACACCACCTAATGGTTGGTGAATCATGATGCGCGCATGAGGTAACGCATATCGTTTACCTTTAGTGCCAGCTGTTAAAAGCACAGCACCCATGCTCGCTGCAGAGCCTACACAAATAGTAGACACATCTGGTTTAATATATTGCATCGTATCATAAATAGCCATACCTGCGGTTACAACACCACCAGGGCTATTGATGTACAAATGGATATCCTTATCAGGATCCTCTGCTTCCAGGAATAACATTTGCGCAATAACCGCATTTGCCACATTATCATCGATGGGGCCACCAAGGAAAATAATGCGATCCTTTAACAAGCGAGAGTAAATATCATAGGAACGCTCTCCGCGTTCACCTTGTTCAACTACGATTGGTACATACATGTAATCACCTTTTCATGTACCTAGTTGAGCAAACTATTATTCAGCCGCTTCAGCGCCTTTTGCATTATCAATAATGAATCGAGCTGCTTTTTTGCGAGCTACAGAGCCTGCTAACATAGCTACACGAC
>ERZ773055.925-NODE-925-length-15161-cov-15.057394_pt1 | contig 15161 bp, 18 predicted proteins | sample MGYA00580515_ERZ773055 | MGnify/ENA primary metagenome ERZ773055 (study PRJEB29015, sample SAMEA2737993) | human oral metagenome | biome: human oral; feature: human-associated habitat; material: dental | place: China | collected 2064 ...
GCAGATATATAAAGTCTACTGGCGAGAAAAAGAACACGAAAAGTATTTAGAGCAGCTGGGCAAGAAAAACCACTTGCTCTTTTTTTCATCAATGGTGGCAAAAGACAATGGTAACAACTGTCGTCTTTTTCTTTGCAAATCTCATGGAGAAAGGAGGGAGGAGGAATGGACTTTGACTATTTCTATAACAGGGAAGCAGAAGGCTTTAAATTTTTGAAAGTGCTAGAAATATTAGTGGAAGGAGAGGAGTTTCAAGGACTATCCGCAGAAGCTATTTTGCTATATGCTATGCTCCTAAAAAGGGCAAATTGTATCGAAAGAGGCGAAAAATATTTGTTTAGATGCTATAATTTAAAAAATATGGAAAAGGAGGGATTTAGAGTTGGCTTATATTGTAAAGTCATCTGAACGTCTACGTCCTACTGCCTCTGAAACTGAAACCAAAGCCTTGCTGTACCTCATGAACTATAGAGAAGATAGTGAAGAAGTATATTACTTTGTAGTTGACTTTTTTAATGACTTGACTGGAATGAGTAAATTAGCGGATAAGATGTGGGATGTTCAGTCAAAAGGGGCTAAGAGTCCCTCGCCAAAGATGATAGGAGCAGAACTTGTTACACTTTATAAAAATTATCTGAGCGACTTTGAGTTTTCTTGCTTTATCTTATTTTTAGGTGGAATAAGTAATACGGTCAGGGTAGATAATCATATAAATAGTTTTGGCATATCTAATATTAAGGAGGAAGCATTAAAAAAAATAATAGACGGTCTAAAAGAAGAGTGTTTGAATAAGACATATATTGATAATTCAGAGATTATAGATAATAAAATCAATACTTTCCTAAGTAAAGTACATTTTGTAATTGATGATAAAGAAAAAAGTGAGTATGTAAAAAAAATAGTTAGATTGAACCCCACGATTATGCCTAAAGATGATGTTTTGATTGCGATTTTCAATGAAATAATGAATGCACAAGCTAGTAAGAAAAATAATAAAGTAGTTGAAGATATTACACTCACTTTACCAAATGAAGCTATTAGCTATGGAAGACATTTGTCTGTAACAGAAATTAAAATGTTAGTGTTAAATAGAATTTTAACTCAAGAAGTAGTGGGGGGAAAGCTTCCTCTGTCTTTTACTCCGATTTACAATTTATATCCTGAAGAAAAGAGAAAAAGTATGCTTGAAGACTGTCAACTAGATTTTTCAAAAGCTTTATTTGATTCATCATCTCAAGATGATTATTGGAAATTATTTGAAGGGGTATATGAATTAGTGAAGGATAATCCCGAAGATGATATAAATACAATTTTTAACAAATTGGACGTGGAGTTAAAAAACCGATGTCGCCATTTTAATGTATTATCTCTCAAGTACTTTATTTCGAAAATAAAGGATGGACTAGAACTATGATTATAAAATCAATTTTTGTTGGGAATGCAAAAGAAGCCTTTTTAGAGGATAAATTCAGCAAAGGAATTAATGTTCTTTATAGCGACGACAACAATAAGGGTAAAACAATAATTATCCAAGCAATATTGTATTGTATGGGAAATAAGCCAGTTTTTCCAGCTTCGTTTGCTTATGAAGAATATTATTTCATTTTGACATTAGAATTAGAAGGGAAGATTCGCGAGATATGTAGACACAATAACAATTTTGTTATTAAAGAAGATAATGAAATATACATATTTGATACTTTATCAGAGTATAAAAACTATTGGGATAAAAATATTCATAAACTTCCAATTATAATAAAAGATGGAAGAGAAAGGTTGACTGATTTAGAACTATTAATACAAGTCTTCTTTACAGGACAAGACAAAAAAATAACTCATGATATTCTTAATAGCGGTTGGCTAAAAAAAGCTGACTTTTATAATATGTTATGTTCAATGCATGGGATAGAAAATAGCTTTGATATGAATCAAAGTATTGAAGAATTAAAGAATAAAAAAATCAAGCTAATTACAGAAAAAGAAAGTCTATTAAAAAAGAATAAGATATTAAAGAAGAATAACTTAGCGGTAGAAACTCTAAGTGTTACTAATAGAAAACTAGTTTTGGGTGAAAAATTAAAAGTTATAGAGAAGGTGAAGGAGATGATTACTTCATTAAATAGTGATTTAAATAATGTAATTAAACGAAAAACGAAAAATGAATTAGTTTTAAAAGAATTGCGCTCTTTGAATAGAACTATGAAAGTTGGTCAAATTACATGCATGGATTGTGGGTCAAATCATATATCTTATGAAAGTTCAGAAGCAGGATTTAGTTTTGATATATCTACATCTTTGATGAGGTCTCATATTATAAAATCTATTGAAGAAAAAATCCAAATTTACAGTGAAGAGATTAACCGATTATCTGCAGAGATAACTATTCAACAAAAGAAAATGAATGATATTTTAGAAACAGAGGAGATATCTCTTGAAGAATTATTGATTGCAAAGATTAGTTTGAATGGTACTGAGGACGATGATCAAAGAATCAGTGAAATCATAAAAGAAATTGAGAGTATCGATGGAAAAATTGAATTGATGTCATTGAATGGTAAGTATATTGGTGAAAAATCTAAAATGCTATTGGAACAAATTGTTGATGAAATGAACTCATTTGAAACATATATCGATTCTTCAGTTACGAACAAGTATACAGATATTTTCACTACAAGAGACAAGACTTATTCTGGTAGTGAGGGAACTCAATTTCATTTAGCAAGAATGTATGCCTTTTCAAAAGTTTTAAGCCATGACTATCCAATAGTCGTAGACTCCTTTAGAGCGGAGGATCTTTCTACAGAAAGAGAAAAAAGGTTTTTGATAAATTTTTTGAACTTAAAAACCAAATTATTTTTACAACAACTCTTAAAGAAGAAGAGAATCTTAAATACGAAGTTATCAAAGGCGTAAATGGAATTAATTATAGTAATCATCAAAATTATAAAATTTTACAACAATCATATGTAGAAGAGTTCCTAAATAAATTAAACTCAATGTCAATTCAAATTATTCAATAATATCAATTTTTAGAAGAAAAAGGTGATGGCAAAGGCCTTTTTCTTATGTGCTGGGGAAGTATCAGAGTGAGAATACAAGTTTAGTGTTTTGATGTGATAGCCTGATAGGCTGTCAATCTATTTCCATAAACTCTAGGGGGTACGGAGTTGTTACCATAGACTAGGTGTTAACGGGAATAAACGTATCCCATATTAATAAAACTCAAGCAAGGTTTGATCCAGGGAGATAAGTAGAAGTTAGATGATACAATTTTATTTAGGGGTGTAGATAGATTTCAAGTTATAACGCTAAGACATGTCATCTTTCAAAAAATGTAATCGTTAAAATGCTATTAAATCATTAGATAGTTCGAATATACTTAGAGGTTAAATGTTAGCGCTTTCGTGATATAATACCATATGAAAAAATTATTGGAGAATCTGAATGAGAAACGATATTCAACCGGCTTTACAAACAATAAAATCTTATTTTGAAAAATCAGAATTTTATATTCCTACCTATCAGAGACCCTATGCTTGGCAAGTACCACAATGTGAACAACTCATTGAAGATATTAATCTTCATATGGAAAATTTCGATGATAGTTCCCAAGACAATTATTTTTTTGGAGCTGTTCTCATTGCTCAAGAATCTGGAGAAGAGCATGAAGTAACCTTGATTGATGGCCAGCAAAGAACAACGACATTTATGTTACTTCTTAAGGCAATCTTATTGAAGATTGATAAGGAGATTGAACTTCAACCGACTCTAGATACTGATGCACGCAGATTAGTGAAACGTCTTAATGGTCTTAAAGAGCAGATTGTCACAATGCTTTTCAATGTTTCAGATGACGAAAAAGATGATTTCGTTGATGGACTGTATTATCCTAGCGATGATAGAATAAAGTATCTAAATCATTCGATTTCAGAAAAATATGCTAGTGAGATGACTACTATCTTGCTAGGTAAAGATTTTATATCTATTAAAGATAGAGTTCACCAAATCTATCGTCGCCAGAAAGACAACCGCTATACTAACTTCTATAAAAACTTTAGATATTTTTACAATATGTGTAACGAATTGAATGTTTTTACTCTTATCAATTTTGCTAACCACTTTATTGATAATTGCCAAGTAATTACTATTACAAGTTATAATACTGATCAGGCAATAAATATTTTCAATTCTTTAAATGGGACCGGTGTTCCATTGACCCCAATTGAAGTAATCGTATCTAAGACCACCGCAAATGCACCAGATAGGAAAAGCTTCGAAAAAAATTGGCAAGAGATTGTACAACGTACAGATTCATCTAGATTAGACTTAAATGCGTTAATTACTCACTATATTTTCGTAAAACTTTCAGAACAAAACAGTGCTGATCGAAGAAATCCTGGTATAAGAGCCTTTTTCTCAAAAAATAAACATCTATTGAATGATGCTGTTCTGTTTACTGCTGAGCTAAATACAATCTTAAATAAATTTGAACGAGTATCTGATACAATCAATGGTCAATTGATAAACAAATTAAACGGTAATTTACGACCTTTTGTTAGTAGTTATTTATTTTTCAGACAAGACAACACATATCTGGAATACTTACTTAGACTTGGAGTTTTGATTGAATTATCTGAACTCTCATATAGCCATAAACTTTTTAAAGGTTTCCTAGAAGAAATTAATCTGATGTACAGTCAAGTCGATTCAATTTCAATCGACGAACTTATATCAAAAATAAAGAACCATATTCATACTAATTTTGTTTATGAAGACGTTAAACAAACTTTGACTGAAAGTGGAGTTTCAAATTCTATTCTTTATGTAAATGAATTCCTATTTTCATTGGAAAAAGGTATGGACTTTAATTTAAATGGAAATATTGATATTGAACATATTATGCCGCAAAGTGGTTTGAATAGAGAAAATATTATGTCAGATGCTAGACTAGAAAGCCAGGAAGAATTTAGAGATTATGCTGAGAAGCTTGGTAATAAGATTCTCCTTGAATCCGAAATTAATCGTGGAATTGGAGATGCTTGGTTTAGAACAAAAAGAGAGAATACAATCACAAGTGGTCATGGATATATAGGTAGTAAGTTCCCAATAGCTAAATCTCTTGTTAATTATGTAAATGACACTTGGACTAAAACTGACATTGAAGTTGCAACAGAAAAAGCTGCTAAACGAATTGCTGATTTTATTTTTGAATAAACTAGAACGATAGAATTAAGAGATAAGTTATAATTATGTCATTAAATCAAGTTACTATAGAAATTCCATTAAATATTCAGAAAGGATTAGACTCTGGAATTTGTAAAAGCATTCATGCAGTTCAGAATTTCTTATTTATAAACTAGAGTACAAAACCGATTACTGAAGAGTATTTAGAAAGTTAATTATTACTATAGTTAATATTTATTTCCACATTAAATTTCTAAAATTACTTTTTCTTACCTTATCCATTAGTATAGAAGAACTCTATCACCACATGTGGAGAATGTTGTTTTGATGTTAAAGGTTGCACCCAAGAATTAAATAAAGTTTAGATGTTAAAGGCTTATTCTAAGACTATCGTTAAAAGGTATCGGTAGTCTGAAGTAGGCCTTGTTTTTGCAAAAAAATAACTGAGAGGGAATATATCAAAAGTACATGATATTAAACCTTTTCGGAACGTAGAAATTTTATTAAAAGTAATTTGATATTATTATGCAAATCATGTCATGTGAGAATTCATGTAGAAAGAGGAATCGTTAGAAAAAAATAACCACTCGTAAGGAATGATTATTTTATCAGTTCATCAATGTTTCGTTTTGAATATAGAAGCCTACGAACTTCCATAGTGTCATCAATTACTACATAAAAAATCGAAAAATTTCTTATATTGATTCTATAGTAGGGATGATTCCTAATCTTTGATGATCGATAGGGAGCAAAACTAAGAGGCATTTCAAGCCTTTTAACAATTGCCAGTTCTATATCATCAACTAAACGGTGAGCTGCACTGGGATTTTGAAGCGTATTGGTTATATAATCCGTGACTTTAAGTAAATCTTCTTCAAATAAAGGAAGAAAAGTTAATTTATAACTTTGTTTGTTCATCAATTCTGTTCCTTACTTTATCAAAGACATCAGATTTAGAAAGGCGAATAGAAGAGTTTGTTGTAAAAGCATCTGCTTCATCGAGCTTTCTTTCAACATCATCTGTAAGTGCAGAGTATTGTTCAATGCTCATAAGTACCATCGTTCCATAACCATTTTTAGTAAGGAACACTGGAGCGTTGGAACCTATAACAGTTTCTTCAATTTCTGGGAATTTGTTTCTTAAGTCAGAAACTGGGCGAATATTAATCATATTAACGACCTCCTTTAATTATCAATATAATATCATAATTTTATCTTAATTATAATAGATTAGGAGAGATGTGAATCTATATGAATCATTCCTTGGAGAACGGGGAGGGAATCTTATTTAGAATAATATAGTGTCTATTTGCTGATTAAAAATAACAAAATACATAACAATGATGGATATTTTTGGGTTGCATCACCTCTTCTATGTTATTATGTATATACAAATTGTATTTACAAAGGAGTAATTAGTATGGGCAGTACACAAGTAGTAAATTTTCGTGCAGATTCAATATCTTATCAAAAGACAAAAGAAATCTTAGCGGATGAGAAAATTACAGTTTCGGATGTGCTGAATGCAGCTCTTCGAAAAATCGCAAATGGGACAGTTGATGCGAAGGAATTTGTTTCTAGCGATTTAAAGGATACACAGTATCATGTAGCTTTTGAGGATCTAAAGAAAGAAATTTTAGCTGGACATCAAGAAATTTCCCAAGGAAAGATCGGTTCTCTAGCAGATGTGAGAAAGGAATTCAATCTTGACTAATTTAAAACGATATCCTGTTTTCCTTGCGGATAGTGCAAAGAAAGACTTACATGATATTCACAACTATATTGTTGTAAATTTTTATAGTCAGCAATCTGCTGATGGAAAAGTAGACTTAATTTTAAGTGCTTTGGAGACATTGGAAATGTTCCCAGAAGTATGTCCTTTGGTTTCAAGTAGAGGATATGGTGAGATTACTAGTGATGGTAAATCTTATCGATATATGCCAATAGAAAGTTATTTAGCATATTATTACATTGACAATCACAAAGTATTTGTAGCTCGTATCTTAAGCGCAAAACAAGATTGGGCTAAGATTTTCTATAAATAAAATTGTATTTTAAGATGAAGGAACGGATGTACTGTAAGAGTTATTAATGTGGGTGGTGATATATTGAAAGTTGAAATTAAAAAAGTGAATTCATATGATGATGAACATGCTGAAGTAAGTGTTGTTGAAGTGACAGATACAATTCAAAGTGCAATCGATACACTTGAGAATAACTGTCGTGTGATTGCTGCACGTTTAAATGATCAGACTGTCATGTGTCAGATTGATAAAATTTATTATATTGAATCTATAGACAAGAGAACATATATCTATACGAAGGATAATATGCTTGAAGTTTCATATCGACTATATGAACTTGAAAGTGAATTGACTCGAAATTTCTTCAGAGCCGCAAAGGCAATGATTATCAATATTCGAAAGATTAAATCTGTTAAATCTGAAATTAATGGAAGAATGACCGCAGAGCTATTAAATGGGGAACAGGTAATTATCGCAAGAAGTTATGTAAAAGAATTAAAAGAAAGGCTAGGAATCTGATATGCAAAAGGCAAAAATTATCTTTCACCAAACGGTTATGATTTCAGCTGCTATTCTTTTTGGAATTGGAGTACAGATGATTCTTCAACATTATATTGAAGGTGCAGAGTCATTAACTTTAAGTTGGAATGTTCCTATTTCAATATGTTTTACTGGATTTTTGTGTTCGCTTCCAACTTATTTTCTCTTAGATTTAGATAGTTTGAAGAAGAATGTAATGTGGATGAGGATAGTAATACATTTTATATCAGTTGGCGGAATTGTAGTTCTATGCGGTTATCTTTTTGACTGGTATGGAAACTTGTTTGATGTACGTAAGATTGTTGTTTTGTACAGTATTATCTATGTATTTATATGGTTTGTTACTGCCTGGATTGCAAAGTCAGATGAGATAAAAATCAATACGGCAATTAAAGATATACAAGATTTAGAATAAGAATTGAATAATAAATATAGATGATTTTAAAGGAAAAGTGCAACTCAGTAGCCTGTATATGCAGGTTGGTAGAGAAGCACTTTTTTTATTCATTCATGGTGATAAGATGCTTTCAGAAAGAAAAAGATTTAGGAGGAGTTATTACTATGAATGCAATTACAGTAAAAAACCTAACAAAGAAATATGATAAGACAACTGCAGTAGATCATATCTCGTTTGAAGTAAAAGAAGGAGAGTTCTTCGCCTTTCTTGGTGAGAATGGTGCAGGTAAATCTACCACGATTAATATGCTATGTACAATCTTCGATAAAACAGAAGGAGATGTACAGATATTTGATTATACACTTGGAAAAGATGATGATAAGATTCGCGAGAATATAGGTATTGTCTTCCAGAATTCGGTTCTAGATGGAAAATTAACTGTAAAAGAAAATCTTCTTACGAGAGCTTCCTACTATGGTATTAGTAAACAAGAAATTATGGAACGTTTAAATCCATTAATGCATGCTTTTGAATTAGAGAGTATTTGGAATCGTAATTATGAGAAATTATCTGGAGGGCAACGAAGAAGAGTCGATATCATTCGAGCACTTCTACATGATCCTAAGATTCTATTCCTGGATGAGCCAACAACTGGACTTGATCCTATGTCTAGAAAAGTAGTATGGGAGTATATTGATTTTCTTCGTAAGGAGAAGCACATGACAATATTCCTTACGACACACTACATGGAAGAAGTTAGAGATGCGGATAGAGTCGTCATACTAGATAAAGGACATATCGTCGCAAATGATACTCCAGCAGGTTTAAAGAATAAGTATACAAATACAAAATTGATTTGGTACACGCAACAGGATTGTGAAAATGAGAAGTTAATTAGTGACTTTGCATACAGATATGAAGTTGATCACTATATCGTGAAGTTAGAATCGCAAAAGGAATTTAATTTAACAGAATTTGTATATCATAATCGTCATCGAATTACGGATTATGAAATCGTAAAAGTAAGTATGGATGATGTATTCCTGAACTTAACAGGTAGAAAGCTTGGTGAATAACATGAGAGGATTTTTAGGACTAACAAAAAGAAATTTATTACTGTTCTTTAAGGATAAACAATCTATTATTTTTTCATTACTAACATCAATGATTGTACTGGCATTATATTTATTATTCTTGAAAGATACATTTGTAAATGTGATGGATAGTGCAATCAACCAATTCCCGGGGTTATCTTCACTTATTGATAAGAATGATAAAGACATGTTTGCAAATCTAATTTTGTTAACAGGTATTCTAGGTTCCGCAATGATAACTGTTCCTTATAACTGTTTGATTACTCTTGTAAAAGATAGAGAAAACAAGGTGGATTACGATATCCTTGCAACACCACTGAAAAGAGGGCAGATTATTTTGTCTTACTTTGTATCCGCTGCTTTATCTTCAGTGATTCTAACTGGTATTATTCTTGCGGTTGGCTTAGCTACCATTTGCATGCATGGTGATATATATTTAGGAACAATTGATATTCTAAAAGCATTTGGTGTTGTAGCGTTGGGTTCTATTTCGGCCACTTCAATTTTCATGATTATAGTACTGTTCCTTAAATCTGTTAGTGCTAGTGGAGCGTTCTTTGGTTTATTATCTGCAGTTTCGGGATTTATCATTGGTGCATATATTCCTATCTCACAGTTTTCTGAAGCTATACAAACTATATGCAATATCTTTCCTGCAAGTCAGATTACAATTGTATTGAGAAATGTCTTAATTAATGGATTACTAGAGCATATGAATACAACTTTAGATGGAGTTCATCAAGGAATGTTTGTGACAAGCATCAAAGAACTATTCTCATTTAAAGCTAGATTATTTGATGGTTATTTAGATATGACACAAATGTTGGCATACATCACAGTATTAATTCTTGTATGTGTCGTTGTACAAATTGTTGTCTATTCTAGAACATATAAAAAATCCTAGTTTTATATATTTATAACTTAGTATTGCTATAATGTGTCGAAAAATCTTGTATGAATAATAAATTCTCTACAGAATCCTAATTTTTATTTTGTATAATAATAGTGCAAAATTAAAATGTAAATTATTGTATTATAAAAATTATGTTAATAATAGAGGAATGGTATATGAATGAGATAATCAAAAAAGAAAAAGAAGAAATCCAGAAAACGCCAGTCAATGAAGGCTTACTTGCAGATGCATCTAAGTTATTAGAAGATACTAGACTTACGAATATACAAGAGAACACAATATGTGTTCCAATTGCAGAAATAAGTGCCTTAGGCACGGTAATATCTTCTATGATTCCAGTATTAAATAAAGTTACACAGAATATATCTTTCGCAACGGATGGCTTATATAGAGTTGTTAATGCTACAGAAGGTGATATTCTTAAACTTGCTAAAGATGGTAATTTCTGGGGTGCAATGACAACGTTGAAAGGTTCCTCTAAATTAGCAAAACTTGCTGAAGTTAGTTCTGTTTCCGGTACCATAGAGACAATTAATAAGCAAATTAATCCCTCTACAATGATGATGGCAGCTGCGTTATATTCTATTCAGAAAGAATTGTCTAAAATTGAAGAAATGGAGAGGCAAATTATTTCATTCTTACAATTTGAAAAAGAATCAGAAATAGAAGCAGATATTGAAACTTTAATTAATACGGCGAAAAAGTATACGTTGAACTGGGATAACGATCACTTTGTAACAAGTAATCATAAGCAAATGTTAGATATTCAAAGAGTAGCCAGGAAGAATATGCTCACTTATCAGAAACAAGTTGAAATGCTACTAGAAAAGAAAAAAATACTAGTAAGCCAAAGTGATATTAATAAAATTTATAATAATTTGGAGAAAAAATTTAAATATTATCGTCTATCGTTATACTGCTATTCTTTGTCATCGTTTATGGAGATTATGTTAAGTGGAAATTTTAAGGAAACATATATAAATGGGGTTAAAGCAGAGATATTGGACAGACAATTTCAATATAGAGATCTATTTGATAGAAGTTCAATCTATTTAGAAAAACTAGGTAGATTTGTAGTAGAGTCATATGTGCTTAAAGGAGTTGGAATAGCAGGTAAATCCCTTGGGAAAGTTATAGGGAACATTCCGTATGTAAAAGAAGGTAGAGTTGATGAATTTCTACAAGATAATGGTGAGAAGATCATAAATAATGGATCGGAGTTAAAAACAAAGTCAGTTTATGATTTTGCGTTATTAAATAATCCAGGAACTGGAATGATAATAAACAAATTAAATGAGATGAATCGTATTTATAATCATACTGCAGAAATTTGTTTTGATCAGGATAACATATATTTAGTTCAAAAATAGTATTAAAAGTTGTTTATGAATAATCTTAATTCAATTCTGGGAATTCTTGTGTAGAGGAAGTGTTGTACATAAATAAAAGGAACCCATTTAACCAAGAATGATTGCTAGGGTACCTTTCAAACACCTAAAATTTAAACTTTATATGGAGTGTTAATTATAGATTTGTTTACGCTAAATTGGTTATATATCATCAAGAAATAGATGGTGTAGTCCATCCGCTTTTTCTATACGCAAGTGGTGTACAACCATATTCTCTTAGGAATAGTCTATTGAAATAACTCTGGTCAAAGAAACCGCAACTTTGTGCTATTTCTGCAACACTATTTGTGGTAGAACGTAGTAAATGAAGACTGATTTCTAAGCGGTGTTTATTTAAGAAATTCATTGGGGATAGATGAGCATATTTCTTAAAGATCTTAGCACACTGGCTACGACTTACATTACCTGCGTGAGCGATATCATCTAAAATAATTTCTTCGTTAAAGTGATTGTAGATATATTCGATCATTTTTTGTTGGATAAATGCGTTATTTTCCATCGGTGGCTTTTTAGGCTCATTAACATATGTCAGATATATTTCATGGAATAAAAGATGTAGTAGAGCGATTAATCGTAACTCATAACCACTTGGTAAGGTATGCAGGAGTTCGTCAATATCTGTAATTAATTCCGCAATCTTAGCTGCTGCACCACTATTTCCATCAAAACTAATATGTGAGAAAGAGTTATCCTCTATCATAGGTTTGAGATATTTTTGATAGATGAGTGGATTTTGCATTAGAAGACTAACACCAACATTTAATACTTTATAAGCACATCTAGCCTCGCCATTTGCACAGATTCTATGCATTTGTTTATGGTTAATCAGACAAACATCTCCTGCCCGAAGTTCAAAGTTGTCTTCTCCTGCTGAACATATTACAGTCCCACTATTTATAACGATAATTTCAACATTATCGTGTAAATGAAGTATTTCACTATGCATTTCACGCAAAGCTACATTTTCAAGTTCTACCTGTACGGGTAAACTCTCATTTTGAAAAATAATCGTATCCATAGAATTTTCTCCTATTTTTATCGCAAATAATACAATGATTTATGTAAATTATAGCAGATAATATCATTAATCAAAGATACATGTTCAAAAATTATATGAAAGGAGAATTTGAATATGGAAGAAATTAGAGAAAGAATGCCTTTGATAGGAGAAGATGCTCCTGCGTTTAAGGCGATTACAACACAAGGGGAGATTAACTTCCCTGATGACTACAAAGGGAAATGGGTAATTCTATTTTCACATCCAGCCGACTTTACACCAGTATGTACAACAGAGTTTATGACATTTGCTTCAATGATTGATGAATTCAAGGCAATTAATACTGAATTGGTTGGTCTTTCGGTTGACTCGCTCTATGCACACATCGCATGGTTACGCAGAATTCAAGAACTTGAATGGAAGGATATGAAGCATGTGAATGTTACTTTCCCTCTTATTGAAGATATCCGCATGGAAGTTGCTAACAAATATGGCATGATTCAGCCAAATGCTTCTAATACACAAGCAGTTCGTGCAGTATTTGTAATTGACCCAAACGGTAAGATTCGTACAATTTTATACTACCCACTATCAACTGGAAGAAACTTTGATGAAATTAAGAGAATTATTCTCGCACTTCAAAAAGCAGATTCAGACCATTGTGCTACACCTGCAGACTGGCGTCCAGGTGATGATGTAATTGTTCCAACGGCTGGAAGCTGTGGTACTGCTAGAGAACGTATGGAAAATCAATCAGAAGATCAATACTGCTTGGATTGGTTCCTATGCTTCAAGAAGAGTAAGTAAAAAATAGATGTAAACAGAGTCATGTTATAAATACATGGCTCTTTTTTATGAATATAATGAATATCGTATTTTAAAGAAGTACACTGATAAATGATATTTGTAAAGTTTTATATAAAACAATATGAAGTGAAGTAGAATATAAGAAAGTTTATATGCACAAAAGTTTTTATTAGCAGGGAGGTTTCTTATGCCTTTGCAAATTGTTCGAAATGATATTACAAAAATGAAGGTTGATGCAATTGTCAATGCCGCAAGTTATATGGGTATCGATGAAAGCATAGCAGTTAATTTCAATTGTGATAGTGAAGTTACTGAGTTAAACTACGAAGTTTTAAATGATGCTATTGGTGTTTTAAGAAAATGCAGTTATGTAAGTGAGGATTGGAAAAGACGTATTGATAATGATTTTGAAAAGCGTGGAAAATCTCGTAATAGGTAATATTAGATAAAATCAGGTAAAAAGAAAAAATGTTATGTACTCTCTTATGTTTTGAAAAGTGTATAGCATTTTTTTGGCGATGTAATTAATATATATATAATGGTGACAAGGAGATGCGATAGATATGAGTAATCTATTTTTCTTGATAATAATGGTTCCTACTAGTCTTTTGTTTACATGTATTGGGATTTATGCCTGGATGAGAAAGAAACCGATGTGGTTTTGGGCTGGTGATACTGTACCTGAAGATGAGATTACAGATGTTTGTGCATATAATCGAGCAAATGGAATCATGTGGCTTTGTTTCTCATTGCCGCTCTGGATAGGGACAATAATTGGTGCATGTCATAGCATAATTCTAGGCGCAAATATTATACTTGCAGATAGTACAGTTGGATTAGTCCTTATGATGATAACGTATACATTCATTCGTAAAAAGTATAAAAAGATATAGCATTGAATAATAATGTTAATTGATATAAATATGCATGCATGTATGTATACTTTGATAATTATCTGATAAGGTTCTTTTAACTTGGAAAAAATCTATAAGATATCAATATGGCTACGGTGTAGTTAAGTGCTATAATGCATATAGTGAAAGTTATGAATTATGAGGTATTTAACTATAAGAAAATCAAGTGAAATTTTAAAAAATAGTGAGATTTAAAAAATCCAGATGAATCTCAAAAAAGATCTTTTAAATCGTGAATAGAGTACAGTTAAAACAACTACATTTGTAGCCTTGACTATGTGAATGATTATTGTAGGTTGATAAATCAATTATTAAATATGATTTTGATCATAGAGAGAATTTGTACTAAGAAGTTTGTATATCACACGGAGAAGTTTTCGTGCACAATGACCTTGGGCACATCTGTGAGATTTTCCTTGATTACGTTTTTTAGTATAATAGTCATGGAAGGTCGGAGAATATTTACAGACAGTGAATACGGCTTGATACAGTGCCTTGCGCATATATCTTGAACCGTGCTTGGATATAGGCATATGTGCAGCGTCATATTTGCCGGATTGGTATACAAGCGGATCCATTCCTGCAAAAGATATCAAATTTCCCGTGTTCTGAAATTGATTGATATCTCCAATTTCCGCAAGAATCGTCATTCCTGAAATATGAGAAATGCCAGGGATGGAAATGATAGGAGAGTTTAGCTTGTGACTGAATTCTTCTATTTTCTTTTCCAAAATACGAATCTGCTCTTTTCTGGCATTGATGATAGCGATGATAGATGTTACTTCCAAATCAATGGAGATGTTATCTTCGCCAACAGAATGCTTGGCAAGCTCTCTGATTTCTTCTGCGGTCACTTTGCATTGTCTGCCTCTTCCCTCTGTT
>ERZ773055.932-NODE-932-length-15047-cov-27.913154_pt1 | contig 15047 bp, 10 predicted proteins | sample MGYA00580515_ERZ773055 | MGnify/ENA primary metagenome ERZ773055 (study PRJEB29015, sample SAMEA2737993) | human oral metagenome | biome: human oral; feature: human-associated habitat; material: dental | place: China | collected 2064 ...
GTCTCAAACAGGTTGGCCAGCAGGTGGCCTTCCAGGTGATGAACGGGAATAAGCGGCAGGTCAGTGGCCACGCAGAAGCCCTTGGCAAACGCCACGCCTACAACAAGCGCGCCGACAAGGCCTGGACCTGCGGTAACACCAACGGCGGCCAGGTCAGACGGCACCAGCGTGTCGCAACCAAAGTGCACACCCGCGCGGGCCATAGTCTCTTCGAAGAGACCAACGATAGCCTCGGTATGCTTGCGAGAAGCAATCTCGGGCACGACGCCGCCAAAGCGAGCGTGGAAGTCAATTTGCGTTGCGACAACATTTGCGCAGACCACGCCGTGTGAATCCATGATACACATGGCGGTCTCGTCGCACGAGGACTCCAGACTGAGAATCAAATCCCCTGCCTCGCGCAGTGCTGTAAGCGTCTCTTCAGAGCGCTCACCTGCAACAATAGGCCACGGACGCACTGATGCGTGGGGCTCGGGGTTTCTTGCCTCAAAGCCAGCGCCAACCGCCAAAGGCAGCTGCGCCGTCATCAAAAGCGCCGCGCAATCTGGACCGTAATATCCCGGGCGGCGGCCAACTTCAGCAAATCCCAGCTTGCTATAGGCGCCCTGAGCTGGAGTGTTGTCTTCCTCCACCTCAAGAGTAATCGCAGACGCACCCAGCATCTGAGCATCGTATGCCACGCGTTCTACCAGCTTGGATGCAATTCCCTGGCGACGACGCTCAGGCGTGACCACCACTTCTTCCACCTCAAACTGAGCTCCTGCCAGGCGACCGCCCGCAAAGCCAATGACCGTTCCGCGGTCATGAGCCAGCCACCAGCTGCGCCCAACGCCCGAGAGCTCATCGTAGAATACCTGCTTTGACCAGGCGGAATGCGCAGCGTCAGCATACGTTGCTGCCTCCAGCTCCGCCACCTGATCCAGATCGTTCACCGTCATCGGGCGAAGCTGCAGGTGAATATCGGCCAGCGCATCATCCACGCCGGTCAAAGCCACCGTTGCCGGCTCTTTGAGGCCCAAACGCTTGCGCTCCGACTCCTCCGCATCCGAAAGACGCGTGTAGATGGGCAGCACTAGCGCCGGATCACCCTCGCCCGCCTGCTGATACTCGGGCATGCACACCGCGCGTACCAGGCCTTCTCCTGTTGGGAACCACGTTGCTTCATCGGTATATGTCGAGAAACCCGCGCGCTCAAAACGCTCTCGGTACTTCACTAAACCATTGCCCGTAAGCGTGAGCTGGTCCTTATCAGTCCTGCTCGACCACTCCTCCACACAAGCGTCTGCTTTGAGGACGGTCTCCACTGGGAATGTTCTATGTGCTCCAGCGTCATCCAGCAGGTAGATGCCCGGATAGACCTCGCCGCGCATGGCGTCTGCAACAACACCAACGGTGCCGCGAACGCCCGCCTTCCACGCGCTAAACGCCATGGCATCAAGCGCGCTTGCGCCGTAAAGTGGCAGACCAGAGCCACACGCAATACCCTTTGCGGTGGCTACGCCAATACGGACACCCGTGAACGAGCCAGGTCCTCTACCTGCGATAATAGCGTCGACGTCGGCCATGGTCAGACCAGCAGCTTTAATCGCCTCCTGGACCGAGCCCACAAGCTCCACGTTTGCCTGGCGACGACACAGGTGATCCGTTGACGCTAGCACCTCAACATCAAACCCGCCATCCGCTGCGCTCGCACCGTCCACCGCACCGGCAGCGCCCGCGCCATCTGCAGCAGCCGAATCCGCAGCGGCATCGCGCCTGGTCAGACGCGCGACCGTACACGCCAGCATGTCTGTAGACGTATCAACTGCAAGCACCACGTTTGTTTCATTTTTTATAGCAAGCATAAACACTCTTCTCGGCGTAAAAACGCCTTGTATCACGCCAATATTTCTTCTTGTAACTCTATAACTATACGCCAAGCCACGCCCGCAAACAGCGCAAGTCCCAACCCCGCAAAACTTTTATGTAGCGGCTGTTTAAGCAGCGTATCCCACAACCAAAAGAGCCTCCTATGAACTGCCTCCTATTTCTTATGTCCAAGAAATGGGAGGCAGTTCATATGCGGGTGATTATGATTCTGTAGCGTGTTAGCGTTGGCTTTTAGGCCTGGCGCACAAAATAGCGCAGCTTTGGTAGGTTTTGCTGAAGAATCGACATGTTCTTAATCAAGATAGCCAGGAAGCTAGGTGGTTGCACCGCTTGATATACATTTCTATGCATAAACTTCATCTAATATGCTTAAACATGAATAGACTTATATAAGAAATTTAACTATAGGTAAATTCCGCACCTAAGGAACACACCTAAGTCGGATATTCTGCTCAGATGCGGGCATTTTACACATCTAATGACGATAATCTGCATGTTTGTGGTAATTTCTGCATCATGTATACGTCTTTTTGACAGATTATCCGACTTAGGTGTGTTTTGAACTGCCTCCTATTTCTCGTGTCCAAGAAATGGGAGGCAGTTCACTACGAGGCTCTTTTTTCTATCCCAAACTGGTCTTTTACAATCCGCTCAAGCTGCGCAGAAATGCATGAAAACTCCTTGTTCAAATCAAGCGTCTGCACAGAAATCTTATTGCCGCTTATGTGATACACGTCGTCAGGGGCAAGCAGCTCATTTGTCCGCGCGTACAAAAGCATGCCCGAAACCTTCCGGTCAGCATCTTTTACCTGGGCTTCTTTATTTTTTACATACGTATAAATCTGGTACAAATTACCCGAATGCACCTTATGTACACCAAAATTTTCCTGGAGCGAATGCTGATAATACTTCGCGTCAATAATCAAAATCTGATCCCCATACGAAAGCGTAATATCCGTCTGCATGTCCGGCAAAAGTCCAACATAGCCATCATCCAAATCCCAAGGAATTTGCGATGCTCTAGCAGAAAAACCTTTCACATGCTTGGCATACTCTTGCACATAATACTCAAGAATGAACTTCTCGTACAACCTATGCATTTTTTGCTCGTCAATAAAACTTGCCAGGCGGTACTCTCCATCTTCAGTGGTCATGAGCATGCCTTCAACAATCAACTGGCAAATTGAGAGTAGCAGCTGATACGTGCGGTTATTGCGCTGAAAACGAATATCCGCCCAGCGAACCTGTTTTAAATCAACCTCATCAATGTCCGCAAAGAAAAGCAATTCTCGCTTAAGCGCAACCTTGTGCTGCGGCGATATATCCTTCTGTTTGAGCAGCAACAGGACCACCGACTTTAAGATCTGATTGAATAGATTGTTTTGAGAAAGCTCATCAAAATCGCAGGTAACTTGTACGCGACGAGCAAGGCGATTCCTAATGGTCCCCGCCATATCAACTTTGCCTCGAACAACCGCCAGATCCTCCGCACAACTTATGTACTCGCGATACAAGCCCTGCTTGAGCTGCAAACCAATCCCCTTGGACAAGATGGCCGCAAACAGGTTATAAATCGAGTCAAACATCTCCTTCTGCACGTCCTCATACACAGATTCACGCAGCGTAGTGAAGGCGTACGACAGCATATAGTAAATATTTTTAATGAAGATATGTCTATCTTCGGTCATTGAAACACTCCATGAAGGATATTCTCCCAGCGCTGGTATTTCTCCTGGTCGTCAAACCAATACTCGCCCAGCATCGGCAAAATGTCGTAATCCACAACCTCCTGCATCCATTTATCGGTGCAGCTCAGCTTATCGCGACCACAGAAATAGCTGTGTCCAATGCAAAATCCTCTGCCTAGCGATCTATCTGACATAATTTCCGAGTTCAGCTCAATCACCTTGGCGAGAAGATCGTTAAAGGTTTCATTTTTAAGTGACTGCTGGTACTGGATAAAGCCCTCAGTCTCAAAACCAGGCTCCATTTCAAAGAAACTGAAGCGACGACGCAGAGCATAGTCAATCATCGCCAAACTTCTATCTGCCGTGTTCATCATGCCAATGATATAAAGGTTCTCTGGAACCGAAAACTTCTCGTCATTGTACGCAAGTGTAGCCGGTGTACCTCGATAATCATTCTCAATGAGCATCAAAAGTTCACCAAAAATCTTGCTCAAATTGCCACGATTAATCTCATCAATAATAAAGAAATACTTTAACTCCGGATTCGCCTCTGCCTTCTTACAGAAACGATAGAACACGCCCTTTTTGAGCTCAAAGCTTGCCCCACTAGGCTTGTAACCCATCATGAAGTCTTCGTATGAATAATTCTGATGGAATTGAACAAACTCAATAGCATCCTCATTCACTGCACCTATCAGCGAATACGCAAGTCTTTTTGCCGAGAAGGTCTTTCCAACCCCTGGCGCTCCTTGCAAAATAATATTCTTTTTATTTAGTAATACGGCAGCTAACTTGTCATATTTCTCTTCCGACATAAATACTTCCTCCAAAAATTTTCCCTTGTTATATGGAGGAATACAAAACAACTTAATATCTTCAGGATTAAGGGTTTTCTCTGAATCGATATCATCAGATTGAATTAGAGGAATCTCTTTATAATTCTTTGAGAAATACGCAATATCAGCCGTTAGAGTCACAAAATAAGGATCGGGATAGCAATCTTCTGTTAAAGCAGAGGTAAACATCTTAATGAGTTCGGAATCTTCAGAAATTACATCTCTAACTTCATTATAAAATTTCGTATACGTCCTTATATTAGTTGTAGATGCCCCCTGCTTAAACTCGTAATTACTCTCTAACCTATCCGATAAAGCTTTTACTTGTCTAAACTTATATATGTAATATATGTCTGGATATCTAAGCCAAAGATAAGTTGTGATGGTTCCCTCTTTTTGATAATGCTGCTTTCCTTCAGGACCATATACATCCAGCAACTTATCCGACTTTGCCATAAATCCGTTAATACGCTCAACTATATCGATATTCTCGTCATAAAGTTGCATAAACATACTACGAACTTCTTCTGCATCCTGTTCAGCATAAAACTCAATCATCTTACGAGAAAAATCATAAGAAGTAGTTAAAAGATTATCTGTCTTTGACAGCGACTTTCTCAGCATCGCAGGAAAATCCTGGGCATTGATGTCCCAGTTGTCCTGGAAACACTTTATCGCCTCCCACTTATATTTTTCTTCCTTCCAATGAGAAGAAAAATTCTCTTTGTACTGAGCAAGGACCTCATCAAGAGACTGTCTATCTATCATTGCTGCTCCTTTTCGAACAGAAAGCTAATAAATTTCATAAAATATGTTCACTACCAGTTAAATTGCACCTTTATACTGATAGCATCCTCCAAATTAAAGCTTATGATTTTAACTCTTTATACAATTCGGCAACCGGCACCACGCGCTAAATTTCTAGCATAGCTTTTTGCTCATATACAGAACAAGCGAATCATCATTGCAACACTCAACGTACTGTTCAAGTACCTTAGAGTTGTACCATACTCCAGATCCGTCAGGCACATAACCTCTTTTAACATACAATCTCTGGGCATTTCCATAACCATAATGAAGACCAACTGCAAGAGTTATTTCGTCAGAAAATCTTGCGGCATCTTTTTCTATAACGTCTAAAAGAGTACTACCCATACCCCTTTGCTGGTACTCATCAAACACCCTTAAATCTGATATTTCTGGCTTGCCTTCCTTTTCCCACGGTCCATCCTGAGCAGCAAGTAGCAAAGTACAATATCCAGCGATTTTATCGTCATATTCAGCTATATACACATTACGAATACCCGTCTCTTGATCTTTGAAATACCCAAAATAAGTCTCTATTTTGTTATTCCAACCATACGATTGAAATACTTCAATGATCACCTGAGCATCGCCTTCCAGCATGCTTCTTATCTTAAGTTTTCCATGCTCATAATATATTTTCATAAGAGACACCCCTACTGCCAGCCTTTAAAAAACTCATTAATCCCCGAGGTTCTTTATATAAATCTGACAAGGATTCCATTCATCCCATAAAGTTGGAAAACATTCCAGCTCTTTATATCCCATAGAAATATAGAACTGATTAGTTATGTCGTACTCCTTATAGTGTCCCATTGCAACAGTTTTTACCTGAGAAAATGTATATCCCAGCCGTTTTGCCAGGGTCTCATAAGCAGCATTTAACTTTGCCCCAATGCCCCTGTGATGATATTTTTTCTTGATTCCCATTACAAAAATATCTGCGCAGTCTTTACTTGTAGCATTCAAGACAATAAAACCAACCGCTTCATCATGAATAAAACATGCTAGAAACGGTTTATCTTGTGAATCTTCCACGTATTCCTTAGTACTCTCTGGCATCCCAAACCATTCTGGTAAATCGTTTAGGATATCTTGAGCTATTGTTGCTTTCTCTTTTTTATCAACAATTTCTTTAATCGTAAGCTCCATATACATCCATTCGTTTACTGATTGAGGATTTCACACTAAAAGATAGTGAAACATCTAACTCTATCCTTAAAAATAATGATTTGTACAGCATATTTCAAGGATTTAATATGATTTAAGGCAGCCTCACCTGAGCCTGCCTTAAATCAAATTCAGCATCTTCAAAAAATGTAACAATCATTCTCAAATTACTATTCTTTAACAAATCCAAACGGGAATTCAGGTTTCACATAATCCAACAAGAAGAGCTCGTCTTCTGGAATTCTTCCTACAACATTACGGGTTCCGTCGTCCTCAAAATCTCTCAGAGCAACTTCAACCTCTCCCAGATAATGCGATAAATTGTCATTCACCACTAAAACATCTCCACGCTTAATATGATGATTTATGCGCTCGCGAGCAGGAATCGAAGTAGAGTACTCAAACATCCTAGGTACCGAGGAACGCAGATAATACTCTGACGCATCGCCGCGCGTTACATGGTTGAACTGATACAAAACGTTCTTCTCGACCTCAGTTGCACCAGAATCAAATTCAACCTTAAACGTTACCTTAGTGGTATCTACGGCGGCTAATGCAGCAAGCTCCTCTTCAGAAGCAAAGCAATTGCCAATCATGATGTCGTCAATAAGGCCAGTTGCTAGCAGATGTCTTGCCTGTAAATCAATAGGACGAGTGCGATCATCTTCGCAGGTAGAAAGACCATCATAAACAGGCCAAGGCCCAAATGTTTTGTCCTGCTGACTCGTCACAAATGCCGCTTGAGTTAGACCCATGCCAAAATAATGCTCGGAGAATTCAATAAAGCGTTTCTCACTCAAGCCAGAAAATCTCTGTGGATAAAAATTGTGACAAACACACATATTGCGACGATATGCGCCACGCTCAATAAGTAGATCAAGCGACAGCATCTGACTGGCGTTGAACTCAACTGCAATGCCATAAGGATTTCTTGTCAGAACAATGTCCTGACGGTCTCCCAAATGCCCATCAAGGCGAATAATATCTACGCCCATCTTGGCAAAAACAGAAATATCAGTTGCCGTTGCCCCTAAGTGATGGAATACGCGCGGGTTGGTATCCACTGCAACCGTAAAACCATACCGATGAGCACGATCCATAAACTGTGAAAACTCAGCTACTGTCTCTTCTGGTGATTTATCCACAGAAAGTAAGCATGTGAAAATGCGCGAGAAACCATAGTTACTTGCTAATGCCATGTAGGCATCATCGGCTTCAGGTGTTGAGTGCTCTGGATAAAGAGAAATTCCAAGCCTATGCATAACTTCCTCCAATCAAGCATACAGACTGGTACCTGGTGCAGCGTCTCAGCGTTGCACCAGGTACAGCTCAAATACAAAAGTTTTACAGCACTACAGAATCAAGGTCGATAGAGTCAAAGTCTTCCAGCTCAGTAGAAGATTCCTCGGAAGCTGCGGCTTCTTCCTTCAGATATTCCTTATCCAACGTCTTGATGAAAGGCAGATAAATAAAGATTCCCAGAATAATCAAGAAGAGCTGCAGGACAGCGCCTTGCCAACCACTCAGCAGGAATCCAGAAACTAGAGGAGGAGTAGTCCAAGGAAGCATGACGCCGTTGCACAGAGGTACTAAACCAAGATCCATGATGAAGTACGCAATGATGATGTTGACCACTGGAGTGAGGATAAAGGGGATCAACATAACAGGGTTAAGAACAATAGGAAGACCAAAGATAATTGGCTCATTGATACCAAAGATACCAGGAGCAACAGAAATCTTTGCCAGATCTTTAATACGCTTGGAATTGCAGAACAGAAGCATTGCAATCAGCAGAGAGAGCGTAGAACCGCCGCCGCCAAAGGTTGCAAAGAAGGTCTCAAACTCACGGTTAACAATGTTAGGAAGTGCTGCGCCAGCAGCAAATGCAGCCTGATTTTCCAGCGAAAGTGCGGTAAGAATTGGTGTGTAAATTGAACCAGTAACGCTGGAACCATGGATACCAATAAACCAGAATCCACTTGCCAAAACATAACTAAATGCCAATGCCCAAACAGTTCCACCAAGTGAAGTTAGAGGAGCCTGAAGAATTGCATAAATGAAGTTAAAGGCATTGCCCCATGGGGAAATGATAAAGACAATACCAACCAGCCATACGGCGGTAAATGCAACGGTCATAGGAATAAGCGCACTAAATGCACGAGCAACAGTAGGAGGAACGCCCTCTGGCATCTTAATGGTCCAGTCTTTTTTAATGATGTAACCAAATACGCCTACCGCAAAAAATCCTACAATCATGGCAATGAAGACGCCTTTTGCACCCGTCCATGCAAGAGGAATACTGTCTACCAGGAATGGTTCTACGCCTTCTTCAGGTGAAAACTCAGTTACCTGAGGCATAAGGATGAACCAACCTACCAAAGATACAATACCCGCTGACGCACGGTCTTTAATACCAATGTGCTCGGCAAAGTTATAGCCAATGTTAAAAGCAAGGAAGATTGCCATGAGCGAAACAGTGCATGCGGAAGGAATAGCCAGCAGAGCAAATAGCGATTTATCTGGCTGAACCATCGTAGTCTTCAAAAAATCAATCCATGCAGGAATTGGGAAGTTGCGAAGCAAAGTAAACATAGAGCCAATGATTAGAATTGGCATGACCATTGCAAACGAATCTCGCATGGTCAGAAGATATTTATTTTTACCAATCATTTCAGCCAGCGGCATAAGTCGCTTTTCAAAAACATCCATCGTTTTCATAGAACCCTCCAAACTAATATCTCTCCATTTTTATAAAATCACAGGTAAAACGTATAGCGAGAAACCCTATGCAGTAGAGCCACGCTTAATCAAAGAAATGGCCATCTTAAGTACACGCTCGCCGTTCAAGTTGCCATAATCTGCTGATTCAATAACGCCAACAGGAATTTTTGCTCCGTATTTTGCGTTTACATCGTCAAAGCTAAAACGGACCTGAGGCCCTAACAAAATGCAGTCAGGGGTGTTGTGTTCTACCTGGAAATCAATTGCGGTAGAAGAAAATGCTTCAACTTTCACTTGAATGCCATGAGCATCAGCAACCTCTTGCATCTTGTTTGCAAGCATACTTGTGGACATACCTGCGCTACAAAACAAATCGATCTTTTTCATACCTACTTCCTTTCACTCACCATTGCTCGTAGTTACTTGCTTACAAAGCTCAACAATTTGCACTGCCAAATCGTGTGTGGTAAGAGCACACATCAAATGATCTTGTCCGTGGACCATCAGCAAAGACAGTGGTTTGTTATCCTGTCCAATAATTTCCTGCTGAATCCGTTCCATCTGAAACTCATGTGCTCGATTTAACGATTCTGAACTCTGTTTCAACAGCTCATCTGCCTGGTCAAACTTTCCTAAACGAGCGCACTTGATTGCTTCTATTGCGTAGCTTTTTGCATCCCCACCATGCACAACCAAGTTGGTAACAATAGCCTCTACCTCTCTTTCATCCATTACTATCCCCTCTTTCTCAAACCATCACCTGACGATGTAATCTGACCAACAAAATTCGAAAAACTTTGATGCTTTACAAGAGAACAAATTGTCTCTTTATCCATAAGAAGTGATGCCATGTTTTTGTTAAATAAACGGGTCTTCTCGTCTTCTGCACAAGAAACTGAGATTAAAAACACAGCAGCTACGTCATGACCATCCCAATCAATTGGGTTGTCCAATAAGCCAACTGCCACACAAGTACGATTGGATACAGGCCTTGAGGGATGAGGAAGTGCAACCAAATTTCCAAAGGCAGTCATTGCTAAGGTTTCACGGTCAAAAACCAGAGCTCTAAACTCATCTTCAGAAACAGAAATGTTTGACTTCTCAATTTTGCATAATTGACTAATCAAAAAGTTAAGTATTTCCGCCTTACTGCTATATGTAAGATGTGGGAAGAAAAGATGCTCTTTAAAATACTTTGCAAACTCCGCTCGTTCATCTCGACGAAGCAAGTCTTTAACAAGCAAATCTTTATTAATATCATCCAGCAAGAATCCTGAATAGCACACAGGAACTGGCAAAGGAGATTCAATCTCAACGGTAGAGAACACATAATCAATGTGCGAAAAATCAATTTTAGAAATCTGGCTCAGATTACACGTAGTAATTGACCCGATATAAGGTCCAAATTCCTCTTTGATACGAATTCCCAAAATCTTTGAAGTGCCTAGACCTGTTGCGCATACACAAAGTACATTCTTTTTTGGCAGCTCAGTACGCTTGCGCTCCAAAGCTAATGCAAATGCCAGGGCCAGATAAGCTACTTCATGCTCACTTAGAGTTGCTTCGTACTCTTTGGCCAAAATTGTTGACGACTCCATGGCCATCAAGTATGCCAAAGGCATTCGATACTGGATGTCAGTAAGCAGTGGATTTTCTATCTGCAGGTTATAGTGCAATCGAACGGAAAGTGGCACAATGTGTCTGGCTAAACTCATATGTAGTTCAAGATCATTCCTAAAATCAAATCTGAAGCTACTCCACACTAAATCAATCATCTGACGCGTAACTGCAAATACGTCATCGGTAATTACTAGATTTGGAGACTCAGAGATATCTTTAAACATCTTCTTAGATGCCAAATGAATTGCAATATAGGCAACTTCTGTCTGAGGAAACTCAACATCAAACTCAGACGACAGGCAATTTACCAGCTTTTGTGCCACGCTATATTCATACGAGCACTGAATTCTCTTAAGCGAGTCTTCCTGTCCTGCAACATAGCGCTGTTGCTTAATGCGATTAATTGCAACCACAATATGAATGACAAGATTTCTAATTGCAAAATCATTCAAGCTGACATCATGATGATTAATGCATTCAACCACTAGCTTTGTTATATCAGCAATAAGTTCATTATTTTCCACCGTGGCGTGACAACTACCCAAATATGCTTCGTTTGTTACCAGACTTGCCAGGCAGAGCCGCTTATTAAATTCAGTACCTTCAATCTGAATTCCATAATGCGATTTACGCATTATGCGCAGGTCAAATCTAGCGAGAAACTCTTCAGCTTGTTTTAGATCAATCGAAATAGTCTTACGAGAGACATAAAGAATCTCTGATAACTCGTCTACCGTAACCCAATCGCTTCGATTAAGCAGATCGTCCAATATATATGCCACGCGCTCATTAGAAGTCTGAGGTAGCTGATCTTCTTTATTAAGCCAGCAATCCAAGAGCTCAGGATTAAGAACTTCGAGATGATAACCCTGACCTTTTATTGTTGTAATTTCAGCAATACCTTCTAGTAATTCTTTTGCTCGCTTAATATATGCACGCACAGTGCGCTCAGAGACGCATAAGGACTCAGACAGCGTTGATGTAGAAACATCTTCCTGTTTTGCCAAGCACGTTATGAGACGAACAAGTTTGTCATCCATGACGCACCCTCCTTATAGAAAATTATAAAAAGGGGCCCTGACGTTTCCATTTCCAATTCCGCCAACGGTAAAAGGAAATAAACTTCACATAACATTATTTAAATTTGTTATCTATAATTCAGATATTTTTAAGTTTAATTAGAATAGAAATTATTTACAAAGAAAATAATAACTAATACAAGCAACACATATTAGTTATTGCGTTCCTTCATAATATGGTTTCGGTTTTATAAATGGAGTCTGACAATGTTACCTGATGAACAAATACATAATGACAACTTTATTTATATGAAAGAGCGAATACTTGAAATGCTCTTCGACTATACAATCGATATTTATCGTGTACCTGTATTAAATACAAGATTGTTAACTGTAGAATATTTGGCTAATTTACGAGATGTTAAACAAGGAAACACTTATAAAAAGACGCTTGATCCGATTGTAGAAGAATTACTACTATCCTTAAAAGACGATCCTGTCATTAAGTGTATTTTTACAACTGATGAAAAAGACTATATAGTAAAGAGAATATCCGATAAAAATACTGTTACCGACGGAATCATTTATTTGAATAATAGAATAGGGAACGGAGTATATTACACCCAGCTTTGTAAAATCCTCAAAAAAACGATTCTACAAACTAAAGAAAAAAAGAGATTAGAACGTCTTACTAGAATATTAGTTTCAGAGTTAAAATCAAGAAACTATAGCTACCAGTTTATCTATCATACTGCTAAGCAAAGCGTACCTTCAGCAGATGCTTCTAAAGATTTTCAAATGTTTATAAATAATTTTACTTTAAAGAAAAAGAAGTATATTGTTTCACTTGCCGCAGATATTTCAGATGACCTTGTAAAAGAAATTTGGGGAGATATTGAGCGATTACTCCCAGATGGTATAGTTATTTTTAAAGACGAACATTATATCAAAGAGGTTAGTTCCACTCTAAAAAAGAATCTAAATAAAGAAAATCCTCAATATACAAAAAATAAAAATATACAGTTCTCTTCTTTTTACGTGCCTGCTATGGATTGCTTTGGCGCTGCGAAATTTGCAAGCATTCTTTTTGACTTCTTTACGAGGGCACATTTTTTACTTCTAAATGAGCCTAAATCGTTTCTTATACCAAAGTGTGTTGTTTCAGAAATTATAGATTTGAACCAAAATATAAACGACCAATTAATTTGTATTGATTGTTGGACACAACAACACAGAGTTATTAAAAATAATGAAGATATTGATGAGTCGAATATACCTTTAGTTAAACAGTCTCAACAAACACTTAAAACACTCTTTAGTAGAACAAGCAAACATGACGATTTTATGCGTCTCTCGACAGCAATAGATTTACATAATTCATCTCTTCAAACTAACAACTATCATAATTCTTTTATATCTCTATGGACTTCTCTTGAAGTACTATGCAATGGAAGTCAAGACATAAATAACATTATTAGAGCATGTCTTGAAATGAATTATATTCGTAGGATAGTGCTTAATTTAAAAAATAACTTACAAAACATAGACAACGATTCACTGCAAGCCTATTTTAAACAAAGTAAAAAAACGGATATCGAAACATATTTATGTTCTCTTTTATTCTGTCAATCATTCAAAGAAAAGAGAGCTAAATGGGGAGACACGTTATCTAGACGTCCTCTAATCAGAAATAGAATTTTTTCTTTTGAATACCTCGACTGTTCTTTATATGAAGAGGTTAACCGTTATGGAACAAGGGTTTCTTTACATGTAAAGCGCATGTATAGGACTCGTAATGGGCTTGTTCATGCAGGTGAACCGCCAAAAGAACTTCAAACATTAGGAGAACACTTACACATGTACCTTGATGTTCTTTTCGAAGAAATTCTCAGACACTTTAGAACAGGCGCATACTCACATTTAAGAGATGTTCTGACCGCAATTATATATGAGCATGATATTTATATGAAAACACTAAAAAATTATACGAAAAAAATAAAGGATATGAAAGATGAAGATGAATTAGAATATACTCAATATCTACTCAGACAGCACTCTGAATAGATATTTTATTAAAAATATTATAAGAACTGCCCTAAATACTCTCTTAATACATCATCCACTACATATACATGTGTTCCGTAAATGCCTCGAGTAAGAAGAACGTAGTAGATGTTCTTGATGTATTGGGTTAGCTGCTCGGCAGTTGCTCCGCCCTTACCCTTTTTATCAAAGTAATGATCTTTATCGCCAACAAATTTTCCGGTTATCAGATCTAATTTTAAATCTGGGCCAATGATTACGTACGAGAAGCTTAAATCGTATCCCTGAGCAGTATGCACGCATCCAACTTCCTGAGCATATATTGGATTGGTCACACCATTACCAACCCAGTTAGCAAGCATGGAATTCCATCTGAATGACTTGTCCCCTATAACAATATCCTTCAGAGGAGAATTGACTGATTTGCCTTTCGTTTTCCAATCCCATGCGTATCCAGCAAGCATTCTTGTCAGGTTATGTTCTGATAATTTCTGTTCAAAACTATCTGTGAAATCATCTATTGAGTCATGCAGGACAAACTCATAGTTATCAAATATTCGCCTCATGGGATGTTTGTCATTCAGAATATCTGAAATGTAATTTAGATATTCTGCCCCACCTTGAACTCTCATTTGATTTTCAAGCCTAATAGGATGTCTAAGAGCATCTCCTAGTTTTTCTTCAAACGCATTTGGATCAATATCTGCAGGCTTAATTGACTGAGATGCATCGTAGAAGAAAATTGGAAGTTTAGCGAGTTTTAATGCCCAATCCAACTGTGTAGATTCTTTTGGCAAACCAAGCTTTTTATTTACTTCATCATAGCTGCCAAAAGCAGTAATTCCTCGACGTGCCGTCAAACGATGGGACTCGTCAATGAGCAGAATATCAAATGGTTTCTCTACTCCAGGGTTATAGCCAAATTTAGGATTCGCTAAATCGTTGGGGCCAATGACATCTCTTCCGTTGAGTCCACCAACACCCTTTAACGACTTCTTTAAAGTTGCTCTTAAGGAAGTCATTGGCTCAACAATTTTAATATTCAAATCTTTGAATTTATCGTCATCGCGAAGGGCCTTTAGAAGATAGATGGCAAGGATTGTCTTACCTGTACCAGGCATTCCTTGGACAACGATTGGTTTAGCTCTCGACAGATCTGACTCAATTGCAGAATAAATTTTATTTAGAGCAACTCGCTGATCTACTGACAGGCTCTTATAAGGAGAGTATTTAAATACTTCCGATTCTTCAATTTCACTAATAGTCTTATCCGCCAG
>ERZ773055.944-NODE-944-length-14882-cov-6.446348_pt1 | contig 14882 bp, 10 predicted proteins | sample MGYA00580515_ERZ773055 | MGnify/ENA primary metagenome ERZ773055 (study PRJEB29015, sample SAMEA2737993) | human oral metagenome | biome: human oral; feature: human-associated habitat; material: dental | place: China | collected 2064 ...
CTGCCTTTTGGTATTCCAATCGGTTCATCTCATAGCTTATCAGCTCTTTTTCTTTTCCATCTTCCGCATAGCCAAGATGAGGTAGCTCTCTTTCCGTTTGTCTAAGTTTTGATAGATAACTGTCAACAATCGCAATCTTTTCTCTGATATTCCCTGATAGGTACTCATCTTTTGTTACATAGCCATATTTATATGAATTACTGTCATTTGCACAGGCAAAAGGTAAATCCCCATCCTCCAAGTTAAAGGATAACGGTCTGTAAAAGTTTTGTTCTTCTCTGATATTTAAGTAGATTTCTCCTCTAAGTTCTTCTATCAAAGTAGGTCTGTCTTTTCCTGTAAGACTTCCCATATAGTCAAAGTCCACATAACCTTTTTCAGACATAGATAACACAAGAGCTTCAAGAGAAGTATCTACATGGTAGATTGTCTTTGCCTTTATGATTGTTCTTTTTGAAAAAATATCTCCCTTTGCCTTAAAGTTTTCTTCTTCATCAAGAATTTCTATTGAAGATACAAGCGGGAAGTTACTATCTTCTTTTAAGGCTCTGGTATTAGAAAGGTTATTGACATATCCATGCTTTTTAGAAAAGCTGTCATAGACTTCATTTAGCTTTTCCTGAGCTTTCCTTACTTCATCATCGGAAAAATCTTCCTTTTGCTTATAAATAACATCCTTTAAGGCAACATTTAACTCAAGATAGTCCTTAATCTTTTCCTTGTTTTTATCCGTTACTTCTTTCTTTACAAATAGGGAGTTTTCTCTGTAATAAACTTCATCATCAATAATGGTGTAGGAGAAATTCTTGACATCGTCCGTTGCGGGTATTGTGCTGATTTCATCATCAAGTAGCTCTATTTCTTCATAATTAGCATTTTTAGCGATTTCTTCGCTTGCTTTTGTCAGTAGCTCCTTTAAGTCTGTGTTTTCTTTTGGCAGGCAAGCTATTGTATTCCCAAATCTTCCAGATATTTCTTCCATAGAACCAAGCACCTGTTCAGGATGATCAACAAAGTATTTGTTATATAAAAGCCCGTTTTCATCTTCAGCAAGATGAATCCAGTCCTCATCTCTTTCTCTGATACTGTCTCTTTTCTTTAGGAATATAATATCTGAGGTTACTTCTGTTCCGGCTACGCCCTTAAAGGTATCATTTGGAAGTCTGATTGCCCCTAAAAACTCTGCTCTTGCTGCAATGTATCGTCTGACGCTTTCATCCTTTTTATCCATTGTGCCACTTGATGTAATAAAGGCGATAACACCACCATTTCTTACTTTATCAATGGACTTGGCAAAGAAATAATCGTGAATAAGGAAGTTATTTTTGTTATAATCCCTGTCATTTACCTTATATTCTCCAAAGGGAACATTACCGATAACTGCATCAAAAAAGTTATTGGAAAAGGTAGTTTCTTCAAATCCCTTAATTTGCACTTCACTTTCAGGATATAAGAGTTTTCCAATACGACCGCTTACTGAGTCAAGTTCAACGCCATAAAACTTTGACCTACTCATTTCATCGGGAAGATTACCGATAAAGTTTCCAACTCCCATACTTGGCTCTAAGATATTACCGCTCTTAAATCCCATACCTGCAAGTGTCTTATATACGCTGTCAATCACTGTTTTCGGTGTGTAAAAAGCTGTTAGGGTAGACTCTCTTGCAGCTTCATATTCAGATGGTGATAAATTTTCCTTTAAGAAACTTCTTGCAGCTTCCCATTGTCCATCTTTACTTTCGTCAAATACATCAGCAAGTCCGCCCCAACCGACATACTTTGAAAGGACTTCCTGAGCGTTAATATCTAAATCTCTCTCACCTCTTTCAATTCTATTTAACATAGAGATTGCTTCAAGGTTGCTATTCAGTCTCTCACTTGGAGATAACTTTTCCGGGAGCGTTTCTTCTGTGATTTTGAAGTTATGAGCATCAGCTTTCTTTATTTCTACTTCCTCAATAGTCTTTTCAGGGTTCGTATAGGTTATATTTTGAAATAGCCTATCAAGGTCGCTTTCAAGACGATAAAGAATTACATCGGAGCCTGTTATCATACCGCCAAGATATTCGGTATTGTCCTTAACCGTTACTGTCTTTAGATTATTTCCCATATCATCAAAGCGTGTGATGGTATAGTTTTTGTCCTTATATTTAACTTCATCACCAACAATAAAATTCGGTCTTTCAAGGCTTATCTGCTTTAATAAGTCCCCATTATCTTCAAAGGCTATAATCGGGATTTGACGATTTCCACTTCTTACCGGATCAAGCCATAAATCATTTCTTCCTGTGATTTGATTTTTAGCAATCTCCCTTACAGTGTATTCTTCATGGTTGAAATATACGGTATCGCCTGTTTTAACTGCAAATTCATCTGCAAGGCTTTCCTCTTTTTCATTAAGCTCTACTTCTTCTCTTTCTTTGAGGTAATCAAATAGCGTTCCTTGAACAGGTGTTGCAGCCATTCTTTCTTCTACTTCTTCAGGTGCTTCAAGCTCTGTTTCTTCTTCAAAACTAAGTTCTCCGTTAAATACCGATTGAAGCTCCTGCTCATCCATCTGCTTGACAAGCTCTGTATTTTTAAGTTCTCTAAAGGTCTTTGGAAAATCTTCTAAAATAAGCCTCTGGGCATTTAATTCTTTCAACTCTTCAATACTGAAATATCCCCATTCAGGTTCAATCCCAAGTACAAGTCCAAAGGCATCTCCACTTTCTCTATCATACTCCGTCATATACCAAGTCCAATTACTTCTAAACGGAATGATATATGCAGCATGAACCTCTTTATCTGCTAAAGCGACATCTTCCTGTGCATAAAGCTCAGGCACTCTTTCAAGCATTTCATCAGTCATTAAGTTTTCAGGATCATCTTTAGAATAATATTGTGGTTCTTTTGCTTCTTCTATCTCTGAATTACCTTCTATTTTTTCCTCAAGATAAAGATTTTTAGAAAGCAGCTCATCAATATGCTTTGCCACACTTGACCAAGTAAGAAAAACATCACTGCAATCTTTCTTCTGTAATTTAAGTCCCTTAGCATCGTGCCATTCATCACTTCCCATTGCCCCTGAAACAGCATGAGAGCTTCCCCCGATGCCATACTCATCTTTTAGGAAATTAGCTTTTTCTTGAAGTGTATGGTTTTCTTTGAAGAATTTGGTGATTCGCTCTTTTCCCTTATCTATTCCGCTTCCTCTTGAAATTGCAGCAAAGACTTCATCTTCTGTAATAAATGGATTTGCTTTAGGAAGCTCTATCAGATTGGTACTATATTCCTTTCGCAGCAGCTCAAGTTCCTGTAATCTCTGATAAAGGCTATCTACCTTGTGGTAGTGAAATCTTAGTACATCTCTATTTTCTTTATATCCTGCTAAAAACCTGCTGTATTCTTTGATTGTTTCTTTCAGATACTCAGGATTTTTTAATGCCTCAGACAATTTTTTCGTTTCTTCCGGAAAGCCACCACCTCTTTCTATAAAATCAAAATATCCCTGTGCTTTTCCTTCTTCGCTTAAATCGTGATATAGATACCATAGGGATTCTGAAATTCTATCTCTTTCATAATCAAGGGATTCAGAAAGTTCTACATTTGTGGCAAACTCTCCGGTTTCCAAAAGCTCATTTATCCTACTTGCTGCATCATTCCAGCTTAAAATTTGCGTATCATCTTCTCTTGCTGAAGTCCCATAAGCTAAATGAATGCCTTTATCCGAATACCAGGAAGATACTTCTCTTTCATCAATGTAAAATCCGTTTCCGCCTCTAAATGTATCTTTGAGGTATTCTCCCAATTCTCCATTACTTTTTCCTTTAGAAAACTCTGCAATAACAGGAAGTCTACTTCCATCGTGATTTCCTCCGTTAATAAGGACAGCATCTATATCCTTCTGAGTTAATGGAATGGTAAGTCTCATCTGTCCGTAAGTATTTTCGGGTAAAGAAAAAGAAGCCTTATCAGCTTCTCTTATCTCTACCTCAGTATTATCTTTTAAATTTCCACTACTTCCTTGATCGTCATTTCCTTTAGAGCTGAAATCATTGCTCCATACTGTGGATTGTTCTCGTCCTCTATCTTCCACGCTGCCATCAGTTTCGGCTTCTCCGCTCTCATAAAGTCTATCGCTTGTTTTTGAATATCCATCAGGTGTCCTGTCAGTTTCTTCTCCTTGTATAGGTCTACCAACATCTCGAAGTGCCTCTGCTCCTCGCTCTCTGAAAGGTAAGTGAGCCTCATCACTGCGTAAGTCGGATTCGGGAATTCTTTCATGAAGTCCACCTGTTCCTCCAAGCTGTTTAGCGTATTCTCCCTGATTTTCTCTATTATCTCGTCCGTACTCTCCATTTCGGAGAACTCGCTCGTTTTCATTTCTTTTCTGATCATCTCGTCGAAGTACATTTTCTTCTACCTCCTCAATTTCTTCTCTAATCTTATTATATCCTGCTTCTTTACCTCTTAAAACTTCTTTGTCAAGCTCTTTACTTTTCTGAATGGTCGCATCAATGATATTTCCGCTAATATCCGATACGGTTTCACCAAGACTCATAAGAGATATACTATCAAGTCTTTCAAAATTTTCTCTTAAAAGTTCACTATCCATAGGATAATCAAGCTGAAACCTTGAAGATACCGCATAGCTCACTGATTCTCTCACAAACTTTGTAAAAGATATTCTATTCTCATCGGCTATTCTAAGCTCGTTCATTAGACTGTCTATCTTTTCATCTCCGTAAAGCCTGCTTAAAGAAAAGATATTTTCTAAGATACTTTCACTCTCTTCATATCCCTCACTTTTTATCATTTCCTTTAACACATCTTGATGCGCTTCTTTATCGAATCTCCATAGATTTACTTCATTGACATCTCTGTTTCTTGAAACTGTCTGAGCTATATCAAAGATGTAGTCAACCTTTTTATATGTGCCGTAGTCCTCTAAAATCGGAATTCCTTTTTGTCCTCGCATAACAGTTCGGTGAAAGCGTTCACGCCAATAATCGAACTTGGCGCAGGCTGTCGCTTCCGGATTTTTATCATAGATACTTAACTGACTTCTAAAATCATATCGTTGATTGTTTCCGACAACCTTTAGGAGCTTTAAATATTCCGCTTCACTATGCAGAATGTCCTGTTTTACAAGCTCCAAAATATTATGAAAATCATTGATTCGCATTTTTACCTCCTTTTTCTAATATTCATTTTTCCTATTCATTCTTCTGGTGTTCCTCTACCGTATGTTTTATCTGTTCCTCAATCTTTTCTAAAAATTCTTTTTTGGAAGATTTGCCCTGTGCTATTTCAGACAATTCCATTTCCCACTGTGCCGTCATTTCTGCTGATTTGAAGTTATCTACGACAATCTCAATCAGGCTTTTTCCTTTCGGTGTTGCAATCAGATTCTTCTTATCTCGTTCAATAAATTCTTTGTAAATCAGATTTTCAATAATGCCTGCTCTTGTTGCCGGTGTTCCAAGTCCTTCTCTTTCCACTTCAACACCTTTTTCCAATGCATCATTACCTGCAAGCTCCATAGCTTTTAAGAGTGTGTCCTCCGTAAAGTGTTTCGGAGGTTTAGTGTACTTTTCTTTAATCTCTTTATTTTCAATGATAATAACATCTCCAATGCTTACATCAGGAAGCTCCAAATCCTCATTCTTATTGAACTTGTATTCTTTAAGATATTTTGTAAAGCCCTCGTCCTTAATAACCTTACCAGTACTCGTAAATTGAAAGCCGTCAAATTCAGCTACAATCTTCGTTGTATTTTCCACTAAAGGATAGCCCACACTTGCATGGAGCTTATTAGAAATCAGTCGATATACCTTTGCTTCACTCTCAGGAATACCCGATAAATCTTCACTCAGTGAGCTTACTGTAGGAATAATCGCATGATGATCCGTAACCTTTTTTGAGTTAAACACCGTCTTGATACGACCTGTATCAAAGTCATTTTTGCCCAAAATATTATTGACGGTACTTGTAATCATATCTTCGGTAAGGCATCTGCTGTCTGTTCTTGGATAGGTAATCAGCTTCTTTTCATACAAACTTTGAGCATAGTCGAGAGTTTGCTTTGCAGAATATCCAAAATACTTATTGCACTCTCTTTGAAGTGTCGTAAGGTCAAATGGTAAATCAGGCTTTGTAATTTTCTCTTTTTGGATAACATCAGTGATTTCAATCTTATCGCCAACTAAATTGATTAGCTGTTCAGCAGCAACCTCATCATCAATTCGCTCAGTCGAAAGTATAAAGCCGTTCATAGATAGCTCCACTGTGTAGTATTTATCTTTCTTAAAATTAGTTATCTCGTCATCTCTTTTTACAATCATGGCAAGAGTCGGTGTCTGTACTCTCCCAACACTGTAATTTTGCTTATATAAGCAAGAGTATAGCCTGCTGATGTTCATTCCAACAAGCCAGTCGGCGATTGCTCTTGCTTGAGCCGATTCAAAGAGATTATCATAGTCTTTTCCGTCTTTTAGCTTATCAAAGCCGTCTTTAATTGCACTATCTTCCATGGAGGAAATCCAAAGCCTTTTCATCTTCTTTTTACAGCTTGCCTGAAGATATACAAGTCTAAAGATTGCTTCTCCCTCTCGTCCGGCATCGCAGGCATTGATAACAGTATCAATCGCCTTATCATTCATCAGTTTTTTTAGGACTGCAAACTGCTTCTTTGTTGCCTTTGCCACTTCATACTGATATTCACTTGGAATAATCGGCAAGTCATCAATCTTCCATTTGGCATACTTTTCATCGTAAGAATCGGGATTTGCCATTTGAATTAAATGCCCGACACACCAGCTTACTCTGTACCCGTTTCCCTCATAGTATCCGTCTTTTTTATTCTTTGCTCCTATTATCTTTGAGATTGATAATGCAACACTTGGCTTTTCAGCAATTACAAGTTTCATATATATTTTTCCTCCCGTTTTCAATATAAGAGGGCGAAAGATTTTCTCTCCTTCGCCCTGTGTTTTACAGCAAATAGTATCTTTTTTACTCCTAATCTTCTTCGCTGTCCTCTGTTTCATCTTCCAGTTCCTGATTTTCAACTTCTTCATTTTCCGTTTCTTCACTGCCTTCCGCTTCCGAGAAGAAATCATCATCTTCCTCGAAGGCTTCCAGTTCCTTATCTTCTTTCTTTTTTGCCACCTTAAAATAATAGCCTGCTCCCAATGCCCCCAAAGTTACAAGAGCAAGCAGGATATATGTTCCGGTGCTGCTTTTTTCTTCCTTTTTTTCAGGCTTTGCTTCTTCTTTCGGTTCGTCCTTTATGGGTTCTTCCTTAACTACTTCTTTCGGTTTTTCCTTGATTTCTACCATATTGAGCAGATCATCTTCCGAAACTTCGGTAAGAAGCATGACATTTTCTCCCTGTTCATCATGATTGATAATGAGATGAAAGGTCTTTCCGTTCTTGGTCTGAAAAGTAATAAACTGTCTGGCATCCGCAGAATATTTATCCGTTTCTTTGTTATCGCTACTATCTCCATGATGAATGGGATACTCCTGATTGGCATTATTTACATTCTCCGTAACACTTGCCCTTGATTTGGTAGGCTCGGTCGGAATCCCTTTATTGGTATTGGTTGTTTCTCCGTTTGAAACCATTTTTTGCTTTAAATTCTCCGGCTCTTTTGCAGTCAATTTATTGGGATAACGCACTTCTTTTTCTTCTTCCTTTTTAATAACTGTAATTTCAGGTTTTTTCGGTTCTTCCTTTACTGTTTCCTTTGCTGCTTCTTTTTCATCAACTTGTGCATAGGCTACCGATGGGTAAGCTGCCAAAATGACCGTAACAGCAAGAAGTAATGCTGTCATTAACCTTGTAAATACCTTATTTTTCATAACTGTTCTCATTTGTTTTCTCCTTTTTCATTTCCGTTTGTTCCTTTTTAACCTTTGCCATTAAATCTGTAATTGTGATATTGTTTTTTCTGCAAATGGCAATAATCTCCTCATTTTCAAGTTCTTCTTCACGAATCAATAAAGGCTCCAATTCTTCATCAATCAGAGCCTTTTTATCCTTTAACTTTTGAATTTTGTTTTTCACTGCTGTAAGTTCTTTTTTCACATTTTACCGTCCTTTCTTTACTTGACTCTGCCGAAGCCGTAGAAATGCTCCCTCCAGTAAGGTGTATTGATACTGACAAAGCGAATCGGATCGCCTGCATGAATCATCATACCGTTTCCTGCATAAATGCCGACATGAGAAATAGGGGAGCCGCTGTCATAGGTGTTCTTAAAGAAGATAATATCTCCCGCCTTTGCTTCACTTGGAGATACGGGATTGCAGTAAGTTTTGTATATTCCCCAAGCGGTTGTTCGTGGCATATTCTTGACACCCGAATGGGTAAAACTCCAGCACACAAAGGACGAACAGTCGAAGTTATTCGGCCCGTTCGCCCCAAATACATATCTCTTTCCGATATGCTTTTCCGCTTCGTTAAACAGTGCCTTCACCGTTACATCGTCAAAGGCAATTCCCGGATTTGAAAAGTCGGGATTGTCTACAATCTCCGATAAATTTCCGTTTCCGCTTCCAAAGACAGTTTCCATGTTTCCCTTAGAGGCAAGCAAGGCTTCATAGTGAAGAACATTATCGGGATACTCTGCGAAGATTTCTCTTACGATACTGTCCATTTCCCTTTTCTTCAGTGTTACTATGAGCTTCTTATACTCATGAGCTTCTTCATGACTTTCGGTATGCTCATTGCCATCTTCATCGGTATATGTTTCCGTAACCGTCCTGTATCTGATTTCAATTTCTTCTCGATAAGATAAATCATACATCTTTGTAAAAATGTCATGGATGATACTTTGAACTTCCTTTGAATCCTTAATTTCTCCACATCTTGAAGTGATGTAGGATAAAAGCTCATGGGTGTTGTGTCCGATTTCTCCCTCTTTTTCTATGAGATATTCATCATAGCCGGGATAATTTTCTTCTACGGAACTGATTTCATCTTGCAGACCTTCTTCCAATCCCGAAAACTGTTGATTGATTTCACTTAGTACATTTTGGTCGGAAAGATAGGTTGTAGTTAATACGCCGCTTGTAGAGTTTATCATTCCGGTCATGGAGGTGCCTGCAAATTGAATGATAAAAGTCCCCAAAATAATAAGACCTATGACAATCATCATAAGTCCCTTTGCTTTTCGTATCAGCATTTCTTTGGAGCTTTTCAGTGTTCCGATCAGACTTTCTTTGATACGATCTCTAAGCCTTGATTTATTTCGTTTCCCAATAGCGGATTTCATCTGCTTTTTCTTTTGAAACTTCTTAAAAGCATTTGCTTGCTTATATTCCTTTGTTTTCTTTAATTCCTCTTTGGCTTCCCGAAACTCCAATTTTGATTTACGCTTTCGTATCTTGTAATCTTTTTTGCTTAGGTTATAGCTTTTTTTAGCCTTTTTCTTATCGGCATAGTTTTTTATCCCATGAAGTAATTTTGAATTGCCGTCTGCAATCTTTTCTCCGGTTTCCACACCCTGATTTTCATCACTGCCATGGGATAGGTAATCCCTTACCGCTTCACTTCCTTTTGCTAAACCTGACAGAACAGATCCCTTTGCAGACTTTTTCTTTTCTCTGCCCTGAATCATCTCTTTGGAAGACTTTTTCCCTTCCGTCTTATCGTCTGCGTGATTGTCTTCCTTTTTCCTTGTATAGACCTTATCCGAATAGTTTTTTCGTTTATACAGCTTCTTTTGAGCATTGTGCTTTTTGTTAGAGTGTTCCGTTATACCTTCTTTGGTATGAAGATTATCTTCCACATCATAAGTCGATTCAAAATAGTCGCTGTCTCTAAAGTCATTGTCATACCTGTCGATGATACCATCATTATCAAGGTCTTTTCCCAAAGGATCGTAGATTTCTTCATTTTGACTGTACTTTCCTTCCGTTCTTAACTCTTTTCTGACTTTTTCAGCCATTTTTCTTTTCTTTAAAAGCTCGGCTTTTTGTTCTTCAAAGGAGATTTCCTTTTCTGTTTTTATGCTTTTCGGTGCAGAAACTATCTCATCGGCTATTGTTTCATCATTTGCAAGGGAAGTAAAAACACTGTTTTCATCGCCGGAGACAAGAGGGGATTTATTATCTTCTTTTGAGGTATCTGTTTCCTTGTCTTTTACAACATTTTTAAGCTGTTTCACCTTTCTTTTGGAACTTCCTTGCAAAAGCTCATTCTTGGAATTTCTTTTGCTTTCCTTTTCGTGGATCTTATCCTGAAATCGGTCTTTCTCGTGAATAATTTTCCCTCGGTAATCATCGCCATGCTTTAATTTACCGGCTTCATCCGCATCCATATATTCTTTCCCTAACAGTTTTGCTTCCTCTTTGATTTTCTGCCTTTCCTTAAAATCTCGCCTTAATTTCTTTTCCACAAGCTATCACCTCACTTCTTCCGGTTTCGTTGTCATCTTCTGGTAAAGAATGGTATCTTTCGGGAACTTATCAATAAAGGGAACGATGGTGTTTCCGAAGAATAACAGTCCTTCTCCCGCATTGGAATTGGTAACATATTTAAGCTGCGGTTTGGAAATTTTCAGTTTTCTTGCCAAGATTTCCCGATCTCCTGACGCTTGATTGAGCATTAAGACAAAGTCCGTATTATCAAAGATATTTTCTATCTCCTTACTCATCAGTAGGTCTTTGACATTCTGCGTGATGCCGGTCGGAATTCCTCCCCATTTTCTGAAACGCTTCCATATTTCTACGGAGTAGGAAGCGGTCTGTTCTTCTTTTAGAAGCAAGTGAAACTCATCGATGTAATACCTTGTTGCCTTATTTCCTCTATTTTGAGATACCTTATTCCAAACCTGATCCTGAATCACAAGCATTCCGATTTTTTTAAGCTGACTGCCCAGTTCCTTGATGTCAAAACAAAGGAGCTGCTTATTTAAGTCCACATTGGACTGATGGTTAAATACATTAAGAGAGCCTGTTACATAGATCTCCATCTCCGTTGCCAGTTTTTTTCCGACCTTTTCTTCTTGATTTTTTAACATATCGTATAGATCTTGTAAGATAGGCATGTTTTTCGGTTCAGGTTCGTTAAAATACTTCTCATAAATCTTAGGTAAGCACCTGTCTATAACCGACTTTTCCTCTGCTGTCAGTCCGCTTCCTCCAACGACAAGTTCAAGCATAGACATGATGAAGTTTGCCTTGTCTTTTAACGGTGTATCTCCATCGCCGTAGTTCATATTGATGTCAAGGGGATTGAGGTAATCCTTTGATTTACTGCTAACCTTAATGACTTCTCCGTTAAACTGACGCACAAGATTGCCATATTCGCCCTCCGGATCGCAGATGATGACATCATCATCCGTTACCAAAATCGCATTTGCCATTTCACGCTTTGCACTAAAGGACTTACCGCTTCCGGGTGTTCCTAAGATTAACCCATTGGGATTCTTTAATTTCTTTCGATCCGCCATAATCAGGTTATGGCTTAGTGCATTCAGTCCGTAGTATAAGCTGTTGCTTGAATTTATGAAAAGCTCCTCTGTGGTAAACGGTATAAAGACGGCTGTTGATGAGGAAGTTAAGCCTCTGTTAATCTCCAGCTTATTCACGCCAAGAGGAAGTACGCTTACAAGTCCCTGTTCCTGTGCATGATCAAGTCTTTTTAATTTGCAGTTGTGCTTATTGGCAATAGAGCTGATTTGTGCAATGGCGTTTTCCAGTTTCTGTACTGTCCTTGCAAAGTTCATAAAGATAATGGTTACGACAAACATACGCTCATCTCTTGTCTGCAAGTCTTTGAGTAGGCTTTTCACATCTTCACCATAGGTAATTAGGTCTGAGGGTAAAATGTCCATATCATAACCCGCTCTTACCGCCTTTTTGTTTTCCTCAATTCGCATTTTGTCGATGTCGGTATTTTTTCGTTTTACCATCTTAATGGCTTCCGACTGCTCGATCGCCTTGATATGAAAGGAAATATTGATGTTATCATCAATATCCAAAAACTCGGCAAGCATACGGTCTGAAAGTTCACTGGCAAGGATTTGAAAATGGCTTATCGCTCCGATAAACTTCCCGAACTTAAAGTATCTACTCGGTGTAAAGTTAAATTCATCAGGCGTAATGTAGCTTTTGGTGCTTTCTTTTTTCTTTAGGTCTTTGTAGGAAAACTCAAAGGTCTTGCCCGGATTTAATACATCGTGAAGGATTTTCAGCCTTTCTTCTCCATTTAGGCTTTCTGCACGCACGCCCATACTTTTTAGGGAAGATAAGATGTCAATCTCCAGTCTTTCCAGTTTTGAGATTGCCTGCTCCATATTGTCCGCTTCGACGGTAAAAGTAATATACTTTGATTTTCTAAGCCCGTTATTTCCCTTTACAATCTGATTTTTTAGCATCTCTCGAAACTCAAGGCGTATCTCGTCAAAGCCGTCTTTTTTATCCGGTATCTGAATTGCCGACTGCATTTCTTCGTTTCTGCCAAGCTGATTGATATACGAAAGCTCAATCTTGACACTCGGATCAAAGGAATTTAAGAAGTTGGCAAACTGATTAAAAATAAGGTCTCGATCTTCCTCTAAGGCAAGCTGATAGTTAATATCTTCAAAGGCTATGCTTTTACTGAAGTGTTTTTCATCACTCTGGCATATCCCGCTTTTCAACATTCTAAGATAGGGAAGGGTATCTTCTACAGTATGGCGTTTCGGCTCTTTCTTAAAGATAAGGCTCAAAAATCCGTCTTTCTTTTTTTTCATCTTTGTTTTATCTTGCTTTAATTCCTGTTTCTCCTTTCTTAACGCCTTTTCGTTTTGCATGAGCTTTAGCTGCTGAATTTTTCTTTTGCTGTTCAAGGTAAACCTCCTTTCTCACACGCTTTTGCGGTTGGTAAAACTTGTGTAAATAGATATACTTAAAATATTTTTCAAAGGTCAGTCCGTCTTTTTCAAACAGTGTAATGAAAAAAATGGGAAGTGTAGACACGATGAGAAATAGAATCGCTATATCATTTGCTACAAACTTTCTCATAAATAAATAGACCGGTATTCCTACCAGCCCTGCGAGAGTAAATCCGATCAGCTGTCTTTTGGTTAAGTTAAAAGCGACCTTCGTTTTTACTTTCTTTAAGTCTTTCGGGATTGGTACATACGCCATGATTTACCTCCCATCTTCTTTTTCCTTTGACAGCTCCTCCATGTGTTCATATACGGAGCCGATTTCTTCCTGAATAATTGCAAGCTGTTCCTCTGTGCTTTGATTGATTCTTCCCTGCATCAGACAAAAATCATTATGACAATGTCCAACCTTGGTGATTCTTTTGTTTAGCTCTTTCATTTTTTTATGAACTCTGATTCTATCCATCACAAAGGCAATGCCTGTTACAAGAAGTGCTGCTTTCCATATTGTTTTTCTTTTCTTCATACTATCTTTCCTTTCTTTTTTAGTGTGCGTTTAATACACTTTTTGCCAGTGTTCCGCTTTTTAACATCATCAGTCCCAGCAAAATTGCATACCCGAGTATCGTAAAGGTACCGGTATGAATGTCTGTAATCTGTATTGTCTTAACTAATACTGCGTAAATTCCAAGGCAAACCATTAAAAAGAGTCCTTGCAGTCCAAGGGCAAATAGTCCTTTAATGTAGTTTGTTCCGATCTGTCCCCATTCTTTGTTTCCCATTGTCGCAAACGGTATGGCTGAAACCGATGAGTAAACATAGATTTCAAACATTCTTCCGTAAACAACAAGCATGATAACAATGGAGATTCCCTGTATGGCAACTTTAATGAGTGAGGTCTCAAAGAGAATCATAATGAGTTCTCCAAGCCCCTTGTCTTTTAAAGCTTCTACCATCTGAACAATTTGATCTCCAGAAACAACAGCAGAGGTGTTAATCACCCCCGCCGCTTTGTTTACCATACTTTGTGCCACATCAAAGACCGCCATTGAAAATTCAAAGGCATGAGATACTAACCATACAGCAATCCACATCTTGATGATGTATTTGAAAAAGTCAAAGGTGTCCGTATCGTGCATATTGTTCTTTTGCATGACCATATTGATGAGCTCAATACAAAGGACTGCCGTTATGATTAGTCCTGCAATGGGAATAATGACGGAGTCGTTAATACTCTTGATAAAGTTAAATACTTCTCCGTTCCATCCCATAGGAGTTTTTCCTACATCTGCTGCCACTTTCCCAACCTGATTGTTGATGTCAAGAAACATGGACTCTAAGTTTGCTTGGATACCGCCCAGTAGAAGCTCCTTGAAAAATTCTTCTATCTTGTCGAATATCCCAAACATTTCATCGCTCCTTTTCTTCCTACTTTAGTACATTGGCAAGAAGCGGAATGAGTTTTAAGCCGATAAGGACGATACCGCCTCCCGCCATCAATTGCTTCACGCCTTGGCTCTTTGCGCCGGGGTTGTCGTTCCCGTAACCTTCCATCAGGTTGATCACGCCCCACGCACCGAGTCCTGCTCCTACCGCCATTACCAATACTTTCAGTACATCTACTGCCTGTGTAAAAAATTCCATTTTATTCTTCCTCCTTGTTTTCTTTCTTTTCAATTTTGTTGTATGACTTTACTAAAAAGTTTTTGTAAGTCTTACCGTCTTTTTCACGCTCTTTGAAATATCCAAAGATATGAATGAGATCGCCTTTTACAAAGTCTTTCGCTGTTTCCACCTTTTCACCGTAAGCGGCACAGTTGATATATTCCTTGCCTTTCCCGTACTTCTTTACAAGTGCAAAATTAACGACTTCTACCGTTTCTCCGTCTTTTTCAAAACTTGAGAAAATAGGCTCTGCAACCAAGTTGGCATTGATGTTCATCATTTCCTGCTTCATATTTTTAATTTCTCCTTTTCTTTTCAATAAAAAAAGCGATCGGAGTTTTTCTTTTCCAATC
>ERZ773055.948-NODE-948-length-14844-cov-6.574819_pt1 | contig 14844 bp, 16 predicted proteins | sample MGYA00580515_ERZ773055 | MGnify/ENA primary metagenome ERZ773055 (study PRJEB29015, sample SAMEA2737993) | human oral metagenome | biome: human oral; feature: human-associated habitat; material: dental | place: China | collected 2064 ...
AGCGGCCCAGGAGGCGCTACGCCGCTGCATCGCCAACGAAGCCAGCGCGCTGAGGGCGGTGTATGGGCAAGTTGAGTGCGCCGTAGCGCGAAAACAAATTATCTTACTACGTGATCGAGGCTAGCGATAGCCTTAAGAACATCAGGTGTTCAAACTGGCACGCGTAAGATTGTGGCGAAATACTGTGCATGCATGAGTGAATCTACCGGCTCCACCTGGACTCTTATCTTCGCCCTTCCCGCCGCTGCAGCAGCTGCAGTTGCCACTGTAAATGGATTAAGCCAGTTTTCCCGGTCGGCAAGAGCGCGTCGCACCATAGAGTGGATTAACAGTACAATCGATAAGGACACCGACGGCAATTTGCGTCAACAGCTGTTTACGGAATTGAAAACAGAGCAAGAGACCCGACTCATCGCTACCTACTACGTCCCCTGGTGGCGTCTACTACTGTTCCCGGTTTGGGTGATTGTCTTCGGAACACTCTCTACGCTTGCCATAAAGAAGGGCATGTCCGGAAAGGATATGATTAAAGGCATGGCGTCCATTTTTCCGTTCACTGTGTACTTCGCCTGGCTATTTATTGGCAGCTTCAGGGAAAGAACGAGGATATGCAACCACTATAGAGCCGGAATCCTCCGCGAACCTCGCATTCCGTTGTGGCGCATGGGAAATAAGCTCGTTGGCGTAGCGCTGTGGTGCACGATCGGCATCTATTTGTTGGGTGGAGGCTTGGCATCTCTTATTGCAGTCAGGTATCCGATACTTGCGGTGGTAGGCTTGTCTGTGGGATACATTATGCTATTTTCTACGATTCCGTATGTCATGCACTACGTTCAAGAGTGGAGTGTCGCAACTAAAACAGGGTCGAAGTCGCTTGGAAATGAGAAATTGAGTTTACCTCGGTTTATAGCAACTGCGTTTATGTTCTCAGATCCTCGGATAGACGTCGACGGAGAGCATTGCGAGTATTACGGAAGCTATCCAATGTAGTTCACGTGACAGCATATAGGGTGTTATAATAAAACCGTACATGTCCGCCAATCATTCCATATCCCTCCACCACCGCCTCCGTCGCCTCAAAGCCGCTCTCCTTGCCGTCTCCTTCACCCTGGCTGGCATCCTCCTCATGATGCTCAACGCCTGGTTGACTTCACTGCAGTTGGGCGACTGGCAGTGGCTGCACGCCCTGCCGCTAGGCGAGCTGGGTGGGACGCTATTCGGTGCGGGGCTGCTGTCGACGTTCTTTGAGTACGCTTTCCGGCGCGATCAGGAGCGGGCAGTGACGGAGCGCTTCCGCCAGACGATCCGTGATGAAGCACCGGCCTTACGCGATGCCGTCATCGAAGCCTTCCGCTTTGACAGCCAGGACGTCGCGCGCATAGCCACGCCCGAACTGCTGGATGATCTGGCCCGCACCAGCCTGGGTCTGCGCTTCGGTGACCCGGCCTTCGGCCGCGAGGTTTATGCCGACATCCGCCACCAAGCCATGGCCGCCGAGGAGCGCTGGTACGACGCCCGTGTCGACGCGACCCTTGGTATACCAAGGGGTAGGAGCACTGCTCCTACCCCGTTCTTCGACTTACGTGTCCGCTGGGAGTACACCGTCACGCCGCGGCATCGCTTCCGCAAGTTCGCCGTCGTCTCCGACCGCCAGCGCTACGACCAGCTAGTGGCCGAGCGTGGGGAGACGAGTGTGTGGTACAAGCCGCCTGATCCGCAGCTGCCGGTCACAAGCAAGGACGCCTTCGCACTGCTGTCGGTGAGCGTCGAAGGTGACGAGTTTCCGATTGAGCACATGACGGACGCCAGCGGCCAGACCTTCATCGTTGACCTGGGCGATGAAGTCATCCGCGCGGGCGAGCCAGTCGTCATGGCCTTCACGTACCGCTCACGCCTTCGCCGCGACGGCCACATGGTGCACTTCGACGTTGATCGCCCCGTCAAGGGCTTCAGCCTGGACATCAGCTACCAGGACGCAGACATTACCCGCATCAAGCTGGTCGACTACCTCTCCAGTACCCACAGCACACGGGTGGCCGAGCTCCCCGACATCACAGGAGACACCACCTACCACGTGGGCTACGACGGCTGGGTGCTACCACGAGCTGGCGTCACGCTGGTGTGGACGCTCGACGAAGAGATACAAGCGACCAACAAGCAGCCAACGAGCACACCAGGCGGAGAGAAACTGGCTCCACGCTCAACCGCTCATACATCCACCGCCGACCAGACAGGAGAAGACGCCCGCCACGCACTGGTTGCCTGACGGACGCTTCTACCGACGGACACACCTGTGTCCGCCTTGGTGTCTCACTCGCCACCCATGCTGCTCACCTCCCTCCATCTCGGCTGACATCTCTAGATTGCCATACATGTATGGTGGTGCCAAGTTGGTGACCGCTTGACGCTGGTGGTCGTGCGCACTTCCTCCTCCACCAGCCAAGACGAGCAGTGGTGGCCTATCGCCCGCCAGCTCGGCCTGCGGCTGCAGCGCGCCCGCATCGCTAAGGGCCTCAGCCAGGAAGCCCTGGCCCACGCCGCCGGCATCTCCACCTACACCTACCAAAAGTTCGAGAAGGGCGAGTCCCGCCCCGGCACCCCAATGAACCCACGCCTACGCACCCTCATCGCCCTGGCGACGGCGCTGGACATGCGGGTGGAGGAGCTGGTGGGTGGGATGAGTGAGTAGGTTGCAGACGGCGTAGCGGCGCAGGCGCCTCGATCGCTCCGTTGAGCGCTGGCTTGCCGGCGTCTGCTGCTCTGTCGTACTGCGGAATTGGCGTCCTCGAGCGCTAGGAGAGACGCAAAGAGCCCTCCCCCGCACTCAGGCGCGGGCACGGGTATCCCCAAGGACGCTCTGGCTACTCCTGACAGCAGGATGTAGCCCACACAGCGAAGCGCACCGCGTCGTGCCCGCCTCAGATCACGATTCAGCCGCAAACAGCCCGCCAGGACGGGAGACGGCTACTTGCTCGGCATACCGCGCTCTACTATCGCTTACGGCAACGCAGCCCCGTCCCCGTTGGAGTCATCCTCCAGCCCCTGTCACCCATGGCGACACCGGCGTCGCTCGGCTCTGCGCTGCCGTATATCCCTCTCAATCCTGCGGTGGAGCCTCCCATGAGCCTGACGACCCATCTCAACGACAAGCAATCGCCCTTTCGCAAGCTGGTGGAAGAATCTGCCCCAGCACTCGCTACTGCCGCAGGCCAATCCAAGGCGGGCAAGGAGTTCGCCAGGCAGCTCGGTTTCTATGACCTGGCCAAGGCGCCACTGGTCGTCCCGCTGCCGGAGGAAGTACACGACAAACGACGGCACTCACCGACCGTTGGCACTGCTTTCGACATCCGTACCAGGATGATGCTCGACCAGTTTGAGCCCAGCTACAGCGCATCTGCCCTTGGCGTCAGGGCGTTCGCCCTCATGTACGCGCGGTTCATGAAGGACGGGGAACGCATTGCAGAGCTGCTGGCCGATAGCTTCCGCGAAGCCGAGAACCTGACGATCCAAGGCGCCGAAGAAGACAAAGATCGCGCGAGCATCATCTTCACCTGGTGTGAGGCGTTATATCGGGCGGGCCTGCGCGCACTCTTCAGTTCCTTGGGAGAACGATTGCACGCCAGCAAAACCGTCGATGATCTGCTTGCTTCGATTCCGCCTGCCATGCTTGCCGATGTTTCCAATCTGCGCGCTGCCAATCAGGGGCAAGTCGAACAATGGCGCACGATGATCCGTAAGGGCGTCGAGTACACGGAGAATCCGCACTTTACCGGTGCCTCCTTGGTTGGTGGCGCTGATGGCGACTGGTTCATCGACGACACCTTTTCGACTTCAAGGTCGTGGACAAGATCAGCGCACCATGGGTGCGGAAAGTCCTCATGCAGCTCCTGGGCTACCTCATCCTCGACCTCGACAACGACTACCAAGCCCAGCGCATCGGCATCTGGTTGCCACGACAGGCGACGGTCAAGACGTGGGCCATCGAAGAGATTCTTGGCAATGACGCCAGCACGATACTGGCGAAAGCGCGAGTGGATGTAGAGAGTGTGATGGAGCGAGGGGTGGGGGTAGTGGCGTAAAATAGGCTTACAAAAATACATCGCTCAGCATATAATATATGCAGAACTTATCTACACCACTTTAACTCTATCTCCTAAACAAGAAGACCATAAAATGAGCAACGCCGCCAGCATCAGCGACAACACCACATCGCAGCCCAATACAGTGTCGACACAAGCGATCAACCAAGATATTCTCGGATGGCTGGAAAAGCGCCCTAACTGGCAGCGAAACCTCTTTCAGCGCATTGTGCGAAATAAAGCCATCGACAATTCATACATCGAGCAACTCGTCGATTTGCTGGTTAGTAACAAGGCTGCAAAACTAGAATTTCCCGCCTTGAAGATTGATGAACTTCCTCAGGGTGGCGATAAGACAGAAAGCGTAGCAATATGCAGTGTTGGCAACTTACAGGGGGTCAATGCTTTACTGGGTGGCCAGACACTGCAATTCTCCCCAACTGGCATGACTATTGTCTATGGTGACAACGGTAGCGGCAAGTCTGGATATGCGCGCCTCCTCAAGCAGGTAGTCGGCGCCCGCCATCATGAAGACATTCTTCCCAATGTATTTATCAATAAGCGCTGCAGTCAATTGGCCCAGATCAACTATCGCTGCGGCGGCACCGATCTAACTGAAACGTGGTCAACATCCTTCAACAACGCAACTTTTGGGCGCGTTCACTTCTACGATGAAGCCTGCGGCAACGACTACCTACAGAAAGAAACAGAATTGTCGTATCGACCATCAGTGCTCAGCCTCCTCGATCGTCTCATCGAACTCATTGAGTATGTGAGTAAAGAGATAGGAAAACGCATCACCACTGAAAAGGCGAAACAGTTCTCACCACCAAATGTACCTGACGGAACTTCAGCAGCGAACTTCCTATCCAAACTTTCTGATCGCACAGATCCACACTCTCTTGACCAGTTACTTGATGCCCACCAGGATCTCGATAATGAACTTCAAGAACACCGCCAAGAAGAAGCGCGACTCCGAGCAACTGACCCCACAAAGGAGAAGACAAGACTCCTCGCTGTCGCAAAAGATGCCGAAGCACTAGCTGCCCACTTAGAATCCATCGAGAATACGATATCACCAGCTGCCGCTGGCCGCATTTTGACCCTAAAACAGACGGCAATGGAGCTACGCGCCAGCGCGGAGAAAGTCTCGTCCAACTCATTTGCAAACGAACCTCTTCCTGGCGTGGGGTCGCAGACTTGGCGAGCTATGTGGGAGGCGGCAGAACGCTACGCACAAGCAGAGGCTTACCCTGACCGAGATTTTCCAGCTACAGAGGATGACGACGTCTGTGTGTTGTGTCAACAGCCATTGGCTCAGGACGCTCAAGCACGACTACGTCGTTTTCACAGCTACGTCCACGACAGCGTGCAGCAGCAGGCGAAGGAAGCGGAACGTACATACAGTGTTGCAGTCGAGCAACTCAAAACGTTTGAGGTAACGACCCCAGAGATCCTATCTTGGTTAGATCATTTTGTCGATAATGACGTTTTGAGCAAGGACATTCTCGTCGCTGCTCTTGATATCGCAGCTAGGGCGAAAGAAAGAATCCTGGAGCGACTTCAAAGTAACACTGATGAGGGCTGGATCGATCTTGCAGTTGTCGATACTTCTACCATGCGCTCCTTCGTCACAGCGAAACGTAATGAAGCAACCGGTATTGATGTCGATACCTTCAGGAAGAACCTCGCTTCAGTCATCAAGAAACGACAGGAGTGCGAGGGACTTCAAAAACTACGAGTGGTGAAAAAAGAAATTGTCAACGAGATTGAGCGGCTTAAGCGAGTCTCGCTTCTCGATAGCAAGAAGAGAGAAGCCTCCACTGCACCGGTAACGCGCCAAAGTAGTACTCTTGCGAAAAATTACGTCACGAAGACAGTAAGTGAGCATTTCTTGTATGAGGCGAATAACCTTAGACTCGAACACGTCGTGCTTTCAGAACCGAAAGGCGTGAAGGGAGCGATTCGTCAGATACCTGCCCTAAAAGGTACATCTGACGCTTCTACAATGCAGGTACTGAGCGAAGGTGAGCAGACGGCTGCAGGGTTGGCGGGATTCCTAACCGAGGTGTACTTCGACGAGAGTAAATCCGCCGTCATTTTCGACGACCCAATGTCGTCGCTTGACCATCAGCGAAGGAGCAGCGCCGCGCAACGCATGGTGGAACTCGCGCAGGATCGTCAGGTTATTGTATTTACGCATGATCTAATTTTTCTTGCAGAACTGGTAAAACGTGCACGATACTTGTCGGTCAAAGTACATCAACAAACAATCCAGCGCGATGGTTCTAAGCAGCCAGGTCAGATAACTGGCAAGTTCCCTTGGAAGGCCAGAGATGTTAAACAGCGGATTGGCGACCTCAGAGGAGATCTCGCAAGAATCAAGAAGCAACGAGATACATTATCAGGCGATGAGTACGAAAGACTGACCTCAGAATGGGCGGGCCAATTGTCGGAGACCTGGGAGCGATTGATTCGAAGTGAAGTGATTTATTGTGTTGTAGATCGCAGCACCACGGAGGTCAAGCCAAAGCTGGTGCGTATTCTTGCGCAGATCACCGATGATGATTACCAGGATTTTGATGCAAGTTACTCAGCCGTTTCGACTTGGGCCAGACGACACGACAAGAGCGAAGAGTTTAGCTATGTGGCTCCTGATCCAAAGGAAATGGAGTATGAACTTAATCGCTTGACAGAATGGTACGCGCGAATTAAGGGCTACGCCAACAATTCATAGTCGCCTGCCAACGACCGAAGCGATAGACGAGTGACGATATCTGTTCTAGCACAACGCCGCAGACAGAACACGTTGAGCAATCAACATGCTCGTCATGTCTCTCGCCACGCACCTCCGACTGTGTCAGCACACGCTCCGATCGGGCTCAGTCCCAGAGGTGGTCGCTTCCCCGTCGACAGCCTCGCTGCCCGGCGTTAAACGTGCCCTGGATGACGGTTCCATGCGGCAGCTTGGGTGTTGCCGCATGGAACTGGTGGTTACTGCGATCTGACCAGCCACTACTGCGACACAGGTGCGGACAGCAACACGCGGTCAGCGCTTGAGCATGCTCACCACATCGACTCGCCCTGGGACTGGACCCCACAGACGTCAACTCCCAGGGCGACCTCTACACTATTCCTCCGACAGTCGCTCATCAGAATTGACTCCTGCTACATCATTGTTACGGTTTCATCACACTTGGTGACGTGGGCCACTTTCGACCGTCCAGGCGGTATAGGCTCAAAGTGCAGGCAAGGACGTCTGCTGGAGTCAACAGCTCCATCGCCCTCATCCCGAGGAGGATCACGATGAGCAAGCCGAGCAAGATAAGACAACTGATGGCGCTCGGTATGAGTATGCTGCTGGTCGTCGCGGGGGCGGTGTTTACAGCACCGACGGCGAGCGCGGATGAATTCACTGCGACGGTGTTTTCGGCTCCTGGCTGGGACTACGCGAACCTTCGAGTTGGCCCAAGCCCCCAATTCGCCGTGAAAGGGACGATACCCGCAGGTTCCACCGTAAAGCTCGGTTGCTGGGTGCGGGGTGATGAAGCGGAGGGTCCCTATGGTTCTTCACGTATCTGGTATAGCGTGCCAGGCAGCGTAAATGACATCGGGACTACCAACTACATCAGCGATGCAATGGTGTACACCGGTAGCGACCAGCCAGTGACTGAGGTATGTCCGGACGGCGATCAGGACACTATGCCACACTCGGGCCCCGCCCCGACGCCAGAGAACTACTTTCAACGAGACTTCCCAACCACCGTAATCAGCGCCCCTGGCGTCGATTACGTTAACGGAAGAATAGGTCCGACTGCACAGCATGAGATTATCACGACTTATTCCCCCGGGTCCGCTTTGACTCTTAAGTGCTATACGACAGGATCGCTGGTCGAAAACCCTCAGGATACGACCCGCAGCGATTCCATGTGGTACTACACCACAGACCACACATGGGTATCCGGAGTCTACGTTACCGAAGGAACAGCCATTGGGGCTATTCCGGATTGCAACTCTCCCGATGGAACAAGCCCAACAGCCGGAGTTAAGCCGGCAGCTCCACGAACTTGGCCGAACGTCTGGGATGCATCTAGGAGCGACAAAATGTCGATGTTTTCTTCATTGTTCAGCCACTATTATAAAGGAGACTCTTCCCCGGGAGTAGATGCCCGTATCGACTGGGCATTCTTTAAAGATTTGCCCATGCTTCGCCTTACGGCCTACAGTATCCCTGTTGGAGGATTCAAGAATGTAAATGCACTAGGGTCGCTTGCCAACGGTTATGACGTGTACCTATCTTTGGGTAATTTCACTATGTACCGCACATCTGATGATTGCTTCATCATCTACGATTATTACGATTTTGACGAGGCTTACTCTTACATTGTATACAGACCATACAAAGGCCTGAAGAGTGATGCAAGAAGCGGGAAGGCGCAGGAGTTTAACGTATTTTCTACAGGCTGCTATCGATAGGGAGTATAAAAGCTATCAAACGTCGACATGAGTGCAAGAGCGTGTTATTATCATAGTTAGGTATGGTTTCTCCACATTCCTCATCTCATCCTTGGTTTCGCATTATTATAGTTGCAACCATCCTCATTGGTTGCCTCACCATATGGTACAGCTTCATTGCCTACGGCTTACCGGCGCTGCGGCCACATGATTCCATGCGAGAAATATTTGCACGTCGTGTCATGCCAGTTGTCACTCAGAATACAATAATTATTTATGACACTGGTTATGGCAGAATCTCGCTTTTTCATAGCAACTACGATGGCTCGATTATAGGGAGAATTGATAATGCCACGAAACGAAAGGAAATAGTGTCGCAGACGGTAGATACGATATTTTCAGACTGCGCGCACAAAAATAATCCACAGCGATGCATGCCATGGAATAAATTCTCTGCACTTGGCGTAGAAGCACCTGGCGGCGCAGAATCCTTCTCGCATGAGATCATGAGTACGGCGGCGCTCTATGGCCCCAACTGGCCAATCCACCTGCCAACGCCAGCTCGCTCAGTGGCATCGTCTTTGGTCGATCACGCAGTCTCTGCACCAAATGCCACATGCACGTTTAATGTCCGCAGAGATTTCTTGTGTCTCGATCCAGATAGTGGGGCGTTTGTCTATCGGTATTGGCGGGGGCATGGGTATCCGGAGAGAGATGGATAGGAATGTTTTTTCGAAGTTGATCGCATCGATTAACAGCACTTGAAGGCGCCTGTAGAAGTATCTGTTTTATCTGATTAATGACACTATACGGCTATTTCCGATCTTCCAGATACTTCGATACGATGGCTCGCGCTAATCTATATGCCATATTCGGCGTCGGCTCACTCACCCCGCACAACCTTCCGCACCGCATCCTTGCTGACGCCCAACTTTTGGGCGGTGTGTTTGACCGTGCCGAGTTCGGCGTAGGCCTGCCGCACCCGCTCTTGGAAGGCAGGGTCGGCTGGGTCGGTGCGCAGCGTTTCCCCTGCCTGCTTGAGGTGCCGCGCCACCGTGGTGCGGTGGAAGCCGAAGCGCGTGGCGATCTGAGCCACTGTCTGCCCCGCCTGGTGCAGCGCCACCATCTCCTCCACCAGTTGCGGACGCAGGTAGCGGTTGATCCGCCGTGGTGGAATGGTGGAAGACGTGGTAACTGGCGCGGGTGTCCGCACTGCTGAGCCGTCGGCTGGCTGATGAGAGGTGGGCGTCGTTGAACCTGCGGCCTGCTGCGTTGCCGTGGTGGCTTCTGCTGGCGTGCCTAGCTCTCCATTCTGCCCAGACGTTTCTGCACCAGCCATAGTGGCGGAGCTTGGTAGAGCACCTAGGTCTTCATCTTGTTCATGCTTCTCTGCGACCGTCCTGGCAGCCGGGGAGTCTGCATCGTCCTCCTGCCCAGGCTTTTCCCGGCTGGCCACATCGGCGGTATTTGCCGGGGCGCTCGCCCGGTTGCCTTGCTCAGTGTCCGCTCTGCCGGCCACGTCTAGCGAGCTGCCAGGATCCTCCGCCAGTGAAGAGCCGTGCCCCGTCGGCACTACTGCAAGGTCAACGACGCCCATCACATACCGCCAACACGCCTCCCATTGTTTTGAGTGGGGTAGGGAGAGGGCGACCAATTGCATAGCACTCAAACTCACGTCATGGTCGTCCCATGACGTGGGTTTTTGTATGGAAACCGGGGTGTTTTGGCTCGTTTCGGCCAGTTCTGAGCCGTCAAGACGAGCTGAGCGGGCCGTGATGTGAGCTGCCTGAGGGGCGATGAGGTCGGTTGTTCCGACTTCGTCGTCTCTTTCGACTTCGTCGGCAGTGGGTGTGGGCCCTGGTCTTGCGCGCCCCATGCCCTCTGCAGACCCTTCATCGTCTGTGACCTTCGTCTCCTCCTGCGACTTTCCAAGGTTGGCGGGCTCGTCCAAGGCTGAGCCCCTCACACCTTCAGTCCCCTCCACCCCCTCCGACTTCCGTCTCTCCACCACCGCTCCCTCTGTGCTCTCCACGTCAGCGGTCACTCTCCACCTCAGGATGCTGTCGAAGGGTGGGAGGCAGGTGGCGGTGGTGGTGAGCTGGTCAGTGTCTTGGTCTGGCACGAGGTAGACGTGGTCGAAGAAGAGCTGGCTGAGCATCCGTCTGTGGACTGCCGGGCGTGTCTCGGACAGCCCTGAAAGCGGTCTTTCAGGCTGCTCGTCTTGTTGCTCGGTGCTCCTGGTGGACCTCGCCCTGCGTCCTGTACCCCAGGGCGGAGTGGAGTCGTTTCTGATCGTGTGTACCGGGCTTGACCTGGGAGGCAGTATCCCGGATGGCCTTGCTTCTTGCGGTGGTGGACCATCTGATAGGCCCTCTCGTTCCCTGAGGGTCGTGCCCGCCGACTTCTGCCCAGGCGCCCGCTCAGCACACCCCGGTCCTTCCCACCTGGAGGGCGGGTGAACAGCTGTTGAACGTGAGCGTAGTTGAGATGACGGACAAGTTCGAGAGAAGGATTCTCGGTGATGATAACCTGCCAATTAGGACGCGCGCGTACCGACTCTACCGGCCTTGGCCACGATCATGTTATCATCCAGGGCCATGCGGCAGGGCACGTGTTCGGCGAAGAAGGCAACGAGGGCCAGGGCTCTCACTTCAATGTCAGACCATCAAACGGCACCAGAAGCTGTGTTGTGCCGGGAGCGTTAGAGCGCTATGGACTTGGGGCTGGCCTGATGTCGGCAAACAGCATTACCTTTTCTGTGATTGGTGGCAGCGACCTGCTGTGCGATCTATATCAACCGGAGGGTCCGAGGCCTTCGGCTGCACTTGCCGATATCGCGATCTTGGACCTGGCTGCGGGTACGGTAGGGTTGCGCGTCTACGTACGGCAAATTCCGACATCCCTGCCAGAGTGGTGGGCCGCAGATGCGGATATGCTGGCCATAGCTTTGGAGTGCCGCGGTGCGGTAGAAGTGGATGTGCGCTTTGACTGCCCCGAGAGCGAGGGCTTGGCGGTGTGAGGGATACCCGACGGTCGCGTGAAGGCGACGCTTGTGCACCGAGATCATCGGATGAGCGTTGTCGCCCGAGAATGCGTGCTGGTCGAATTTAAGGCAATGCGGTGGGGAGGAGGATGTGCCTGATTATGATGTGGTACTTCCTGTGATCTGGTGGGCACGAGATCTTGGTCGAGCTAGCGGGCTGTTCGAGGTTTTCGGCCAGCGCCCAGCCTCGTTGGCGGACGCGCTGTGCGTGGAGGCGAGATTCGATCCGTTTCCAGGCCTTGTCTGGCTGTCGGTGAATCTGGCTGACGCTCCAAACCCGCCTCCTGCTCGTTGGAGGCGCCGAGGACATGACGCTTTGCAGTTACGACTTCAATTCACTGGATGCCGCAGTGTCAGGGTCCGTGGCCGACTGGAGGCAGGGGGCTGTCCAGTGGACATGCATTCTAGTGATGAGGGGATCCAGATTCGTCTGAAAGGCGATAGGTTAGATGCTGACTTTCTGGCTGACAGCGGGCTGATCAGCCGAATGGTGCCCTTCCGACGAAGTGAGGACTTTGGCTCGTTGGATTGAACGGCTCTTCTAATGGGGCTGGCCGTCTGCAACAACGTCGTATTACATGTTTGTGCGTGGCTCGCGTGCCGCGGTGGGCGATGAAGTAACTAGCGCGAAGTCGGTCCTGCTCGGGGACCTGCCTGGGGGTGATTATCTCGGTGCCGGTGCCGGTGCCGGTGCCGGTGCCGGTGCAGTGCCTGCCGATTATGTGCCGGGGCGCCTTCTCCAGGACCAGCACGGCAGGAGCGTGTCGTCGACGGCCAGCTGAGCCGTGAGCTCCAGGTCCTCCACCACCGACACGCTTGCACTCAGGGCCCGGGCGCGACGGGTGCCCAGACCGAGATGACGCGGGAGGCGGTAGGCTGGGAGACGCTGGCCATGGCCGCCGGGAGCGCCTGGGGTAGGTTGTAGCGCAAGGACATGAGGATCAGGCGCACGTACCGGTACATCCTCAGGGCACGCGAGCCGGCCAGCGGGGTCCCGATCCCGCTGTACCTGGCCGCCTTGCACATATCGAGGATGTTCTCGGGGACAGTGGCATGCTAGTGCCGTCCATGGCGGCCTGCTTCTTGAGGTGCTTCCTCCCGGCGTTTGAGATCCTCTCAAGAACAGGCGTGCCCCACGCCCAGCGACACGCACCCCTCAAATAGCCACTACGCCCCTGTGAATAAGTCCCATAGAATTGACGTGGTTTGCGGCGCGCAGCTTTTAGCTGCCGTCAAAATAAGGTGACGATATTGTCTGCAATAGCTGCGGTTTTCACGAAACGGAGGCCTTAAAATAATTTCGTCGGCCGGCAGGCTAGAGATGAAAATGGACGTAAATGGAGCGATCGTCGAGCTCTCCGAGATTTTACGCGCAATCCGAGGAAGGGAGGAGATGTCGTGGCTGATGGTCGACCTGTGGGCGATACAGGACCCGCACGCAACCTTTCCGGTCTCGGATATCGAGGATGAGATCGAAAGGTCTCCGCACGGGCTCGGGCTCACGTGGTCGGAACTCGAAAGTATTTCTGATCAGCTCGCGCAGTGCGTTGATTGCGAGTTGCTCGGGTTTGAGGGCGAAAAGCCGTGCAGCGAATCGCCTGACATCAAAATAGTAGCCTTTGACGGCATCCGATGGATTATTGATTTCAGGAGTGTCGATCGCGCGAGGCTCGAAGAACTAGAAAGACTTACTGCAGGCTGGAGTGCGGGTATTTTCGAAAAATATGACAGCTACGGAGACATTCCCTCAAGATTCGCCTCCCTTGTGACACCAGAGATTCTTGACGGAAAATGATTTGCAGATTCACTTCTTGGGACTTATTCTAGGGGGGTGTTTGCGTAGTGGTCGGATCGGGACGGAGGGGCATCCGGGGTGAGAATCTGTGCTTGGCGCCCGTTACCTCGCTGGTGGCCCTGGTTGGTCCGGGGCCCGGAAGTCCACTCTTTCTGCCACTGCCCGAGAAGCACCAGGCAACTCATCCTGCTGTACTCACTCGGTATTGGAATTGAGAGGCAATGCTATGACTGCATATGATGACCTAATTGACCGTTTGGCCGACAGGATAAATAGTCTCCCTCCTCGCAGGCAGGCCATTTTCTTTTGGTGTTCGGCTGAGGCGGTCGCCCTTTACTCGGACGTGCGCTCTCTCGACGCAGAGGAGCGGGAGGCGACGGGGCTGGCCTTGCGTGAGGCGAAGTACATTGTACTGAAATGGGGTGAAGAGCATGTGAAGGAAGTCGCAGAGTCAGTAAGGTCGCTTCTCGACAGGCCTCAGCCGGAATATAGCGTCTCGATTGAATGTGCATGGATGTGCCTGGACTGCGTTGCGCGCATCGCGTGCGACGATATGTATCGTCCAGGAGTGTCGGTAGAGAATGTTATTCGTCCGTCGATATCCTCGGTAAGTGAGGAGATGTTTGGGGCGTACCAGATCGGAAGCGGCCCGGACGAGGGGCGTCAGATCGCCTTGATTCTCGCCGATCCTGAAGTAAAAAAAGCCGTACGTTATTGCCGGCGGGCCATTGCGGCGCTCGAGTCAAATGAGCGGGATGGGCCGGTGATGGAAATGCTTAGGCAAGAAGCCCCAGCGCTCGTCCCCGCGAGAAGTATATAAATAGACACAGTCCGAGACGCGCCCGGCAGCCCAGTGGTCGACGGCCGGCTGCTGGAGGCGGTCGAGCCGTACGAGGTCATCCGCTATGGGACCTCGCGCCGTACAGCTGCATCTTCGATGGAGGCCGCCTGGTCGACCTGATCGACTCCGACACCGCGCGCCCGGGGCCAGCATCCGCGACGTCGCCTACGCGATCTACCGGTTCGCCCCGCTCACCGCCCCGGACGGTACGGTCGGCGTCGTCTCGCTGGCCGAGCAGGCTCGGCGGGCCCGACTTTCTGCGACCAGTGCGGTGAGGTGGACCGGGCCAGGGTGATCAAGGCACAGTGCCGGCGGCTGCTCGAACTGGTCGACTACATGCGGGCGGAGACGGCGAAGGGCGACACGGCCTTCCAGCGGCACCTCGATGGCGGCCACGACCCGGCATACCTGCGGCGTCGGCTACCTGCGCGCGAACGCGGTGGCATTCACCAGGGCGCTGACCACCCCGCCGGAGGCCGACACGTGGAACCGATTGAGATCCGGTCGCTCCGGCGCTTCTGCGGCGCCAACCAGGCCGTCCGGCGGGCGCCTGGACCGATCTCGGTGCGGAAGTGGACCGATCTCGAGCCGGAAGTGAACCGATCTCGGTGCGGAACTCGACCGATCTCGG
>ERZ773055.949-NODE-949-length-14841-cov-6.134857_pt1 | contig 14841 bp, 17 predicted proteins | sample MGYA00580515_ERZ773055 | MGnify/ENA primary metagenome ERZ773055 (study PRJEB29015, sample SAMEA2737993) | human oral metagenome | biome: human oral; feature: human-associated habitat; material: dental | place: China | collected 2064 ...
GGCTAGTTTTAATTATGGTACTTATGCTGGAGAAGTTAAAGCTGAAGAAAAATTTAAAAAAGTTTTAGAAAAAATAATGTGCAGAGACTATTTTTTATTTTCTTTATATTTCAAAACTCTACTTGAAACAATTTTTCCATCTTCACTTACTCTCACTTGATAATAAGCATTTTCACCGTATAAAATCACTTTCCAGTTTCTAAATCCTTTTTTATAAAGTCCTACATTTTGTGATTCTATTTCTTCATTAAATTTTCGGTTTACTTCAACAATGCTATTATTTACAACCGTATCTCTTGAAACAACTGCTGAATTTGGAACTACTCTTTTTCCAACTGATGAACAGCTTATTAATATTCCAAAACATAAAATTATTACTACTTTTTTTATTTTCTTTCCCACTAATTATTCACCACTTCTATTTTAATTTCAAATTGTAATTGTTTTTTTTCCTTATCCAAATATTTATATTCTACTTTTTTCAAAACAGCATCTGGATTATTTTCTAAAATTTCATTGATATTTTGATTAGCTTGTTCAATTTCCTGAAAATTTGCTGCAAGCTGATTATTTGAAAATCCCTTTATTTTTAAATAATTAAACATATTAAAATCAACCATTAAATTCTCCTTTCAAAAAATTAATTTTTTTATTCAAGTTTATTTTCCCAATTCCTTATATGTTTTTTCTAAAATTTCCTCAAAAGATAAATCTGTCCTAAATCCAGCAGCTTTTATATGTCCACCACCGCCAAAAATCGAGGCTATTTTATTTACATCATATTTATCATTGGCACGAAAACTTCCCTTTAGTGAACCATCTGTATTTTCCCTTACAAAAAGTGAAATCTCTACTCCTTCGATTCTTAATAACATTTCTGCTGTACCATCTGTATCATCTTTTTCAATTCCCAGTTCCTTCATTTTTGCCTGTGTCAAATAATAACTGGCAAATTTATAAGTTTCATTAATTTGTTTATTTTTATAAACTTCACCAATTAATTCAACTTTCTTCTCGCTAACTTCAAAAATAATATTGGCAATTTTATGATTATTCACACCTGCTCCAATTAATTTTGAACAAACAAGAAAAGTCTGTTCTGTAACATTATCATGTCTAAAATTTCCAGTATCATTAATTATTCCAAGATACATATACTCAGCAATTTTTTTTGTCAATTTGATGTCTAAAATTTCTAAAAATTGATATAAAAGCTCTCCTGTACTGCAAATATCCTCCACATAATTAAAATTAGCATGTTCAGTATTACTTATATGATGATCAATATTTATTGACTTTTTACTTAATTTTTTTATTTCTACAGCTCTTCCATATCTTTCTTCGTTTGCACAATCTAAACTTATAAATAAATCAAATTTTTTATTGTCTTGAGAATTTTTATTAAATTCATCACAAAATTTTTCATAGTTAGAAATTAACTTTGTATCCTCAAAATGTCGCATATATTTAGGTAACTTGTCATCAACAACAATTTTCATATCTTTTTCAATATTATTTTTTTTACAATATTCACCTATCATAAAATAAAATGCCAAAACTGAACCAAGTGCATCTCCATCAGGATTAATATGTACTGTCAAAACAATATTTTTAGCAACTTTTATTTCCTTTATAATTTCTTTCGGTGTAATATTTCCTTTATAATTTTTATTCATAAATTTTATTTTATTCCATTCTTTAATTTTTTGTTTTATCTATTTTCCAACTGAACGGATCATATATCCTCCGCCTACTTTTTTAGCTTGATTTTCCATAGCTTTTAATGTATTGGGATTGTCTGTCATATTTGACATTACCACATAAGCTGTTCTACCATTTACAGTTGTTTTTTTATAATAAAAATTTCCGCCAAGTTTTTTAGCTATTCCTCTTGCTGAAGCTTCTGTCGATACTGAAGCTACTTGAATGTACTTTTTGGGTCCCTGATGTTTTTTCGCATTTTCTCTAGCTCTTTTAGCCGCTTCTTCTTTAGCCTTTTTAACTGCCTCTTCTTTTGCACGTTGTCTTGCTGCATCTGCTCTTGCCTGTGCTGCTGCTTGTTCCTTTCTTGTTGCTTCTATTTGCTGCTGTTTTTTTATTTCAGCTTGTTTAGCTGCAATTTTTGCCTCTTCCTGGCGTTTTTGTTCATCCGCCTTTTGCTGAGCTTTTTTTTGCATTTCTAATTTTTGAGCTTCTAATTTTGCCTGTTCTTCCTTTTTTTTAGTTTCATCTGCCACTTTTTTATCGGCTTGCTGTTTGTTAGAATTTACAGAATCCTTTTGTAAATCTACAGTTTCTGCCGGCTTAGTCTGCTTCAGCTCCTTTGCAACTGTTTCATTGTTATTTTCCACAACTTGCTTTGGCAAAGTTAGATTATTTTTATAATCTTTTGAATTATAAAAATCCTTATTTCGTACTTTCATATCCTTTGTAATGCTTTCAGTCGTATTTACCTTTGACTTTTTATATCCTATAACAAGCACTGCTCCATAAGCTACAATTGCAACAATTCCCACAGCTCTCATTACTTTAAACGGATTTAATCGAAAACTCATATCTTTCTCCCTTCATTTTCTAATTTTTATTTACTTTTTATAAAAAATTTTTGCTCTTGCTATAAATAATTTTTTTATCAAGAAAATCAACATCTTCTTGTTTCAAAATATTCTATTTTTTAATATTATAAAGTTAAATTTTTTAATATTTTTGTAGAATTTTTAGCCGCTAATTTTACAAAAGTTTCATATTCCATATCAGATTCATCTGTAATCGAATCAGAAATTGAACGAATTATTAAAAATTTTATACCTAATCTTGTGCAGACTTGAGCCACGGCTCCACTTTCCATATCGACACAAAGTGCTTCAAAATTTTTCCCAAGCTGAATCTTCACATCCTTTTTGCTCACAAACTGATCTCCAGTTAAAATTCTCCCCAAAAATATGTGATGATCAAAATCACTTATATTTTGAGCTTTTTCAACTAATTTCTTATCCGATTCAAAAGCCCATTCCTTCATTTGCGGAATTTGCCCCATTTTATATCCAAAGGCTGTAGCATCAACATCGTGCTGAACAATATCACATCCTATAACGACATCTCCAACTTTCAATCTTTCATCCAATGCTCCAGCTACTCCAGAAAAAATCACTTCACTTACTTTAAATTTTTCAATTAATAAAGTAGCTGTAATTGCAGCATTTACTTTCCCAATTCCAGATTGCACAAATACAACATCTTTATAATTAAATTTTCCTGTAAAAAAAGATATCCCATTTATTACATTTTCTTTGATTTCCTTAATTTCTTTTTTTATTGCTTCAGCTTCTTCAATTACTGCCCCAATAATTCCTATCATTATTCCCTCCAATTTTATTTTTCTTCAACATTATGAATATTGTCATTATCTTCATCATTGCCTTCAATAACCATATTCATATTTCCTTCATAAATATACGTGTCTTTCAATTTACAAGTTTTTGTTTCATTTGTATTAAGAATCGCTTGAAATTCCCACTTTTCATTTTTTACAAGCGAACTAATATTATCAACGGCATCTCCAATTTTTGCTCCATTTTTATCAAAACATGGAATTTCAATGGTCAAATTTTTTTTAGTGACTCCATTATGTGTTAAAATTCCTGTAACAATGGTCTTTCCACCAGATATTTCAACTTCTGCATTTGAAAATTTATATTTTGTATTTTTAGCTTTAATTTCTCCATCACTTCCGCCAATAATACCTCCAATTAATTTCCCAGTTGTTCCAATAACTGCTCCAGTAACTCCACCAGCAGCCTTTATAGTTCCTCCTAATACACTTCCAACTCCACCAATAATTCCACAAGATGAAGTTCCCAACATTATTCCAAACAATAAAATTCTTTTTTTCACTTTTTCTTTCCTTTTTATAAAATTCAATATTTGACTTCTTTTAAAATCAAACTAATAAAAATCAATTAAAACCAGAATACAAGTAGAATAACTATAACTTTTAAATTTAATTTTAAAATAATCCTGCTATATTATATAACATACAATTACAAAATGACATTAGTATAACATTAGAATAACATATTCCGACTAAAAAAACAAGGCAAATCATCTAATTCTTTCCTAAAAACAAACTAGAATCCTTGCCCATATTTATTTAAATTATTGTTCTCAAAATTTCAAAATTCCCAATAGTTTTTGTCTTAATTCCAACAGGAATTAAAATTGTTTCACCTTTTTTAACTAGAAGTTCTTCATTTTCTCCCCACACAATTTTTCCTTCTCCTTCAAGGAATGAATAAATTGTCATACTTTCATTATTTATATCTTTAAAAGAGCTATAAAATCTTATTTTATCAATTGAATAATATTCTTTTTCTATAATATTCTTTCTCAAAATATCTTTTCCATTTTCAGAATGATTAAAATCAGTATGCTTAATTTCCACTTCTTTTCCAAAATCAATCACATCAGCTGAATCCTGCAAGTGCAATTCCCTTTTCTTCCCATTTTTATCAATTCTGTCAAAATCATAAATTCTATAAGTAACATCTGAATTTTGCTGAATTTCTGCAAAAATCACACTTCCCTTTAATGAAGCATGAACTGTTCCTGGTGTAATATCAATAAAATCACCTTTTTTTACAGTTTTTTCTTCAAATAATCCATCAAAATCATTTTTTTTCACTTTTTCCAAAAATTTTTCTTTCGTAATTCCAGGCTTCATTCCCAAAATCAAAGTAGCGTCATCACTTGCCTCCATTATATACCAAGATTCGCTTTTTCCAAACTCGTTGTGTTTTTTTAAGGCAACTTCATCGCTTGGATGTACTTGAATTGAAAGTCTGTCGTTTACATCAAGATATTTTATAAGAAGCGGAAATTTATTTGGATATTTTTCATAAACTTTTTTTCCAGTAAGCTCTCCTTTATATTCCTTGTAAATATTATCCAGTCTTTGTCCAGCCAAAGCACCATTTTCCACGATTCCCATTCCATGCGGATGTGCCGACACTTCCCAAGATTCACCAATTTTTTTACCTTCAGGCAGTTTCATTCCTAATTTTGTTTCAAATTCACGTCCACCCCACACTTTTTCCACAAAAAATTTTTTAAATTTCATTGGATATAACATAAAAAATCACTCCTTTATTTATAGAATTAACTTTCAATAGTTTCTTTATTTTATGATAACATTTTAAAATAAATTTTACAATGATGTAATTAAAGATTTTACGAAAAAACTGCAAATAATATCTGCAGGAGGAAAAAGGGTTTTTTATTTACATATGTCCATTTTTTCCCACAAAAAAATTTATTAATTAGTTTGAAAAATTTTGGTTAATATTGTAAAATGTTTGAAAGAATATTTCTAATATTAAGAGGTTAAAGAATATGTATATCTATGATGAACAGAAACTAAAAAAAGAAAATAGAAAAAGACGGTTGTTTATTTTAACGGATAGTTTATTGTATGTAATTCTTCCAATTACAATAGGATTTTTAAAAATTAGTAAAAATATTATATCTATTTGGTTAATAATTATTTTTGGAATTTTAAAGTTTTATTTGAAAACAAAAAAGGATTTTGTAAATGATTATAAGAAAGAAAATAAAGAAGCTGGAGATTTTGAGAAAATTTTACGAAAAGAAAAGTTAAAAAAGAAAATTTTTTATTTAAAGATAGGCTGTGTATCTACTTGTTTAATTGTAATAACTCTGACTAGCATAAATATATTTCAGTTGCCAAGTTATGTTAGGGATTTAAAAGAAATTAGGAAAATTATTTCAAATAGCAAAGAATTTTATGTAAATGGGAAAAAACTTAAAAATACAGAAGATGTGAAAAAATGGATTTTAGATTCTACAAATTATTTTGAAATTTTGTGGGATTATAAAAGAACATATAACTTGAAAAATTCAAAAATAAAAGTAATTTTATCTAATGAAAAAGGACAGCATTTTATAATTGAAAAAGAAGATTATGAATGGGGAGTTATAAAAATAAAAGAAAATCTTTATTATAAGTTAGGTGTTATTTATAGAAACGATACAAATAGAACAATTGAAATGGAAAAATCTTTAGGACTTATTCCTCAAAATTAAATATTTTAAATAAAAGAAAAAAATAAATTTAATGAAAAAATTGATGATAGACTGCTTTTTGAAATTTCAGATATTGATGGAAAAATAAAAATTTTAGGAACAACTCAAATTTCTCATAGGTTAATATAAGAAATTTGAGATTATTTCTTTACTTTATCTATTTTTTAAAATTAAAATTTTGATTATTTTATACTCAAACATATTCAAAATTGAACTATTAAAAATCATATAAATTTAGAATTTAAGTAAAATATCCCTAACTTTTGAGTTTTGTTTTAAATCAGTTTTACTATAGTTCATATCATTTTTTATTTCATCTCAAAATAACTAACACATATCTTCATAGTTTTCCACAAATTCCTCCACAGATAAAACCTTTCCTTCCAATTCCATTTCCCTAGCCAAATCACTAATATACGGTTGTTTTACCATACTTTTCTCCAAAGTGTCAAATTGCCAGAAAATATCACGTTTATCTCCATCAGCGATAATCTCTCCATTTGTCATTACGATTACCCTGTCAAAATTTTTTACTACAAATTCCATATCGTGAGTTATTGTCATTATCGTTTTCCCTTGCTTTTGAAGCTCGTCAATCAAATTATGCAAAACTCTCATTCCTCTAAAATCCTGCCCTGCTGTCGGCTCATCCATTACAATAACGTCTGAACCCATCGCAATTACTGCGGCAATTGTAACAAATTTTCTCAAGGAATACGGTAAATTATACGGATTTTCCTTTTGATATTTTTCAAGTTCCGTTAATTTTATGGCATTTTCCACCATTGTTTTTGTTTCATCAGGAGAATATTTTAATTTTTTTGCTCCAAAGGCTATTTCATCGTAAACATTGTTATGAAATATCTGATCCATTGGATTTTGAAAGACATATCCGACTTTTCGGCTCATTTTGGCAACGGTATATTTCTTTGTATTCCAGTCATCTACAACAACATCTCCGCTTACTGGCTTTAAAAGTCCATTCAACATTTTTACCATCGTTGTTTTCCCAGCTCCATTTTGCCCAATAATCGCAACTTTCTCCCCTTTTTTAACTTCAAGAGAAACATCATTAAGCACATTTTCAGTTCCATTGGGATATTTAAAATTCAAATTTTTTACACTAATAAAACTCATAATTATAGCTCCTTTTAAAATTTTATTTACAAATCCCTTTCACTTCCAATAACTTTCTATAAATCTCAAAATTTTCATTTTCAAAACATACAAAATTTACTTTTTCTATAAAATCATTTTTTTCCAAATATTCTATCACAGCATTAATAGCCGTTTTTGCAGCTAAATCTTTTGGAAATCTGTACACTCCTGTCGAGATATTTGGAAAGGAAATATTTTTCAGTTTATTTTTTTCAGCCAATTCTAAACTTGAGATATAGGCTTTTTTTAATAGTTTTTCTGCAAATAATTTTGCTTCATTATTTTTTTCTGACTGCCAGACAGGTCCAACTGTGTGAATTACATTTTTGAAAGGCATGTTTCCTGCTCTTGTAATAACAGCTTCTCCAACATTGCATTTTCCTTGAGAATCACGTATTTTCATACAATCTTCTGTTATTTCTTTTCCGCCTTTTCTATGAATTGCACCATCAACACCACTGCCTCCAAGCAAGGAAGAATTTGCGGCATTGACAATCACATCAGCAGGATACTCGGTAATATCGCCTTTTACAAGAACGATTCTATTTTTCAAATCTTTTGGTTTCATAATTTTTCCTTTTAAATAAATATTTTTAAGATTTGCTTAACAATTTTTATTTTTTCAATAATTCCACTGTCTTTTCCTTGGTTATAGGAATTTCTTCAAGCTCAATTTTTCTCGCTTTTTCAAGTTCATAGGCAAGTATAGAATACTGTGTCATCCCAATTTCTTTTTCCAGCAAAATTTTATTATTTAAAACTTCACTAGCTTTTCCGCTCAAAATTACTTCTCCTTCATCAAGAACAAGGATATTTTCGGCATATTCTGCTATCAATTCCAATTTATGCTCAACCAAAATTATTGTTTTTCCCTCATTTGCCATTAAATTTATAATTTTGAAAATATCTTCTGTTCCTTTTGGATCAAGCTGTGAAGTTGGCTCATCAATAACTAGAATATCCGGGTTCATTGCGATGATTGAGGCAAGGGCGACTCTTTGCTTTTGACCGCCAGATAAATTGTATGGATTTTTATCACGAAGTCTTTCGATTTCAAGAAGCTTTAATATTTTTTCCACTTCTGAAATTATTATTTCACGTTCTATTCCTAGATTTTCCAATCCGTAAGCTATTTCTTCAAAGACTGTATTTTTAACACCGCTAATTTGGGTAAATGGATTTTGAAAAACGAATCCGATCTTTTGGACAATTTCCTTTTGGCTATAATCTTTTAGTTCCTTGCCTTCCAAAGTTATTTTCCCTGTTAATTCACCTTTGTAAAAATCAGGCACAAATCTTCTTAAAATATTGCAAAGTGTTGTTTTTCCACTTCCGTTTTTTCCAATTACAGCCCAAAATTCGCCTTTTTTTATTTCGATATTTATATTTTTCAAAGTATTTTTTTCTTCAAGGGGATATTTATAATTTACATTTTCTAGTTTAAGATAGTCCATAAAACCCTCCAAACAATATTCAAAACTATAAAAATAGCTAGTATAATTTTCATTACTTTATCATTTTTTGTTTCTTCAATATCGTATAATATTGTTCTTTTTTCTCCAACAGAAAATCCACGTGCTTCTAATGTAATTGCCCGCTCTTCTGTATTTGCAATGGAAGAAAGTACAAGTGGAATAAATATAGGAATTAACGCTTTTGCCCTGACAAATACATTTCCTTCAGTTTCAATTCCCCTTGCCTTTTGTGAATCCATGATAACATCTGCCTGCTTTTTCATTTCGGGTATCGTTTGCAAAGTAAGCATTAAAATAAATGCAGCTTTCGGATTTAATCCCTTTTTTTCAAGCGCAAGAGTAAAGTCCTTTACTGGAGTTATTAAAGTCAGCATCGTTAAAGCACTTACAATCGCCGTTAGTTTAGATGTTAAACCTATAGCCTTCATTACTCCTTCCTTGTAAACCGAAATAAATCCAAACTTTAACCAAACTTCACCTGCTGGTATAAAAAGGCTTTGAATAATAAATATCGCTGTAAAAAGCCAAAATAAACTTAAAAATATTCTTTTACTGTAAATTTTTAATTTATTTTCAAAAGAAACTATAATTCCACAAATTATTATCATTGAATAATCATAGATGTGACTTGGAATAATGAATGCTGATATTATCAATGCTAAAGCCAAATATAGCTTTGTCAACGGGTAAAGTTTTTTAAAAAAATCTTTTTTCATAGCTTATTTGTTTTCCTTATTTTTTTTATTATTTTTATATTCTATCCTTTTTGATTATTTATATAATTTTCTCCATATTTGAATTTTATCAAATATCTAGGCGACATTGCCTTAATTATTGCCATTGCAACTATTGCTGTTATAATTTTGTCGGTTGTTTCTGTAATAAAATTCGTACTAAAAACAGCTGTCCAAATATTTTGACCTGTTGCCAGGAAAAATGCAGTTACTCCAAATGTGGAATTTCCAGTATTTCCACCATAAACCATTACTATTATTGGTGCAGATACAACTATCGCAATAAATACAAGACAAAATGCACAAACTAATGTTTTTATTACAATATTTTTCATTCTAAATCTCGCTAAAAATCCCATAGTAAGCGCCATAATTACCGCTACTGGGATAAATGCAAAATATTCAGGAGAAAAACTTCCCGTAATTAAACTTGTAATAACAGCTGTTACAACTCCGACCCAAGGCCCTGCTATAAGGCTGATAAACACTGTTCCAATTGAATCAAGAAATATTGGCACTTGCAGTAATTTAACAAGCCCAAATCCTGTAAAATTAATAGCTACCGCTACTGGTATCAACAAACTTGACATTAAAGAAAAATCATTTTTTAAACTTTTCATTTTTCTGCCTCCTTAAAAATTTATTTACATATATTTTAAAACATATTTGTCAATATTTCAACCTTTAAGAAAAATTTTTGTTATTTTTTTAACAATATTTTTAAAAATTTATTTCCAAAATAATTAAAATTGAATTTTAAAAAATTTAAATAAAAATTTTCTTCTATTAAACTTATATTTTTTGAAAATAAAGGATAAAAAATTCCTTGCTAAATATTAATTAAAAATACATTTTTTTAAATAAAGTTGGACAAACTTCTTTCATACTGTCAGGAAATTGTGTACACCAATGAAAGGTTATTTTTGGATATTCTTTATTTATGTAGCCTATTCTTCTTTTATATTCATTTAATTTTCTATTATAACTGTCAATAAAATCATCTCTGAAAATGGTTTTATCATTGATTTTACAATTTTCCTTTTTTAAAATATTATACGAATCATTTTTTCTAGTAAAGGCATAAACTGAAATGAAAGCAAAATTTTCATTTTCAAAATAATTTGTCATTAACTTTGTTTCAAATGATACATTTATATATTCTGATAAATTATCCTGATTTCTCATAATTGAATAAAATATCTGTTCCCCTTGTGAAATAAGCCAAAGTCTGAAAAAATCAAAGCTCCAGCTCGCAGTGTCACCATTCACAAGATACGAAGCACACCATAATTTTTCATTATAGCTTTCCCGCATTAATTCAAAAGTAATTATTTCAAAATCAAAAATCTCTTCATCTGTTTTTTTAGATAGAATATCTATCAAATAATCTATAAATTCATTATTATTTTTAGCCTTTTCATGCGAAATTAAAATATACTCCCAGAAGTTTTCCCTTTTCATTTTAAGTTTCGTTTCGTTAGTTTTTTTTATTTGTATAGACATTTTTTATCATACTCCTCTTTTTACAAGCTTTCATCTAAACTCTGAGTAACAAATGCAATAAATATGGCTATAATCCTATTACTTTGTCTATTTCTAAAAAATAATCCTCCATCAGAATACCTAGCATCATTTTTTCTAAATTTATTTATACTCCCCTGATTTAAATGAATATCATGCAATCCTTTTCCATTAGCATAAAGTCTCCCAAATGCAAATACTTCATAATTCTCATTATTCTTAGCCTTTTCCACATATTTTTCAATAATTCCTGTTAAATATATGTGCTCTTCATCGAATCCTTTCATCTGTATCATTTTATTATGCGGAAATAATTTCATTCTAACATAATCTAAACATAAATCTCTATCACATTCTGTAATTCCAGATTTTTGTAATAACATTTTAGAAATTATACTTTCTTCACAAAAATAATTTTTCCTGTAATAAACCTTCAAATTTGAAGAAATAATTTCATTTTTCTTCTCATAAATACTCCCAATATTAACTGCCAAATCATACTTTTTCCCATTTTTATCTACAGCCACAATATGATAATGAGCTCTTTTGTCAAAATCATACCACTTATCCACAACTTTTCCTCTAAACATAACATATTTTTCCATATTTCCCTCTTTTTTAACTTATAATCTGTTCTTTCTAGCTACTAAAATTTATGATTACCAAACAAGATTTAGTATTAAACTTTTATTATCAAAATACATTTTCCCTATTATAAGTATAACATATTTTTTCAAAAATAAAAGAGAGATAATATTTTTATTAATTTTTTTTAATTTATTTAAAAATAAGGGGCATTAACCCCTTATCAAACAATATTATTTAAAATAAACTATTCCATAAATTTACTAAAAAATTTGCCTAATAGCTTATTTTATGCAAAAATATCACAAAAAAATTTCTTAAATTTCGCAATTTCATAAAAAGATCTATAAACTACAATCACCTTATACGAATTATTCATTTTTCAATGTTTCATAAACTCTATTTTTATCTCTTATTTCAAATACATTTTTTTGATCATTATATTTTATTCCAAAGCTGTCGTAATCAGCATTTTTCAAGATTCTACCTTTAAAATAGATATATCTTCTAGTAGTTTCTACACCTTCCGCATTCAAATTAAAATCTTTTCCATAATCTTCACCAAGAGCAAAAAAAACTCCACGTCCATCATTTTTTTCTAATTTTATCAATTCACCTTTATCATAATCTAAATAGTAAACTTTTCCAATTTCTACATATCTATCACTTATTTCACTTATTCCATCAGTTTTAGGTGCTTTTTTTATTTTTTCAAATTTATGATTTTTTATGAAGTATAAGTTTTTACCATCGTAAAAAAAATTGCTATTAAAAGAACTTTTAGCAAGATTTTTAATTTTCACTTCCTTATCATTTATTTTTACTACACTTCCATCCCTATCTAAAACATAATATCCATTTTTATCCTTAAAACCAAAAAACGAAATCATTGTTTCAAAAGTATTTGGATCTATTTTTTCCAATCTTTTTAACTTATTTTCTTGAACTAAATAAACACTATTTTTATCTTTTAAATAAGAATTGTCAACTACTTCAAGAGTTTTTAAATCCATTCCTTCTAAATTTAAAATTATTATTTTATTTTTATCCAAATAATAAACTCCATTTTTATCCTTCAAATAAAATTTATTAAAAACTTCAACAGTTTTAGGATCTATCCCATTAAGCTTTTGTGCCGTATCACCATAAGAATATTTATAAACCCCATTTTTATCTTTAATAAATAGATCTTCACGATCACCTAATTTCTTATAATCTTCTTCTATTTTACTCATTGGAACATTACTAATTCTTATCTTTCTTGAACTTTCTGCATAAACTACATTTGCTGATAAAATTGCAATTATAAGTACTTTAAAAATTTTATTTTTCATGACCATATTTCTCCTTTTTTTATAGATATCAACTATTTGTTTATTATATCTTTATTCCCTTTTAATTCAATTAATATAAGATTATTTATTTCAATTTTTTCATAAAGGGCATTAACCCCCTATTAAACAATATTATTTAAAATTTTCTATTCCATAAATTTGCTAAAAAATCTGACTAATAATTTATTTTTTTACTATTTTATGAAAAAAATATTACAAAAACAATTTCTTAAACTTCGCAATCTCATAAAAAGATCCGCAAACTACAATCACCTTATACGAATTATCATTTTTTAAAATCATTTTCTTTGCCTGATTATAAGCCTGTAAAATATCATCTTCAAAAATAATATTTTTTGTAGAAATATTTGAATTTTCCAGATTTTTCTTTATTTCTTCAGCAGATAGCCCGTAAGTTACCTCTTTTAGCGAAGTTATAAAAATTTTATAATTTTTTCCCAAAATCTTTTCAAAAATAGTTGCAATATTCTTTGTTCCAAGTATTGAGAGAATAAAAATCACTTCATCATCTTTAAAAAGTTCATTCAAATTTTCCGTCAGAACCTTTACGGAATCTTCATTATGAGCAACATCCAAAATTGTAGTTGGATCTTGTGAAAAAATCTCAAATCGTCCAGCCAATGAAATTTGACTAACTCCATTTTGAATAGCTTTGTCACCAATCTCATAAATCTTAGCGATCTCGTAGGCAATCAAAAAATTATTTGCCTGAAATTTTCCAAAAAGTGGCAGCACAAATGTTTTTTCCAAATTCTTATTTTCAGTAATTTTCACAACTGTCTTATAATTTCGATTATCCAATTCAACCTGCAAATTTTTATATTTTTCCAAAACATTTACTGAATTATCAGTTTCCCTTTTCACAGCCTCTTCCAGTTCACCCAAATTCTGAGCATAAATACAAAGCTCTCCATCCTTTATAATCCCAGCTTTCCTGTCTGCAATTTCATAAAGCGAATTTCCCAAAAGCGCGACGTGGTCAAAACTTACATTTGTTATAGCCGCTATTGTTGATTTTACAATATTTGTGGCATCGTATCTTCCACCTAGTCCAGCTTCTAGAAATATAAAATCAGGATTTTTTTCTTTGAAATAAAGTAAAGCTACGAAAGTTGTTATTTCAAAAAAATTTATTTGCAATCTATTTTTTTCTAAAACATTCATAACAGCCTCACAATACTTCACGACATCCTCATCTGAAATCATCTCTTTATTTACCAAGATTCTCTCATTAAATTGCAAAATATGCGGTGAAGTAAATTTAGCAACCGAATATCCAGCTGCGAAAAAAATGTTTTCTAAAAATGTCGCTGTTGAACCCTTTCCATTTGTCCCTGTAATATGAATAATTTTCTTATTTTCACAAGGTTTTCCCAATAATTCATAAATTTTTTTCAGCTTTTCGTTATTCTGATTTAAAGATTTCTTTGTTATTCTCTTATTAATTGTTCTCATATTAAAAATTTTTTCTAAAATTTCATTTATTTTTGTTTTATTGTTTTTCTGTTACCATACAACCCTGCAAAGTTACTGATTTTTCTGATATTAGTAAACAGTTAGCTCTGTATATTATCATTTTTTGCCTATTTGCGAAGTTTTTGCAGCAGACAAAAGATGGGATAGTGGTCGGATGTCTTCACTTTGTTCTCTACCACGCATTTAAGCGGCTGCCAATCGTCGCTGCACATGATGTTGTCGATACGTACGTAGAAAGCGTTGCGGTGATAGCTTATGCCGGGGCCGTTTCCGCTGGCAACATAGCAGTCGGTTAGCTCTTTTGCCATGCAACGGTGGGCGTAAGAGATGGGGCTGTCGTTGAAGTCGCCGCAGAGAATGATGCTTTGTCCCTTGCGTTTGCGTACGAATTGGGCCACGAATTGCACCTGCGGAGCGCGTATTTTGGTGTATTCGCCC
>ERZ773055.951-NODE-951-length-14839-cov-4.778544_pt1 | contig 14839 bp, 14 predicted proteins | sample MGYA00580515_ERZ773055 | MGnify/ENA primary metagenome ERZ773055 (study PRJEB29015, sample SAMEA2737993) | human oral metagenome | biome: human oral; feature: human-associated habitat; material: dental | place: China | collected 2064 ...
ATATGCTAAGCGTCACGTGGAATGCGCCGCTTCAGGCGTTTGACAAGCCGGGGGATTTTTTCGAGGGTGCGGGCGTAGACGGCGTTTATTTGCATTTTCATAAAGCCAACGAGTTTTTAGGCACGAAAAGGCTACCTACTTTTATGTGCAACGACGTCATTAAGAACCCCGACGTAGAGCGTTTTACGAGAGATTACGAAGCGCATCTAAAAAGGGTTTTCGGCTAAATTTAAGCAGACTTTAGCGCAAATTTATAAGCTAGACAGTAGAAATTTTACCCTGCCCTTTGTGCCGTTAAATTTGATCTAAATTTAAACTCACGCCACGCCGGAGCGTAGAATTTCGCTGTGAATTTTAGGCGGCATGCCAAACATCCTTGCGTATTCGCGGCTAAACTGTGACGCGCTCTCGTATCCTACGTCAAAGGCGGCCTGCGCTACGCCGATATTTTTGGTCGCTAGCAGGTTTTTCGCCTCTTCAAGGCGGATCTTTTTTTGAAAAGCGATGGGGCTTAGCGAGGTTACGACCTTGAAGTTATGGTAGAGCGACGACTCGCTCATATCGCAAGCGCGCGCGACCTCTTTCATATTTAGCTTTTGCGTAAACTCGTTTTTTATCTTTGCGACGGCATGCAAAATTTTATTAGAAACGCTGCCTTGCATAGCAAATTTATTTAAAAAATAGCCGCTTTTATCGCTTGTTGCAAGGGTATAAAGGATCTCTTTTTTAGCAAGATCCGATAGAAATTTGATCTTCTCTTTTGGCTTTTCAAGCAGCAAGATAAAGCGCAAAACAGGCTCTAGTATCTCCTCCGTAAGATCGCCGAAAATTACCCCCTTTTGGCTCTTTTGCATGTTTTCTTCTCTGATCTTTACGTTTTTTAGCACTTCATAAATTTCATCCATGCTAAATTTAAGGATAAGCGAGATATATGGCCTCTCTTTTGAGGCGTCGGTTAGGCTCACCCTTAGAGGCATATAGGTCGATGTGAGCAGATACCTTTGCTCATTGTATCCGCTCATCTCATCGCCAAAACCCACCGACTTTGCCCCTTGCAAGATAATGCACAAAGATGGATTGTAGATCACATTGATAAAATCATGCGTCTTTTCGCTGATGTAAAAATCAAGCGAGTCGATGTCGCTTTGAACAAGGCCGTTTACGCCGTATCTATCTAGTAAAAATTCTTTTGTCTGCTCTTTTAGTAAATTTAGCTCGCTCATCTTGCTTCCTCACTTAAATTTTATGAGATTACACCCCTTTTTAAAAATTTTGCAGGATTAGGCATGAAATTTGGAGAATCGTTCTAACGCAAAATTTAAAATCCTGCTAGAATGCACATTACAAAACAGCTTGTAAAGCTAAATCAAAACCGAAAGGACAAAGATGTATCTTAAGAAATTTGCAGCGGCGCTTATAGCGTCAAGTTTTATTTTAGGAGGCAATGCAATGGCAAGTGCAAACGTGGCAAAATCACCGCTAGAGGCGGTCTCTATGGTTAGCGAGTGGGATAAAATTTTCGCAAAAAGCGATAAGGTAGATCACAAGAAAGTCAAATTTAAAAATCGTTACGGCGTGGAGCTAGTAGGCGATCTTTATATGCCTAAAAATTTAAAAGGTAAAGCAGCTGCGATCGCAGTTAGTGGACCTTTTGGCGCGGTAAAGGAACAATCAAGCGGACTTTATGCGCAAACGCTAGCTGAGCGCGGTTTTATCACGCTTGCCTTTGATCCAAGCTACACAGGCGAGAGCGGCGGCGTGCCGAGGAATTTAGCAAGCCCAGAGATAAATACCGAGGATTTTAGCGCGGCGGTTGATTTTCTAGGGCTTCAAGACAATGTAGATCGCGAGCGTATCGGCATTTTAGGAATTTGCGGCTTTGGCGGTTTTGCTCTAAACGCGGCTCTTAGCGATCCTCGCATAAAGGCAGTTGCAACCAGCACGATGTATGATATAACGCGAGTGGCAGCAAAAGGCTACAACGATAGCATAGGCGTGGATGAGAGATATGAAAATAAAAAGAAGCTAGCCGAGCAGCGCTGGGTCGATGCTAAAAATGGCAAACCGGCATTTACTGGTGCGATAAACGTTGATCCAAAAAAGATAGACGCAAGCACGCCGCAGTTTATAGCTGAATATGCGGACTTTTACCGTACGCCGCGCGGATATCACAAACGCTCTGTAAATTCAAACAGCGGAGAGAGCGGCTGGATCGTTACAAATCCTATCTCATTTATAAATATGCCAATCCTTGCCTACGCAAGCGAGATGAGAACTCCGACTCTTATCGTAGCCGGCGAGAAAGCGCACTCAAGATACTTTAGCGAGGACGCTTTTAAATCTCTTGGCAATAAAAATAAAGAGCTAGTTATCGTCCCCGGCGCTGTGCACACAGATCTATACGACAACAAAAACAATAAGATCCCATACGATAAATTTGAGGAATTTTTCAAAGCAAATTTGAAATAAACAAGCCCCCTGCGCTTTGCAGGGGTAAATTCGAGAGATAAGGAAGGTAAAAATGAGAAAAATTTTAGCCGTCTTTATGCTTTTTGCAGGGCTAAATTTAGTGGTTGGGGAGAAAATGCAAAATTTGAAGATAGTTCTAAAAAGCTCTAACGGCGAAGTCACTGCTGTCTTAGACGACACGATCGCTGCAAGAAGCTTTGCCGCACAGCTACCGCTAACGTTAAATTTAAGCGACTACGGCGGACACGAAAAGGTCGCCAAACTGCCAAAACCGCTTGACGTAAGCGGCGAGCCAAAAGGATGCGATGGCAAAAAAGGCGAGATCTCGTACTTTGCTCCGTGGAATAACTTCGTCATCTACTACGGCTATCAGCCCTATTACGAGGGCATCGTGCGTCTAGGCGTGATAGATGGCGATGTGAGCTTGGTCGCAAAAGACGGGCAGATCAGGATAGAGCCAGCAAAATAAATCCGCCGTAGCCGCAAAAGCGGCTCGCAAATTTTCAAATATGGTGGCAAAATTTAGCCCAAATTTAGGGCTAAATTTCATGCGCTTACTAATTTTTCTAGGCTAATTTTTTCTCGATAAGTTTTAAAATTTCATCCGCGCTTACGCTCTGCCGCTTTAGGCCTGCGCGAGTGATGAACTCGACGCTTCCCTCTGCTAGGGCTTTGCCCACGAGCACCGCGTACGGAAAGCCCATCAGCTCGAAGTCGTTCATCTTCACGCCGAAACGCTCCGCGCGATCGTCGAGCAGCACGCGGATACCGCGCTCGCGGCACTGCTCGTATAGTTTCTCGGCAAATTCTACCGCCGCGGCGTCTTTGTGATTTGAGATGATGATCTCAAGCTCGAAAGGCGCCAGCTCGCGCGGCCACACGCAGCCTCGCTCGTCGTGGCTGCTTTCAATCGCCACGGCTATGAGGCGGCTTGCGCCGATGCCGTAGCAGCCCATGTAAAACGCACGAGCCTTGCCGTTTGCGTCCAAAAATCGCGCTCCCATCGGCTCTGAATAGCGCGTGCCGAGCTGAAAGATATGGCCCACCTCGATGCCTTTTGTGATGCCAAGCTCGCCGCCGCAGCACGGACACGCGTCGCCTTCGCTCACGGCGGTAAGATCCGCAAAGCGCGATTCGTTAAAATTTATCACGCTAGCGCCCACATAGTGGTAATCCGGCTCGTTCGCGCCCGCGATCATCTCGCGCGCTCCTTTTAGCTCGGCATCGATGTAAAATTTAGCTCCCTCGTCGAGCCCGAAAGGTCCGCAAAAGCCCGCCGTAAAGCCCGCTCGCGCGATCTCCTCCTCGCTAGCATCAATTAGCTCCAGCGCACCGCAGGCGTTTTGCGCCTTGGTCTCTTGCAGCTCGTCGCAGCCGCGGATAAAAAACGCTACTATCTCGCTGCGATCCTCGTATAGCGCTTTTTTGATCACCGCTTTGATGGTGTAGAATTTATCCACTTTGAAAAATTCCGCCACCGCGTCGATCGTTTTCATCGCGGGGGTTTTAAATTTCATCATGCCGTCGGTCTCGGGCGCGGCGGCGTTCGTGGTTTTGGGAGCACGGCGCGCAGCCTCGATATTTGCGGCGTAGTCGCAGCGCTTGCACACGACGATATCGTCCTCGCCGTTATCCGCTAGCACCATAAACTCCTTACTGCCGCTGCCGCCGATCGCGCCGCTATCCGCATCGACCGCACGAAAATTTAACCCCAGTCGCGTAAAAATCCGCGAGTACGCCTGCCTCATCACCTCAAACTCGCGCTTCATATCCGCAGCGTCTGCGTGGAAGCTATAAGCGTCCTTCATCGTAAACTCGCGTCCGCGCAGAAGCCCGAAGCGAGGGCGCGCCTCGTCGCGGAATTTCGTATTGATCTGATAGATATTTAGCGGCAGCTGCTTGTAGCTCGTGATCTTATCCGCTACCATCAAAACCGCCGCTTCCTCATTGGTAGGGCTTAGCACGAAGTCGTTATCCTTGCGATCTTTGAAGCGCAACAGCTCCTTGCCGTATTTGGCGTAGCGGCCGCTTTTTTTCCATGCATCCGCGGACGTCACGACGCTAAAAGAGACCTCCTGCGCGCCCGTAGCGTCCATCTCCTGCCTAATGACGGCGCAGATCCGCTCTAGTACTATCTTTCCTAGCGGCAAAAAATTATAAAGCCCGCTGCCTAGCTGCTCGATAAATCCCGCGCGGATCAAAAGCGCGTGGCTAGGTAGTACCGCGTCTCTGGGGGCCTCTTTTAGGCTCGGAGCGAAAAGCTTGCTAAATTTCATTCTGTCTGTCCTTTTTCTCGTTTTCTTGATTTAAAAATTTTTCGTAGTTTTCTTGCAGTTCAAAAATTTCGACCAGCGCATTTACCGTGCCGTCGGCATCGTCCGCTTCGCCAAGGTTTTTTAAATTTACCGTCGGAGCGTGCAGAAACGCTTTAAAAACCTGATGGATCAGTTTGCGCGCCTCCTCCGCATCGCTGTGCTTTAGATAGCCCTTTTTAAGCGCCTTGGCTAGCTCCAGCTCGGCTACTTGCTTCGCGCTTTGGCGCAAAGCCTTGATGATCGGCGTGGATGCCGCCGCCCTCAGCCATTTGAAAAACTCATTTGTGCATTTTGCTACGATCGAGTAAGCGATCTGCGCCTGCTCCTCGCGAAGCAGCAAATTTTTCTTTACGATCTCCTCCAGATCATCGACGCTGTAAACCTCGACGTCCTCGCTCTGGCTAAGCTCCACGTCGCGCGGCACGGCTATATCGAAAAAATATCGCTTAAAGCTTTTGGGTTCTAGCAAGCTATCGGTAATGATCGGCTCTTGCGAGCCCGTAGCGCTGAAAAATAGGCTATTTACGTTCAGATATTTTTTGAGATTATCAAGGCTATCGATTTTAATGCGGGATTGCGCCTGCGCGGCAGAATTCGCGCAGGCGGTGGAATTTTTATCGTCCTTGGGATTTTCGCCCGCGAAATTCGTGACATTTCCGGAATTTAAGCCGTCTGAGTTATTTCCTGCGCCGGGATTTTCATCCGCGCAATTTTTCGCATCCAAGGAATTCTCGCCAAGTAGCGAGGCGGCTAGCCTTCGCGCACCGGCTAAATTTCGGTTCAAGATCGTGATATTCGCGCCGTTTGCTAGCAGGTGTTTGCACGCTAGCTCGCTCATCTCTCCCGCGCCCACTACCACGGCGTCCGCGCCCTGCAAGGAGCCCAGTCTATCCTTTGCCATCGCCACGGCGACGCTTGAGACCGAGATCGGATTTTTTGAAATTTCGGTTTGGTTGCGGATGCGCGCCGCGCACTTTAGCGCTTCATCTATCGCTCTTGCGATCTGCGCGCCGGCGCGAGCGTTTTGCATCGCGAATTTATAGGCGTCTTTGAGCTGGCCTACGATCTGCGTTTCGCCCACTACGAGGCTATCAAGAGAGGCTGCGACGGCGAAAAGGTGGTGTATCGCGCCGTAATCTTCGTAAATATCAGCACGCTCGGCTAGCTCGTCGTAGCTTACGCCGCTTACGCGCGAAAGTACCAAAAGCACGAACTTTTGCGCTTCATCAAAGTCGCTTACGACGGTAAAAATTTCTACTCGGTTGCAGGTGCTAAGCACCAAACACTCCTCTATCGCGGAGTTTGAAGCTAAAAGGCGCAAAATTTCTTTCTTGCGCACGTCGTTTGAAAACGAAAGTTTCTCGCGCACCGTGATGTCCGTGTTTTTGTGGGTGAAGCTCACGCTCATATACGCCATCAAAACTCCCTATCTATCATATCTCGCACAATTTGCTCCAGCTTGTCGTTTTTAAATTCTGCCACGGCTTCAAGCGCCTTTTGCCCGTAGGCGCGAGCTTCGTTTATACAGCGCTCGATGATGCCGTGCTCGCTAAGCTTCGCTTTGATCCATGAAATTTCGCTCTCGCGCAGCTGCTTTTTAAAAAACGATTTTAGCTTTTGCCGCTGCGCATCATCTAAATTTTCGTATAAATAGATGTAGGGCAGAGTGGTTTTGCCCTCCGCAAAATCGCTCAGGCTCGGCTTACCCAGCGCTTCTGAGCTCTGCGTGACGTCTAAAATATCGTCGATGATCTGAAAGGCAAGCCCAAGGTTTTTGCCGTATTCGCCGAATTTTACGCTCGCGCTTGAAATTTCATCATGATCTTTCGCGGCTTTCGGATTCCTGTCCTCGTTTTTTGCGCAGCTTATATCTGAAATTTCGCCACGATTTTCTGCGCCGCCGAATTTCAGAAACGCCCCGCAGCGCGCGACTTCTTCGATCAAAGCGGAGGTTTTTAGATAGATCATCTGCAGATATTTGCTCGCATCGTCGTTAAAATCATTGCTTAAGCTCACGTCCATCAGCTCGCCCACGGCTAGTTTCGTGACAGCGCCCGAAAGCGCGGCGGCGATGCGGCTTTCAAATTTGCTAAGCTCAAAATACGCTTTGGAATAGAGTATGTCGCCCAGCATCACGGCGTTTTTGGAGCCGTAGGTGGCGTTTATCGAGGGCTTGCCGCGGCGCACCGAGCTTTCGTCGATGACGTCGTCGTGCAGCAGGCTTGCGGCTTGAATGAGCTCGATGATCGCGCACAGACGCAGCGATTTTTCATCCTTTTGCGCGATGTTTAGCAGCAGCTTGGAGCGCAGTTTTTTGCCGGGGCTTAGCCTGTCAAACATCTCGCTAGCAGGCTCATATCCGCAGTCTGCGATGAAGCTTTTCATAATTAAATCGATTTGATCTTGCATTATTCGTTATTGCTTAGGATATTTCCGCTCATCTGCAAAAATTTGTCGTTTAGCTCGTCTTGTAGATCCTGCTGTGCGATGAAGCTTTCGATCTCGCGCTCGCTAATGCCGCGCGCTTCGCAGAGCTGCTCACAGGCGATTAGGCGGATTAGAGCTTCTTCGATTTCGTTTTGCACTAAAGTAGGGCTTGCAGCGGATAAAATTTCAAAAAATTTCTCTCTTGGGCTGCCTTCAAAAATATCCATTTACCTTCCTTAAAATTTCGCGATTATAGCAAATGTAAAATTTAATTTAGGTTAGGACGCGGCAAACTATCGGGGTTTTTAAACAGAAGCGATTGCACAGATTTTGCGCTTGCGTGTGGTAAATTTTAAGCTTAAGCGCGGGATTTTGGGCTTTGAATCTCATAAATTTTAAAATTTTACTTGTTTGCGAGATAGGCAGAGCGAGCGGAATTTAAAAATTTAATCTTGGTCGCGTGGCAGATTAAACGCGAAGCTTTGCAGAAGGCGGAATTTTAAATTTACAGATAAGCAGCTTTATTTTTTTGCGGAAATTTTAAAATTCTTTGGCGCGAGTGAAATTTTAGATTTCTTGTGAGCGGACAGAATTTCGCTTTGTTTGAGCGATAAAATTCTTGAATTTCGCGCAGGTAGAGAGGATTTTAGCTTTGCTTGTGCGGTAAAATTTTGATTTCTGCACGGCGGATAAATTCTATTCTCACAAAATCTAATCGTGTGTATAACACAGATCAGGCTTTTTAAAATTTTAAAATTCCGCCGCTTTGCGAGAATTTGAAATTTCATGGACGCGGTAGAATGCTAAAATCGCGTTTGGCATTAAATTTTAAGCCTGATTTTTGAGGTAAATTTTAAATTAATCCGCGAGAGGGCGTCTTTAAATTTTAAAATCCCGCCCCTTTTTACAGATAGAATTTCATTTTTCACGCAGATGAAATCGCGCACTATAAAAGCTACTTTTAAAATTTTAAATTCCACTCGCGCAGATGAAATCCCGGTTTCTCGTGCTAGTGGAATTTTCTGCGCAAGGATTATTTTTAAATTTTAATTTCGCTTACGTTGTGCGCGAGGATGGAATTTGCTCTGTTTTAAGAGCCTAAGCGTGATTTTACCCTGCTACAATACTACTTTTAATTTAGCTATGCCTCAAAAGCCAGGCTGCTTTAAATTCCGCCGATGATTTCGCGCGCTTGCGCGATGCTTAGGGCATTACGGCTTAGTTCGCTAGGCTCGCCAAACCCCCAGCATACCTGCAAATACTCAAGTTTTGCGCCTCTTAGATCTGCCAAATTTGCTTGAAAGTATCGCGCCGCCGCAGCTTGTGCCTCCTTTGTCGCTTCTGCTTTTGTGGCAATTCTGGCGCCTTTAAAACTTAGCGTTGCCGCCCCGTCAGCACCTGTGTCGTTAGGGCGAAATTTTTCATCCGCATTAAGATTCTCGCCGCAAGAGTTTAAGCCCTCGCTAGCGCTAAAATTCTTTTTATTAGTGCCACGGCTAGCATTTAAGCTCTCGCCGTCATTGCCGCCTTGAAATTCTAAATTTTGTAAGAATTCCGCGCCACGGATCGCGGCCAACTCATCCTTTTTGCTATCGCCTAAAAAAATCGCGTTTTTGTGCGGCGAGCGCGATATTACGTGTAGCAGCATCGCAGGGTTGGGCTTTGATGGCATCTGCTCGTTCGCGCCTACGACCAGATCAAATAGCCTGCGCACGCCCGTTTTTTCTAAGATCGCGCTTAGGGTATAGGAAGGCGCATTGGAGGCGACTGCGAGAAAAAATCCTGCTTTTTTGCACGAGTGCAAAAGATCTTCGATACCCTCGTAAAGCACGGCAAAATCGCGGTAATTACTTACGAATTCCTTCTCGAAAAAAGCAAGCTCTTCGGTGCTCGCTTCGGTTTTGCCGTAAAATTCCAAAAAGGCGTTTTTGCTTGGATCGTTGATGGTGTGGACGATGAAATTCTTTTGTAGCGGCGCTAGTCCGTAGAGCTCGCGGCGAGTGTTATTGACGCTGATTTCGATCGCGCGCGAAGAGTCAAGCAGCGTGCCATCCATATCAAAAATCACGGTTTTCATCTAATAATCCTTTAAAAAATCGATTTTGTGCTTGTCTTTTTTGTAACTCTTATTGTTTTTGAGCTTTTGCAAAGCGTTTGCTTCATGCTGTAGCGCCGATCTAAACGCAGCATCGCCGATCTGTCCTGCCTCGCTAGCATCAAGGACGTTTTTAGCAAAGCTCTCAAGCGCCTTGGTGTAGGGGCTATCGAGATTTGTAGCGGCCGCTTTAGATAAAATTTCGTAGTTTTTAGCTATTCGCTTCGCAAAAAGCTCTGCATCGAAATCCTCGCGCTTTAGCAGTGCTACGGCGGATTTTACGAAGCGTTCTAATGCGCGGATATATTTAACGCGCTCATCTTTTTCTTTGATTTGCATGATTTTTCCTTAATTAAAGCGCGCATTATAGCAAAATTCGAAATTTTGGCAAAATTACGCATATTGTAAAACTATATTTTAATAATATTTTTTCTATAAATCCCGTATTATAGGTATTTTAAAATCATATAAAAATACTTGACTTTATTTTAAAATTTAGCTATTATTCGTCAAATTTTTTACAAAGGACGAAAATGCAAAAAGAAACCCTCGCAACTCATTTTGGTTACGACTCCGTCGCCGGCTACGGCACGATGGCTGTTCCCATTTATCAAAGCACCGCGTTTAACTTCGGTTCTAGCAAAAAGGCTGCTGATCGCTTCGCACTGCGTGATCTAGGGCCGATTTATGGGCGTTTGACAAATCCTACTACTGATGTTTTTGAGGCGCGACTTGCGGCGCTGGAAAATGGCAAAGCCGCAATCGCGGTCTCTAGTGGGCAGGCGGCAATATTTTTTGCGGTGGCAAATTTAGCCGCAGCGGGTGAAAATATCATCATCGCGGAGAAAATTTACGGTGGCGCAACTACGCTTTTGGCGCATACGATCAAACGTTTCGGCATCGAGGCTAGGGTTTTTGATTCCGAAACGGCAGATAATTTGGAAGGTTTAATCGACGATAAGACTAGAGCGATCTTTTTTGAGACGCTTTCAAATCCTCAAATTTCGGTTGCAAATACCGCTAAAATCGCTACAATCGCAAATAAGCACGGCGTAGTAACGATTGCGGATAACACGATCCCAAGCCCTGCGCTTTACAATCCGCTTGATGACGGCGCCGATGTCGTAATCCACAGCGCTAGCAAATACATAAGCGGACAAGGTCTTAGCATCGCAGGTGCGATCGTTTCGGGCAAGGAGTTAAATTCCAAACTCAAAGGCAATCCGCGTTACGCACATTTCAACGAGCCCGATGAGAGCTACCACGGCTTAGTTTATGCAGATTTAGTAGATAATTTCGACATTTATATGCTTAGGATTCGCTTGTCCCTGCTTCGCGATATTGGTGCGACGCTATCGCCGTTTAACGCGTTTCAGCTCATCCAGGGGCTTGAAACACTGCCGCTTCGCATGCAAAAACACTCGCAAAACGCGCTAAAGATAGCAGAATTTTTGCAAAATCATCCGAAGGTAAAGCAGGTCAATTATCCGGGGCTTGCAAGCTCGCCATTTAATACCGCGATTAAAGCGAAATTTAAAAACGGCTATGCAAGCAGTCTGATGAGCTTCATCGTAGATAGCGAAGAAACAGCGCTAAAGGCGGTTAGTAAGGTTAAAATTTTCTCCGTCGTAGCAAATATCGGCGATACGAAGTCGATCATCACTCATCCTGCGAGCACGACGCATTCGCAGCTAAACGAGGAGCAGCTAAACCGCGCTGGCGTGCCTGCGAGCTTAATCCGCCTAAGCGTGGGTATAGAGGACGCGAACGATTTGATTTCTGATCTTAGCGAGGCACTGAAATAATGGCACTTTTAAGCACAAAGGGCGTTTATGGGCTGGCTGCGATTTTGCAGATCGCCAAAGCTAGCGAAGTAGCGCCGATAAGTATAAAAGAGATCGCCGAGCGTACGGGAGTTTCTAAGAATTATTTGGAGCAAATTCTAAATACCCTTAGAAACGAGAAGCTAGTGTGTAGCATCAAAGGTAAAAACGGCGGTTATCACCTAGCCAGAGATGCTAGTGAGATAACTTTTGGTGAAATTTTTACCGTTCTTGAAAAGGATCTGCGGATGACTAGCATTCAGATGAGTGATCCCGGACTGCGGGCGTTTTTTGAGAAATTTGACGTCAAGCTGGCAGAGATATTTAACGAGCCTCTAAGCAGCTACGAGGAGATGATGGCGCGAAGCGTCCAGTATTTAAATTTCAGCATTTAAAGGAAAAATATGAAAATAGCAAACGATGTTACGGAGCTCATCGGCAATACTCCGTTAGTCAGAATCAATACGTTTGGCAAAAATGCCCTCATCCTAGCCAAGGCGGAATTTTTAAATCCGAGCCACTCGGTCAAAGATCGCATCGCGTGGCAGATCGTAAAAGACGCGCTAAGCTCGGGCAAAATCGATAAAAATAGCGTTTTGATAGAGCCTACCAGCGGAAACACGGGCGTGGGGCTTGCGATGATCGCGGCGAAGCTCGGTATGAAGCTCATCCTAACGATGCCAAGCTCGATGAGTATCGAGCGCCAAAAGCTCATAGCCGCATTCGGCGCTAAAATCGAGCTGACCGACCCGAAATTTGGAATGAAAGGCGCGGTAGATAGGGCAAATGAGCTGGCTGCGAGCACTCCAAATAGCTTCATTCCGAGCCAGTTTGATAATCCGAGCAATCCAAAGGCGCATTTTCAAAGCACTGGACCTGAAATTTGGGAGCAAAGCGGCGGTAAGGTAGATATTTTAGTCGCGGGATTTGGTACCGGCGGCACGCTCAGCGGCACGGCGAAATTTTTAAAATCTAAAAATCCAAACCTAAAAGCCTACGGCGTGGAGCCTGCTAGCTCGCCGCTTCTTACGTGCGGCAGTGCGGGCGGGCATAAGATTCAGGGTATCGGCGCAAATTTTATCCCTGATAATCTTGATAGAAGCGTCATCGACGGCTTTTTGAGCGTTGAGAACGACGATGCGTTTGCGGCAGCTAGACAGCTGGCACAAAAAGAGGGCTTGCTCGTGGGCATCTCAAGCGGTGCGAACGTTTATGCTGCCGCGAAGATCGCTGCCAAGCCCGAGAACAAGGGCAAAGTGATCGTTACGATCCTCTGCGATACCGGCGAGAGGTATCTTTCTACCGAGCTTTTCAAATAGTCGGCGGTTCTGCGTGGGTGCGGCGTTAGCGCGGTAATTTTACGCATTTTACGCGGGCGCGCAGCTTCTCGAGATTAAATTTTACGCTGGCGCCGGAATTGGCGCGATGAGTTTTGCGCGATCGCGCGGGTTATTGCGACGATTGCCCGACTATATTTTACATTTTTCGCGTTACGTAGGCGCGAGAATTAATACATTTCTGCGGGGGCGAGGCGATAGTTGCGATGGTTGCGCGATGATTTTATGCAAGCATCGCGATTTTTAGCTTTGCTGATTTTGCGTTTATTGATTTGCTAATTTAGCGGCCATCGCCCGTCGCGAGATAAAATTTAGCCCCAAAATAGGGCTAGATTTTAAAATTTCATCTTGCACGCCAAGCTAATTGCGGGCGCGCTATGTATGACGGCGCGACCGCGCAACGCAGGGCATTAAATTTAAAGCCGCCTAGTCCGCCAAATCTGCGCGATCTGTACTCAGCAAAATTTTATATCGCTAACTCACGCGCGCGGCATAAAATTTTTAAAATCCTGTCTAAAATTTTAAAGCTCCTGCGCGCCGCAAATTTCAAGCCCGCGCCGTGTATAAATTTCAAAACCTCGCCGTATGTAAAACCCAAACCGCTCTTTAAATTTAGCCGAATTTCAAAATTTAATCATAAAAACGCTATCATCGGGGCAAAATTTTTAAGGTTGCAAAATGAGTTTGAGCTTGAAATTTCGCCCCAAAAACTTAGAGCAGATCGTGGGGCAGGGCAAGATCGTAGCGGTTTTTAAAAAATTCGTCGCTGCAGGCAGTATCCCGCACAGTATATTTTTCGGCGCCGCAGGCAGCGGCAAAACGACGATGGCGCGCGTGATCGCAAGCGAGCTGAACTACGATTTTTACGAGCTTGACGCCACGAGCCTGAAAGTCGAGGATATCCGTAAAATTCTATCCTCGCACGCCGGCTCGCTCATCAAGCCGCTCATTTTCATCGACGAGATCCACCGCCTCAGCAAGACGCAGCAGGAGGTGCTGCTAATCCCGATGGAGAACTACGCTGCGATCATCATCGGCGCGACGACGGAAAATCCGCAGTTCGTGCTAAGCAGCGGCATCCGCTCGCGCTCGATGATCTTTGAGTTTGAGCCGCTTAGCTATGAGGATTTGGAGGCGCTTTTGGCGCGGGTACAGGGCGAGATCGGCTTTGAGATGGACGAGGAGGCGCGAAAATACCTGCTAAACTCCAGCAGCGGCGATGCAAGGAGTATGTTGAACCTGCTCGAATTTGCGCTTTTGGCAGACAGCGCCATTACGCTGGATACGCTTCGTACGCTGCGTGCAAATGCCGTGGCTGTGGGCGTTAGCAGCGACGATGTGCATTACGAGCTAGCAAGCGCGATGATAAAAAGCCTGCGCGGAAGCGACGCCGATGCCGCGCTGTATTATGTCGCGAGGCTGATAGATGCGGGCGAGAGCGCGGATTTTATCGCGCGCAGGATGGTGATCCTAGCTAGCGAGGACATCGGCAATGCCAATCCAAACGCCCTAAATATCGCTACTAGCACGCTAACTGCCGTCAGCAAGATCGGCTACCCCGAGGCTCGCATTATCTTGGGGCAATGCGCGATCTATCTGGCGCACAGCCCCAAATCAAACGCCGCGTATTTGGGCATCAACGCCGCTTTGAAGTTCGTCCGCTCCGCCGCTCCGCTGCCTACGCCGCGCTATCTCATCAACTCCGATAAGCAGATCGCAGACTACAAATACCCTCACGACTTCGGCGGCTGGGTCGAGCAGGCCTATATGAGCGAGGCTGCGAAATTTTACGAAAGCAAGGGGATCGGCTTTGAAAAGACGCTGGATGAGTGGCTGGCGCGATTGCGCAAAGAAAAGATCGATATCAAGGAACGAGAATGAACTTCAGCAGCGTCCTAAAACTAATGAAGCAGCGCTACGGTGCGGATGGCGAGTATCTGTGGGATGGATATCCGAATTTTGCGGTTTTCCGTCACGCAGGAGCGAAGCGCAAGTGGTTTGCGCTTTTGATGCGCGGGCTTGTTAATGAAAAGCTTGGTCGCGCACTTCCTGGCTCAAGCGACGTGATAAATTTAAAAGTTTCGCCCGATTTGGCGGCAATTTTGCGTGACGAAAAAGGAATTTTTGCAGCCTATCATATGAATAAAAAGCACTGGATCAGCGTCTGCCTTGATGCGGTGCCACGCGAGCAGATCGAGGATCTAATCGAGCATAGCAGGGAGCTTACGAGGTAGAATTTGCGCCTGGGCTCGGTTTAAATTTGCGTGCGAAAGAGGCTAAATTTGAACCGGGAGCGTAGATTTTAGCGGCTCGCGAGGCTTAAATTTAAAAATATTCACAAGAAGCGCAGATGAATGAGCAAAATTTGAAGTA
>ERZ773055.955-NODE-955-length-14811-cov-3.562957_pt1 | contig 14811 bp, 31 predicted proteins | sample MGYA00580515_ERZ773055 | MGnify/ENA primary metagenome ERZ773055 (study PRJEB29015, sample SAMEA2737993) | human oral metagenome | biome: human oral; feature: human-associated habitat; material: dental | place: China | collected 2064 ...
ATTTTATCATATCCTTTGTTGTCATCAATACTATTTTCCTCCAGTTCCTTGATTTCCTCTTGTTCCATTTCTTTTTCCAGTTGCTCTCTTATTATCATTATTCCTCCTAAATATATTTTTTGATTTCGTCAATTACATTATCGTAATATCTAAAACTTTCCACCTGCTTGTTGCTATATTTTGCTTTGTCGTAAGCCCAAAATCCAAATTCTTCTGTCTTTAAATTATGCTTTTTAGCTATGCTTCCGACTTTCATTGATGTAATTCCTAACTTGTTGCCGACTTCTGTTGCTGTGTAGCTTTTCTTTTTAGCAACGGGAAGTTCTAAAATTGGTTCATCATAAAGAGCATTCGCACTATATATTTCCAAAGTTTGTTTATATTTGTCATTTGAAATACTTTGAGATAATTCTTTTAGAATTTTACTTTTTTCTAGTCTGATCTTATCTTTTTCAATATCTATCAAATCGCTTTCAAATATGTTTCCTTTAGTTTTAACAGTTTCTTTTTTTGTTACTTTTTCAATTAATTTATATCTAACATCAGCACTATATCTTGCTCCGAGTTGTAAAACTCCTTGTATGTTTGCAACAAACATTGGCTGTTTTTTATTTTGCTCGTTGATGTAGTAGGACGGCTGAAAAATCAGCTGTCCTCTTTCAGTCCCTAATTTACTAATTTCATCTCTAACATCAGCTAGAATATTTTTGTGTTCCTTACCTGTAATTTCTGCAATTTCCAATGATGTCATTGTTCCTTTTGTTTCTAATAATTGTAATTCTTTCATTTTTCCTCCTGTTTTCCTTTATTTTCTATCAAATCAGTTCTTAGCTTCATTAATACAAAAAATGCTTCCGCCTTAGTTTTAAAATAATTCCCTTCTTCTTTTCGCTCTTTATCCGATGTTCTATCTTTATCCACAGTTGAAGAAATAACAAATCTGTTTTTGTGAAGATCAATAAACCAGTAAAGATTTTTGTAGTCTTCTGAATAAACAAGGCTTAATTCATCATCTAAAATAATACGTATAATGCCTAGCATGCCATGTAAATTTTGCGATTCAGGATCTTTAAAAGTTTTTCCTTGTCTCATTAACAAATCAACTTCTCTGTGAAGTATTTCTTCCATTTCTCTAATTTGTTCTTCTGTTTTCATAAATTCCTCCTAAAATAAGTTTAATTGTTTTGCTTCTTTTTCCTTTAACATTTCCATAGTTGCTTTCCTGTAAAACTCTTTTTCTATTTCAAATCCATAACTGTTTCTTTTTAGTTCCTTTGCCGCTCTTAATGTGCTGTCGCTTCCAGCGACTGGATCAATCACAGTATCTCCAGGATCAGTAAATATTTTTATTAATGTTTTTAGCAAATTTACTGGCTTTTGTGTCGGATGTACTTTTGGGTATATTGCTTTTGAATCAGGCTTCCACTCAAACCAGTTTTTGATCATCTTGCCGTTATTATTGAATTTTGGCAATTTATCCCTATAAAATACCAGTGCGTACTCTGTCGCTCCAACTATTTTCATATTAGCTTTTAATACTTGCGAGCTGCTATGTTTTATAAATATTAGTGGATAATAATTATTAAATCCATGCTTTTTAGCGTACTTCACTAATGTTTCGATTTGCTGGAATGCACAGAATATTATCATCGCTGGAGCTTTGCCTTTTTCCTTTGGTTCTTTTATTAATAATTTGGAGCAAAAGTGCATATATTCAGCAAGGTTGAAATTTATGTCAGTCTTAAAAAAACTTGATCCCGCCTTTTTACTCTCACCTTTTTTATTATCTCCGTCAACATACCATTCTGGACTGCTTGCAAACGCATTATTTCCTAAATTATACGAAATATCTGCAATTACAAGCTGTGCCTTTTTAGGTATGTGATACTTTTTGTAGTTCTGAAAGTTATCGTTGTATAATTCGCATCTTATTCTTTTTACATATTTCTTTTTGTTGTCCATATTCCTCCTATTCTTTATCTCTAGTCAGCGATACCTGATTTGCCCAAATGCTTTTTGATAAGCCCTTTTGTTACCTAGAAATGCTTTTATGATACTGACTAAAAATATTGTTTGTATTAACTTAATTGTGCCATCTATAATAGTTAAAAATTAAATAAATATTAGAAAAGAAGACTCATTATGACATTTCTGCATATTCTAGTAGCATACCTTACGCAAAAATATGCAGTGGCATAGATGGCACGATTAAATTAATACTTGTGATTGTCCTAAAAAATAATTGATATCTTATCCAAACCCACAACAGTATTTGTTATAGGCTTGGTAAAACATTAATTTTTTTAGTTATACCTTTAATCTCTGTGTTATAATATTATTGCCAAATAAAACTATAATGAAAGGAGAAAGTTTATGAAAATTAAAGGTATGGATTTAACTAAGATTAAAGAAGTTTATCAAACAAAATCAATTTCTGATGTCAATTCAAAATTAAAAGAAAATTGGATATTACTTGAAATTTTTACAACTTCTTATGATCCTGAAATATTTTATAAACATCAATCGGTTGTTTTTGTATTAGGTAAAACTCTGTAACCTAGTATGTAAATTATCTTATCTTTATAAGCTAGTGTTTCTAATAAACACCAGCTTTCTTTTAATAATTTGTTTACTACTTTGTAATCTGTTTCTTCTCTTATTTCTTTTATTGAGAACATTATTTATCATTCCTTTCTTTGAATTTTAAGATTTATAACGATTGATAAAACATCAATTTATTTCCAGTTCGGATTAAAAATTAATGGCTTTGGCTGCTTTTTGTTAAATAATCTTTTGATTCTATTTTTTAATTTCTTCGCTTCTTTTTCTCTCAAAGCCTTTTTGTTGTTTTCGTTTACCATTTCTAATACTTCAAATTTCATTGTTGTTATCTCCTTTATTTTTTAAAATTTTTAAATTCATATTTTTTTCCAAAATATAATCTATAAGATTATAAGTTTCATTTACCGTTGACTTGCACCTTTTAGAAATTGTTAAAACCTCGAATCCGCTTATTCCTTTTCTTAACTCCGTTTTTGTGAGTTTCAAGTCGCTTACGGCTTTTGCAAGTTCACACATCTTGTCCATTACATTTCTCCTAAATTAAATTATTTTTATACAAAATAGCAGCCATTTCATCACGTATCTTTTTATACTCGGCATCAAACTCTTCCTCTTGCTCATCTGTGTAATCAGGATTTTTCTTTTTCCAGTCTTCCCAAGCATTTGTACCTTCAATATAGTCTAATACAAGGCTTTCAAATGGTTCAAAATTAAAGTCTTTTTCCTCATATCTGCAAACTATGAAATCGTGCAGATCTTCTAACGAAATATATCGCAATTGACTTTCATATTTTGCTTTAAATTCCTTAAATTCATTTTCTAAATGATTACAGAAATCGTTGTATTCTTCTATCGCTTTGTCTTCTTCTTCGCATAAACGATCCCAAGCTAAGTCTCTTGCTCTTTCTGCTCCTTCTGCGAATTTTAATGCTTCACTAAAACTCATTTTTATCATCTCCTTTTTTGTTGTTGTTTGACAACGAATTGATTAAAAATTTTTTGTAAAATTCTTTTTACATAATTATTATATTATATTTGTTGTTAAATGTCAACACTTTTTTTGAAAAATTAACAAATGACAACAAAAATATTGTATAATTATAGAAAAAGGGATGATACTTATGTCAGATTTTAGAATAAAAGATGAACAATTAAAAGAATTAGGCGATTACTTAAAGAAAGTTAGAGAAAGTAAAGATTATTCATATGGACAAGTGGCAGCATACACAAATTTGAACAAAAAAGAAATATTTATGCTTGAAAATGGGCAAAAGAAAAAGCCTAATCCTTTTTATTTAAAAGCCTTATCAGCTTTTTATAGAATAGATTTGGGTAAATTATATAAAATAATTGGATATATGGATAATGAAGGAGAAATGACTGATGAAATAGAAAATTATAAAATTGATGATGAAATGCTAAATTTATTGAAATTATTAGATGTTAAAAGTCAAAAAAACATTTTAAATGAAATGATAGAAAAAATTGAATATATAAAATTAAAAAACGGAGATTATAAGGAAGTAGAAGATTTGATACAGAAAGTAAAAGAAAAAATAGATGAATTATAGCAGGAGAAAAAATGAGAAAATTAAAAAAATCTAACAAAATGAATGAAACACTTAATTTTTTGGAAAACAGTTTTTTTTCAAAGAGGAAATTGAAAAAAATACGTTCGGTAAAAATAGATACTGAAAAAATACATTTTAGAATCCCTAAAATTTTTTCATTTATTGAAAATGCGGACGAGACGCTGAACTTCATAAAAGAATTGTTTAAAAGTAGATACCAAAAGAAAGAAATTATACTTGACACATCTGAATGTGAAGAAGTTGATATGTGTGCTTTGTTTGTTTTTGATTACGTACTTTTAATGATTTTTCATGAGAAGAATGAAAGGAAAGAAAAGCAATTGATCTGGTATAAATTTTCAAGAAACAAAAAAATAAATAAAATATTCATGGAAGGCGGAGTTAGTGGTTATATAAAAAATGATTCCGAAAGTTTTAAAATCATGAGAGAGGAACTGAATAAAGTTCCACTAAAACTGTTGAAAGTAAAATTTGGAAATAAAGGAGAAACGAATGAGCTTATTCGTTATTTATTAAAAAATGCTAATGTTGAGAGTATAATTCAATTGGAACAGAATATCAAAGAATTCTTAGATAGCTGTTTAAATGAATATGGATATTGTTTGAATGAAGAAGGAGAAAGAGTTATAGAAAAAATAATTTCTGAGTGGATAAGTAATTGCAAAAATCATTTGAAAAACTTCTGCGAATATTATTGCACTGGAAGTTTAAGTTATGAAGAAGGCATGGGAATTTGTAACTTAGTTCTGGTAAATTTCGGAGAAACAATTAAAGAAAGCATAAATAATTCAGACACTACAACAATAGGAAGAGCAACATTTGAAAAAATAACAAAAACTCAAAATTATGATTCAGAATTTACCGAAGAAAATGGAACGGTTTTAGCTGCTATACAAAGAAAAGTCAGCAGATTAAAAACAGAAAATAATACAAGAGGAACAGGTTTTCCACAAATAATGGATTTTTTTTCTCAATTGTCTGATGATGTTGAAAAAAGTAAAATGACTATTATTTCTGGAAGCACACAAATAAAATTTGCAAAGTCAGAATATTTAAGGTATAATGAAAAAGGTGAAATATATTTTAATGAAGTTAAAAATTCGATTGAAAAACCCAACAAAGAAAATGTAATTAACATAAAAAATAATTTCCCAGGTACTTTAATTTCTATAAAATTTGTTTTTAAAAAAGAACATATTGAAGAACTTAAATTAGAGGAGGATTAAGAATGATAATAGATTTAAAAAATTATATACCTTCAGGTACGAGATATTTAAGTGGAAGAGATGAAGGTGATAATTATAAAAAATTACTTCAAAATTATGATGGTAAAAATAAATTGGTAGTCAAAATTCCAGAAAGTATAGTTGGAATTAATATGTCTTTCTTTTTGGGAATGTTTGATGAATTTATAGGAAAATTTAAAGATAGAAAAGAAATAAATCAGAATATAGAATTCGATGTTCCGCATTCGAAATATAGAAAATATATAGAAAAAGATATAGAATCTGCAATAGATGAAATTTTAGATAATAAATCTATTGGGGTGAACTAGCTTTGAATGAAGATGTGAAAACTATAATTTCAGTATTGGCATTTTTTTTAAGTGTTTTTTCGATTATATATCAAATAATTAAAAATAAAAAAGATAATAAAGACAGTAAAAGAGAAAAATATTTAGAACGATGTGTATTGCACTATAGAGATAAAATAAAAGAAACATTAGATTCTATTAGAAGTATATATAAATATAATTCTGATAAGGATAGTATATGGTTCAGAGAAACATTAGATCCAATATTTGAAGAATTAAAATATTATATACATGATATGAAATTTTTTGATAAAAAATATAAAACAAATATTTATAAGTCAATATCAAATGAAATTTTTAAATGTCAGACAACGATTTATACGAATTCTGGAGATATAGATGAATATATTAACAACATAAAAGAAATAATTATGACATCTGAATAATTGAGAATCAAATATGATAAGCTATTCAAAAATGGATAGCTTTTTTATTTTTATAAGGAAAATAAAATAATAAATTTTTAGAAGAGCTTTTAAAAAGGCTCTTTTTTGATTAAATCAAATTTTATATTTGTTGACATTTAACAACGAATATGATATAGTTTTAACGAGGTGATAACATGGCTAGAAAATATAAAAAATCAAATGAACACCCTGAATTTGCTAGATTTAAATATTTGATAGAAAAGAATAAATTGACGATAGATGAATTTTCTAAAAAGATTGGGTGTTCAAGAAATGCAATTTATAATTTTTTTAAGTGGGATAGAAAAAAACAGATCCAGCAAATTTTTAGAAAATTAAATTTTTTTGATTAATTCGTTGTTAAAAGTAAACAGATTAGTTGATATTTGATTTTTTTAAAATAATAATCAAATTAATTAATTCAGCGATTTCTTTTAATTTTTCATCATTATTTTCCATAATAATTACTCCTTTCGTTAAAGATGTAATTATTTTAATAATGATTGAATTACAATTCAAAAGAAAAGTAAGGAGGTGTGAGATGAGTAAAAAGCATAAAATAAAAATTATACAAAATAAATTAGGGATACCTGAAAAAATATTTATAGATGAGAAGGAAATTATGGGAGTAGATAGAATAGATATTAAATACTCCCATGACTTCAATAGTGAGAATCCTTTTCCGCAAATAGAATTCTCTTTGATTTGTTTTGATAAATTAGAAATCATAACCCAAGATGTTTAGAAATATATGCAACTGCTAAATTAGAAGCAATATTGCTTATAATTTTTATTGAAGTAGAACCAGCACTTTTGGCTACTTCTTTGGTTTTATTCCAGTTTGTGTCTTGACGGATGTTTTCTAAAAATTCATGTCCTGATACTGATAATCTTTTTACTTGAATTTCACGCATAGGTTGTTTATCTGGGGTTACGATGTATCCATATTCTTCACACAACTCTAAATGATATAAAATTTCATTTGGCGAATAATTATTTTTGAGTTGGATGTCAAAATCTTTGGAACTTCTCGGGAAAAAAGTCCAAATTTGATAATCGGTAGTATCTTCAATATAAAAAAGAATGTCACGTATACAATCAGGATTTAAACGCATAACAACACCTCCTTTCTTGTGTATTTAATTTTATTTGGCGATATTATTATAACTCAAAAGGGGGTAAAAATGAAATAAGGGAGGTGCGGAATGGTATTAATGATTTCAGGAATAGTGATAATATTTCTTCTTGTATATTTTATTGCAAAATTAAAAGCAGAAATTGAAGACTTGCAAGGAAAAATAGTAGGACTAAAAGCTCAACTCGCTATTGAAAAAATGTGGTCAAGAAGAAAAAGAAAAAGAATAAAAACTTGTAAATATAAAAATTACAGAATCAAAAAATAAAACAAAAAGCACTCCGAAGAGTGCAAGAAAAAATTTATAAAATACTATATTTTGTGTTAATTATAACATAAATTTGATAAAAACACAAGATGTAGGGAGAGGAAAGAAAATGGAAGGAAAAGACGCAAGACAAAAAGGCTGGTTCTGGCTAGAAAATAATTTGATAGATAGGAAAGATATTGAGGCTTATGAAAAACTATTGTATATGGCTTTAGCAAGATATGCTGATTCGAAAGGAAAATGTTTTCCAGGATTAGAACGGCTTATGAAAGTTAGTGGGATAGGAAGCAGAAGAACTTTAACTAAATATTTAAGAAGTTTAGAAGCAAAAGGATTAATTGAAATTAAAAAAACGTCAGGAAAAGGAAATGTTTATTTTTTAAAAAATGTTAGCAACGAACCAGGTGCAGAAATGCACGTAGGTGCAAAAATGACCAGGGGCAAAAGTGCACCCACACCAGGTGCAGAAATGCACGTACACCAGGTGCAAAAGTGCACCCCGAAGGAAACACAATTAAGGAAACCCAATAAGGAAGATGTTGTTAATAATATTAATACTGCACAAAAAGAAAATAACGCAACTGAAACTAAAGAACAACAACATCAAGTTTTTGTATTGAATTTAGCTAAAAAAGAAATGTCAAAACTATGCAATAACCAATTTGCAGTTGAAACAGCACTAATGGCATATAGAAATAAAATTCAATCGCTATATAAATTCCTGGGCAAAGAAAAGTTCCTGGAGACATTTGAGAAAATACATGAAAGCTCCTATCTCAAAGAGCAATCTAAAAATACAGGACAATTTTTCAATTGGCTATTTTCAAGCAAAAAAGAGAACTTCCTAAACGTTTTTAACGATGCTTATGCTGACAATGATAAAAAGCCTAGTGCTATTGATGAAGCGATAACAGTGTTCGTTGAACCTGATAAAGATAATTTTGATTTCAGTATGTGGGAGGACTAGAAATGATATATAACGAACTGGAAGCACAGGTGCTAGGGAAAATATATATGAGCCTAGGAGATTTACCGTTTTTTCTTGAACTCGGATTAAAACCAAAACATTTTGTAGATCCTGAATACAAAGTAATTTTTCAGAAAATGCTGGATGTTTTGGATGAAAAAGGGAAAGTTGACATAGCCGATCTCACAAAAACGGATGAAGAATGGAGCGAAGCTGATGCACTTATGGAAAACTGCAAGCTGATAGATATTCAAGTACCTATTCAGAATCTCATTGAATCATACAACGAGTATTATTTAAAATCCGAGATAGGAAAAATTCTTGAAAGCGAATACTACTCGCTTGATAACAAAGTCGAACGTATTGTGCAGAAAGTAAATGAGCTGAACACGCAGAAAAAAGAAGAAAATAAGGTATTCGGGATGAAGGAGCTGTCAAATATCTGGTACAAGGACTTTGAAGATGAGAAAAGCATTGTAAAAACTCCGTATGAGGACATAAACAGATATTTTACGTTCGAGCCTGGCTCACTTGTAACAGTTGGAGCAAGACCTGCAATGGGAAAAACAGCATTTGCCTTGAATTTGGCATTGCTGACAGCTAAGGAACATAATGTGCTTTATATAAATCTTGAGATGAGCAACGTTCAGATAATGCAAAGATTCCTGTCAATCCGAACTGGAATTGAACTGAACAAAATAAAAAATAAACGGCTTAGCGACGAAGAACTGACAAGAATAAATCTGGCAATAGAAAAACTGCAGGATTCAAAGTTCAGAAGCATGAGCTGTGAAGATAACCCTAATTTTAATTTCATTATCCGCAAAATCAAGCGGGAACACGAGAAAAATAACTTGCAGGTAATAATAGTCGACTATCTGACTCTTATGACTGCCAGCGGATTTCAAAGCAAGAATTACGAAGTCGAGTACATGGCAAACAGATTAAAACTTCTTGCGACAGAACTTAATTGCTGCATCGTAGTTCTGGCTCAATTAAATAGAGCTGTGGAAACACGGGGAGCAGATAAGCGACCTTTGCTGGCAGATTTAAGAGACAGCGGAGGGATAGAGCAGGCAAGCAATGTGGTGGCTTTTTTACATCGTGAGGACTATTATCAAAAAAACATTGTGAAAGCAAAAGATTTTTCTGAAATTGAATTTATCATACGGAAAAACAGAAGCGGAGAACTGGGAACAGTTAGATTGGGATTTGATAAAAAAATACAGAGAATAGGAGCAATGAAGGATGAGTAATTACGAAAAAATTGAAAAAATTGAAAGAAGAAAAAGCGAAATCTGGAAAAAGAAAATGGAACTTCACAGGGAAATCGACAGGTTAAATACAGAGTTTGAAAAGTGTAATAATGAATTGTCAGAAATTTTGAACAAACTGGAAAGCTACTGCAAATGAAAGTAGTGCTTATTTGTCTAAGAGTAGACAATGATGAATTGATTACAACTGATAAAAACGAATGGATTAAATTTATAAAAAGGCATCGTGGGAAAGTAAGCAGTATAGAGCAGTTTAATTGGGAAATTCCACAAAATAAATTGCAGAGGGCTTTGGAATATTCGTTTGATGAATTATATAAATTTAAGCAAAAAGAGAACAGGAGGGAAACAGATTGATAAAACTAGAGTTATCTGTAATACCGCCATCTGTAAATTCCTTATGGATAAATAAACCAAGCGGAAGATACAAGTCTAAAAGGGGTAAAATCTTTGAAAATTTAGCCTGTGGTGAGCTTAAAAAGCAATTTAGGTGTAAACCCTTGGCTAATAGTTTGAAAGTCAGTATGAGGCTTTATTTCAAGGATAAAAGAAAAAGAGATATAGATAATTATAATAAAGCGATCCTGGATTCAATGACTAAAATTATTTATGAAGACGATTCACAAATTGAAGAACTAAATGTTAAGAAGCTGGTTGGTTGCGGATTTGATAAAGTAGAAATAGAAGTGGAGGAATTAGAAAATGAATGAAATAGCATATCTTGTATCATTTAAGTCTATGGATAAATTTAATAACATAGATTCTGGACATTGTGCAGCTGTTCTAGAAAAAGGAAATTATACAGAAGGCGAATTAGTGGATTTTTTTATCGAAAGTGTAAGAACAAATTTTAATTTAGAAAAAGAACGAGAAATAATAATAACAAATATAATCAATTTAACAAAAATAAGAAAGGATTTAGAAGAATAATGGAGCAATGGAATAAATTGGTTGGATTAGTAAAAGAGTTTTACATAGCATTTGGGCAACAGGAGTTTCTGGGAAAAGAAATGACTGATGAAAGAATGGAATTGCGAAAAAGATTATTTGACGAGGAATTGAAAGAGTATGAAATGGCAGAAAAAAATAAAGACAAAGTGGAAATGTTAGATGCAGTATGCGATATGTATTATATCTTAATTGGGACATTACTGGAAATACACAAAGGTAATGTTGACACGGTTACAGATGTGATTTATTTTGGAGAGGACGACAAAAGTAAATTTATTTTTGAGAAAGTCTTTAAAAATGAGTTTAATGATATTTTTGTGAAAGCATTTGAAGAAGTGCATAGAAGCAATATGAGTAAATTAGAAAACGGGAAAGCTGTTTTCAGGGAAGATGGGAAAATTATGAAAGGGAAAAATTATTTTAAACCGAATTTAAAACAATTTATTGAATAAAAAAGTAAAAACAGGACAATGACAACTAAATATAATAACTGTGAAACCTAGAAATATTGTGGAGTTTATAGAGTATAATAAAAAATTTTAAAAAAGTAGTTGACAAACGGTACGATATATTATATAATCATATCGTACTGTTATAGAGGAGGAAAAAATGGAAAAAAGAATTTTAAATATTTCCTATTCCAAAAGTGGTGCTGGTAGTATAACAACTAGATTATCTGTTCCTAAAAGTATGCTCGATAAAATGGGTGTAACTCAAGAGAATAGACAAATTGAACTAGAATTTGATGAAACTACTAAAGAAATCACAATTAGAAAAGCGAAATAAAAAAACTCCTTAAACCTATAACAGTTCAAGGAGTGTACACGTATAATAACGCCTAACCAACTTTATTATACTGTATAAACTCCAAAAAATCAATATTTTTAGGAGGAAATTTTATGAACAAAGAGCAACAATTTGCATTATCAGAAAAACTTCTTGAAGAAAGAGAAGGGAAGCTAAAAACTGTGAAAGAAGAATTTTGGAAATATTTTGACGTGATATTTGAAAGTAAGATACTTGAACAACACGGAATGAAAAACTTTAAGTTTGAAAGCACAATAATGGAATATGAAGATATATTAAAAAGAGAATTTTTTGAAGCAGGAATAATGGCAGAAAAAACAAATCAAAATATATAGTATAATGGAGGATAAAAGAATGTACGATTTAAAAGTTATAAATGATGAAAGATTTCAAATATTCAGTAAAGAAAATTTAGGAAGTGTAAGAACAATATTTGCTAATAATCAAGTATGGTTTTGTATAAAAGATGTTTGCGACATATTAGAATTAACAAATCCTACTGTTGTAGCTAAAAGACTAGATGAAGATGAGAAGGCTAAGTTTGACTTAGGGTTAAAAAATGGAGAATTAACTAATTTCACAAATGAAAGTGGATTATACACTTTGATATTACGAAGCGACAAAAAAGAAGCAAAACCATTTAGAAAATGGATAACATCAGAAGTTATTCCAGCAATTAGAAAAACAGGAATGTATATGACTGACGATGTATGGGACACAATAACAAACAATCCTGAAAAATTAGGAGAAGTGTTAATCAATTACGGTAAAGTAAAAAGAGAACTTGAACAGCTAGAAGAAGAAAATCAAATTCAAAAACAGTTAATAGCAGAGTATAAACCGATAAAAGAGTATGTAGACACAATATTGTCGAGTGAAGATACAATGACAACAACACAGATTGCGGCTGATTATGGATTCAGTGCATACGAATTGAATAAAACATTGAATGAGCAAAGAGTAGTTAGAAAAGTTGGAGGTCAATGGATATTATACATAGAACACATGAACAAAGGTTACACAAAAAGTGAAACGATGACAGTTAAAAAGAAAGATGGAACGGATAAAGTGGTAGCAAATACAAAATGGACTCAAAAAGGAAGGCTCTTTATTCATAATCTATTAGAGAATTTGGGAATAAAAGCAAATATGGATAGAGAAAAAGAAGGAGCATAACTTATGAACGCAGAAGAAAGAGAGAAGGCAATTAAAAACTTTTTTGATGATGTTTTAAAAATGAGTTCTGATAAACGGAATATGAAAAAACTAAACGAAGAAATAAATTATTATTTTGAAGGTTTAGGTATGAAAGAAATTTTGGGTTTTGATTCAGAAGTAAACTTCGAAGATGAAAGAGAAGTTATTGATGTTGTAAAAGAAAAAGTAGTTTTAATACATTGTCTTTTTACTGGGCAGGACTACAAAGAATTAACAGATAGTGATTACATAGATATGATGAAGAAAAATCCATTATTAGAACACCTGGCAGGTTATAAAATGGAAAAATACGGAGCAGAAGTATTAAGCGAACTAGGACTGGAATTAGTGGATTTGACAAAAGAAGGCTTTCTTGTAAGGGAAAAAGAAAATATAGTTAAAAATTAATTTTTAAAAACTCACAGTTATTAATTTAGCTGTGATTTTTTTTATGGAGGGGAAATGGATGAAAATGTATTGGAAAGAATAAAAGCGAGGCTTTTAAGTGGAATAAAAGTAAATGATAGCGATTTTAATTTTATGAAGTTAAATGCCAATTTATTTAAAGGCGTTAAATTTATTAAGAAAAGAAAGGCTAAAAAGAAATGGCTTACACAGAAATCTCAAATCAGGAAATAATAATAACGTTGCCTGTGGAAAAGGTTTATCCAGGAATAAAGCGACAACTGGAAGAATACTTAAATCATTTTCCAATCAAGGTTATTCCTGTGAAGAAACTATCACAAGCACAAAATGGTTTGATACACGTTTTATTAAAGCAGTTTGGAGACGAGATTGGATATACCTTGATAGAGATTAAGGAACTAATGAAAGAGCAGTTTGCGATAGCGACAGATAGACTGGACTTTTCCACAGCAAAATGTGATATGGAAACGGCAAATGAATTTATATCGTTTATCATAGAACAAGCGTTAGAACTTGGAATAAATTTATATATTTTAGGCAAATACGATAAAAGGTATAAACATATATTGGAAATCGACAATATAACGCAAAGATATGTGATCGCCTGCTTGAGAAAAAGAATTTGCTGTATTTGTGGAAAAGAGCATAATGAGTACAACACAATAGAACTACATCACTGGAATTCGGTAGCAAGCATAGGCGGATACGAAAACTGCGATGGATTAAAAACACCGTTTATGAGCTTGTGTGCTAAACATCATCAGGAATTTCACGCAACAGGCAAGGAAACGTTTAAGAATAAATACTATATCGAGGGGGTGTGGTTAAACACGGAACTTGTAAAAGAGTTGAAAAAGATTTATAAAAATCATTTTAAGGCATTTAAGGAGGATAAAAAATGACCGATAAAGAAAGAAAAGATTATGAAAGAATTTTTTTAGAAGTTTGGGATAATAATTTATTGGAAAAAGGACTTCTGATTGAAATGTGTCAACTGCTTGAATTAGACGGAAAAAAAGAAGAAGCCAACGGATTTACATTATTTTATTTTAAAACTACAAATGGTAGAACGTTTGTAATCGAAGATGATGAAATTCAAGGAATTTTGGAAATTTATGAAGAAAAATAAAGTTCAGTCGCAGAAAGTCGTTTTTATTAGAGAAAGGTTAGGAAGAGAAAATGAAACTTATTGAATTATACGGAATAAAGATAAAAGAATTGACTGAAATATTGAAAGATGAAAGAGTAAGAAAATTCGAAATAAAAGAACACACAAATTACATAGATTATCTCATTATATCGTTCGAGTTAAATTATGAAAAGAAAATACAGTTTGATATACGTTTAAGCGATATGAAAGATTATCAAAGCCGGAGTTTATCAATAGAAGAAATAAGTTCTCAATTTGATAAAAAATTTACAAAATTAAAAGAATACTTAGAAAGCAAAAATAAAGGTGAGCTTAAAGAACTTGAGAATAAAATATCTGAGTATGAAGCAGAACTTAAAAAGGCGAAGGAACAATATGATAAAATAAACGATTATGGTGAGAATTTATAAAATTAGGAGGAATAAATGGAAATAATAATGAGAATGATAAGTGGACTAATTACATTAACGGCTGTATTAGT
>ERZ773055.959-NODE-959-length-14757-cov-5.542103_pt1 | contig 14757 bp, 12 predicted proteins | sample MGYA00580515_ERZ773055 | MGnify/ENA primary metagenome ERZ773055 (study PRJEB29015, sample SAMEA2737993) | human oral metagenome | biome: human oral; feature: human-associated habitat; material: dental | place: China | collected 2064 ...
AATTACAGATTGGGATAGGTCTGACAAATAGTCCAATTGTCCATCATTTAAAAGAATCATTGGGTAGGCTTGTTGAGGATTATAGTTTGAAGGAAGACTGATCCTAACTTGAATCCCTTCCCAGCTAAACTCCTTATTTCTTGATAAAGTCATTGATTTTTTCAAGGGAATCAATCACTGCAGGACCGTAATCCATCAACTCATCGTAAGAGATGGTCATGATTTTTTGGTTCTTGATTGCTGAGACATTTTCCAAAACAGCATTTGCCTTCATCAAATCCACTGCTTTTTCATCCAACTTTTGATTGCGGTCGCTGGTTACATAGATAATCAACTCTGGATCCATTGATACTAGATTTTCCAAGGTCAAACCAGATGTTCCTGTTGCGACATTTGTGTAACCAAGTTGGTTGAGCAAGCTTTCTTGAAGGGCTGACTTGTAGGCACCAAAGGTTTCGTCGTTATAAGCAACCATAATCAAAGCCTTTTTCTTTTCACCTTGTGTTTCTGGGTTAGCTTTTTTAACCGCATCGATTTTAGCTTGCAATTGCTCTGCGTATTGGTTTGCCTTGTCTTGGACATTAAAAATGGTACCAAGATTCTTCACATCTTCTACGATATTTCCCAAATCCTGTTGGATATTTGAAAGTGAAGCTTTTTGCGTATAAACAGGGATTTTATTTTCATTCCAAGCACTGATAGTTCCCATTGACTTTTCAGAGAACATCATGTTCCGTCCCATCAAGGCATCTGGTTCATAAGAAAGAACAGTTTCTTGTGAGACTGATTTTTTATCACCAATATGAGGGATGGTTTCAATTGCTTCCTTGTATTTACCAGTTACGGCATTATCAGGATTGAGCATACCGGCAATTTTATCCTTCAAACCAAGTTCAAGTAGGATTTCAGTTGTTGAAAGATTGTTGGTGATGACCTTTTCAGGAGCTTTTTCAAAGACTTGTTCGACTTCATTTCCTTTAGCATCATAGGTTTTGATAGTCACAGGATAGCTGGTTTCTGTACTAGCCTTTTGACTTGTCTCTGTGCTTGATTGTGTGGTAGCTTTTTCTGTTGCACTATTTCCACAAGCTGCTAAAGTTGCAACCGATAAGAGCACAAGGCCCGCAGTAAGAAGTTTTTTCATGACTATCTCCTTTAAATAGTTTTATGATGCCTATATTTTAAAATAAAATAATTTCATTGTCAAACATTTATCGAATTATTGAAGCTAAAAAGCTCATTGAGTTCACTATTTATAAAATCTTTAATAAATTTATCGAATATTTTCAAAAAAAATTAAGAAGGAAGTGATTAAATGTTATTAAATGTATATAGCCGTTATAATAAAATATTTGAAAAAGGAAAAGGGACGTATATTTACGACAATGAAGGGAATGAATATTTAGATTTTGTATCAGGAATTTCAGTAAATTGCTTGGGACACGCAAGTCCTGTGATTACAAAGGCTTTGACGGAGCAAAGTCAGAAATTGGTGCATATTTCTAATTTGTATTACAGTCAGCCACAATTGGATTTGGCGAATAAACTTACTGAAAATAGTGAAATGGAGAGTGTTTTTTTTACAAATAGTGGAACTGAAGCGATTGAGTTGGCTTTGAAAATTGCTCGAAAATACGGGAATAATTTGTCGTACGATGAAAATGGAAACAAAATTGCTGATAAAACGGAAATAATTTATATGAAAAATTCATTTCATGGAAGAAGTACTGGAGCCTTGGCAGTTACTGGTCAGCCGAAGTATCAAAAACCGTTTGAGCCGTTGATGAAAAATGTTACAGAATGTAATTTTAACGATGTTAAGGATTTAAAAGCAAAAGTAAGTGAGAAAACTGCCGCCGTTATTTTGGAGCCAATTCAAGGAGAAAGCGGACTTGAGAGCACTACTCCTGAATTTATGGAAACTATAAAAGAATTGAGCAAAAAATATAATGCGCTTGTGATTTTTGACGAAATTCAATGCGGAATGGGAAGAACTGGGAAACTATTTGCCTATGAAAATTTTGATTTAGTTCCAGATATAGTTACAATTGCAAAATCTCTTGGTGGAGGAGTTCCAATCGGAGCTTGTTTGACAAAAGGGAAGGCAAATGATGTGCTGGTTCCTGGCGACCACGGTTCAACTTATGGTGGAAATCCTTTAGTTTGTGCCGTTGCAAATGCTGTTTTACATGAATTAATTGACAACAAATTAATTGAAAAAAATGTTGTGGAAAAAGGTCAGTATTCTGTGGAAAAATTGGAAAAATTAAAGGGAAAATTTGATTTTATCGAAGAAATTCGAGGAAAAGGACTTCTTTTGGGAATAAAATTTAATGAAAAGAAAGTTTTGGCAAAAGATGTTGTTTCAAAAGCACTAGAAAATGGTTTGTTGCTAGTTGGAGCTGGAAATAATGTTGTGAGATTTTTTCCGCCGTTTAATGTGGCAAATGAAGAAATTGACAAAGCTGTTTCAATTTTGGAGAAAGTTTTAGGAATATTATTGTAAATTAGAAATTATTGAGGTAAAATTATATCGAAAGAATAAAGAATTTAGAGTAAAAGGGGAGATTTCCATGAAAACTTTAAGAAAAATTGCAGTACTTTTTATTCTAACTAATTTAATAAATTTTGGTGCATCAGATATTGAAGGGAAAATTGCTCAAATTAGGGAGGATTTTTCGAGTACTAATGCTGTAAAAAATTATGTGATTAAAGAAGTTGAAGATTCAGAACAAAGCACAGATAGTGGAGTTGTGAAATATTATTTGCAAGATGGAGTTGTTAAAAAAATTGTGGCTGAATATTTTGGAGAAAGTGGAAATAACTTGACAGAATATTATATAAAAAATGGGAAAGTTTATTTTATTTTTGATAAGACTGAAAAATATAATGTGCCGTATTATGTGGATTCTAAATGGTATAAAGAAAATGAGATAAAAAATGGAGAAATCTTTGATAAAAGAAAATCGAAATTTTTTGAAAAACGATACTATTTTGATGAAAATGACAAATTAATTCGGTATATTGATGAGAATAAAAAGATTGTTGAGAATGGGAAAAAATTAAGGGAAATTGAGAAAGATGTGTTGAAGGAATATTTTAGAATAAAAAAATAAAATAGGCAACTGTAAAAGTAAAATTGGTAAAAATTGAATAACAGCAGTATTTATAATCACAAGGATTGAAATTCCTTGTCAGAGAATAGAGAAAAACAAGAAAATTAAATATTAACAAATACTATATTTAATGAAGTTTTTGTATTTTTACAAATGTCTTAAAAAAATAAAAATTAAGGAGAAATTATGTTAAAAGGAAAATCATTTTTAAAATTATTAGATTTTACAACGGAGGAATTACAGTATTTGCTGGATTTGGCGAAAAAATTGAAGATAGATAAGAAAAATGGGACTGAGAAAAAAACAATGATTGGAAAAAATATTGCTTTGATTTTTGAGAAAACTTCTACTAGAACGAGATGTGCGTTTGAAGTGGGAGCTTATGACCAAGGAGCAAATGTCACTTACATTGGGCCTTCTGCGTCACAAATTGGAGATAAGGAGTCTATGGAAGATACTGCGAAAGTTTTGGGAAGATTTTATGATGGAATCGAATATCGAGGATACGGTCAGGAATTAGTCGAAACTTTAGCTGAGTATTCGGGAGTGCCTGTTTGGAATGGGCTTACAACTGAGTTTCATCCGACACAGGTTTTAGCGGATTTTTTGACTATTTTGGAAAAAAAAGGAACTTTGAAAGGAATTAAGTTTGCATATCTTGGGGATGGGAAAAATAATATGGCAAGTTCACTTATGATTGGTGCAGTAAAATTTGGGATGGATTTTACGATTGTTGCTCCAAAAGAATATTTTCCAGATAAAGAACTAGCTGAAACTGCTTTGAAACTGGCTGAGGAAAATGGAGGACGTATTTCATTTACGGATGATAGAATTGGCGGAGTAAAGGATGCGGATGTTATTTATACGGATGTGTGGGTGTCGATGGGAGAATCTTATAATGTATGGGAAGAAAGAATAAATAGACTTTCATATTATCAGGTAAATAGCGAGCTTATAAAACATGCAAAGGATGATTACTTGTTTATGCACTGTCTGCCTGCATTTCATGACTTGAATACAAAAGTTGCAAAGGAAATTGAGAAGAAGTACGGAATTAAGGAAATGGAAGTTACCGATGAAGTTTTCAGAAGTAAAAATTCTGTTGTATTTGATGAAGCGGAAAATCGTATGCATACGATAAAGGCTGTGATGGTGGCAACTTTGGGAGATGGAGAATATCCTTTATAAAAAGTTTTTAGAGTTTATTTTTTTAAAAGTTAAGAATGAAAATAAAAAAGTTATTTTGTAGGAATTAGAATTCTTCTTATAAAATAGCTTTTTTTGCATTATTTCCTGTTTGAACAGTAATTTCTTAACAAGAGTACTTGAATCTTGTCAGTAAATAAGTCAGATAGAATTTCTATTTTTTAGTGCTAATGATTTGAAATAAAAAATTTGAAATAAATAATTATATATGATATACTAAAAAAAATAAATATAAGCAATTTAATGGCATTAAAAATATGTTGGGAGGAGTTTATGGATAATAATAGAATTAGCGAACAGAAGTCTATTGCAGGTTTAAGGGCTAATGCTGCCGCTTTTCTTGTAAATTTGAGTTTTTTTACAATAATTGGAGGGTTGATAGTTCCGATTTTTGCTTTGATTTTGGAGGATAAGAATAGTTTTGTGAGATCGTATGCGAAACAGACTTTGACAATATCAGTTTTGTTAATTGTTTCAGGAGTGTTAAATTTTGTCATAATTGTTGGAAATATTTTGTATCTTGTAATTTTTGTTATATTGGTTATATTGCAAATTGTTGCAACTGTTTCATCAATTTTGGAAAAAGAATTTAGAATTCCTTATGTTGAAAAAATTATGAGTCTTTTATTTTTAAATTAATTTGTATTTTTTCTATTTAAATAGTAAATTTATTAAGATTATTTGTTAACATTAACAAAGAGATGAAATTTTTGTTACAGAATAAAATTTAAAATAGAGTTTGGCATATTTAAGATTAGATTATAATTGCAAAATAAAATAAAAATGCATCTGGATATATTATTTAGGTGTATTTTTTTTGTCTTTATATTGTTTTTGGTGAATTACTCCCGCTTATAGGAGACCTACGACTTCTTGCTATTTTTTGTTAAAATAATAATTTGTTTTAAAATAATTCAAAATTAGAGAAAACTAAATATGAGTGTATCATAATATAATTAAGTACAACAAAAAAATTTTGCAGCAGTTCACAAATTATAGTAAAAATGTTATAATATCAAATGTATTCAGATTTGTGTTTATTAGTATGATATCTGGTAATAGGAATTTTAGTCAATGTGTTTATGAAAAAGGGAGAGAATGTTGGATAATATTACGTTATATAGAAAGTATCGACCGCAGAATTTTGATGAAATTGCGGGGCAGGAATTTGTGTTGAGGGCTATTAAAAATTCCCTTAGGGAGAATAAGTTGTCGCATGCATATTTGTTTACAGGGCCACGGGGGGTGGGGAAAACTACTATTGCGAGGCTTATTGCTAAAGGTGTAAATTGTCTGAATAGTGAAAATGTGACTGATAATCCTTGTGGAAAATGTGAAAATTGTCGTGAAATTTCTTCTGGGATTTCGATGGATATGATTGAAATTGATGCAGCTTCTAATCGTGGGATTGATGAAATTCGTGAATTGAAGGAAAAGATAAATTATCAGCCTGTTAAGGGAAGAAAAAAAATATATATAATTGACGAGGTTCATATGCTTACAAAGGAGGCATTTAATGCACTTTTAAAAACATTGGAAGAACCGCCGGCACACGTTATATTTATTCTTGCTACAACGGAAATTGATAAGATTCCAGATACAGTTATTTCCAGATGTCAAAGATATGATTTTTTGCCAATTGATAAGAAGGATATAAAAAAATTACTTCAGAATGTGGCAGAAAAGGAAAACATTAAGATTGATGATGCGAGTCTGGATTTGATGTATCGGAAGTCTGAGGGAAGTGCAAGGGATAGTTTTTCTATTTTTGAGCAGGTTGTGTCAAATTTTAATAATGAGGAAATTAATCTTGAAAAAACTCAAAAGGCTTTGGGAGTGGTGCCTGATGTTATTTTGGAGGAATTTTTAAATTTAATAAAAAAAAGTGATAAAGGTAAATTAGTTGATTTTATTGACAAAATTTGGGAAGATGGGCTTGTGATTGAAACCTTTTTAAAGGATTTTTCCTATTATTTGAAGGAGCAATTTAAAAAGCAGACAGATTTATCGGTGGATTTTTTGCTAGATACAATAAGTGCGATTTTTTTTACTTTGAATGAATTTAAATATGAAGAGGATAAGAGATTACTTGGTTATGTGCTTGTTTATGAGCTTTATAAGAATCAGAAGAAAAATTTAAATAGAATTAAAACTCTAGAAACTGATAATTTTGCTTCAAATAAAACAGCTATTGACAAAAATTATATTAAAGATGTGTCGGATCATATTTATGAGAAGGTTATGAGTCAAATTTCAGAAAATCCGAAAATCGTAAATTCAGCAAATGAAACGAAAATAGCTGAATTGAGAGAAATAAAAAAAGTAGAAAAGATAGAGAAATCTGTAAAAAATTATGATATTTCAGTTTTTTCTGAAAAGTGGAGAAGAATTTTATCTGGAATAAAAGAAGAAAGTGTAATGCTAGGGGCATTATCGGTGGAAAGTAAGCCAGATAGGGTGGAAGATGGGGTGCTTTTTATAAGATTTCCAAGTAATCAGAAATTTCATAGTGAACAGCTTATGATACCAGAAAAGAAAGTAAAAGTTGAAAAAGTCATTAATCAAATTTGTAATTCGGATATTGAAATAAAGACTTTTTTTGAAAATAATGATGCTCAAAATGGAGAGGATAAGTTTTTGAAGGATGCGGTGAAGTTTTTTGATGGGGAAATTTTAGAAAAAAAATAAAAATATTAAATAAATTTATTGACAATAGGTTTGTTAAAATAAAAAAAGAAAAGAAAGGTATGGTAAATATGAAAATTAAAGTAATTTTGAAGGAAAATATAAAAGGTGTTGGAAAAAAAGATGAAATAGTGGAAGTTAAAGACGGATATGCGAATAACTTTTTATTAAATAAAAATAAAGCGATTCTTGCAACACCTGAAAATATTAATAAATTGAAGGCAAGAAATGAAAAAATTCAAAAAAATCATGATAGAGATGTGAAAAATGCTAAAGAATTGAAGGAAACTCTAGCTTCAAAGGAAATTGTGCTAAAGGTGAAGGCTGGGGAAAATAACAAGGTGTTTGGTTCAATTGGTGCTAAGGAAATTGTGAAGGCTATAAAAGATCAATTGAATATTGACATTGATAAAAAGAAAATTTCAGCAGATTCTAAAGTAAAGGAAATTGGGGTACATAATGTGGAATTGAAACTTCATTCGGAAGTAAGGGCTAATTTAAAAGTTAGAGTTGAGGCTAAATAGCAAATTTTTGCATAAAATTTAAAACTGGAAAGTGAGAAAATTGAAAAATGGGGTTATATGACGAAGATGGGAAAAATAGCGAGCCATATAGCATAGAGGCTGAAGAGGCACTTCTTGGGTCTATCTTTATAAATCCCAATGTTATGGGAGATGTTGTTGATATTGTAACAGCTGAAGATTTTTATAAAAATAATTATAAAATAATTTTTTCTGAAATGACTAATGCCTATAATTCTGGGAAAATAATTGATGTGCTTTTGATAATTGAGGCTTTGAAAAAAAAGGAATTGATGGATGAAGTTGGAAATGAGGATGTTATTTATGATTTGACTGAAGTTGTTCCAACTGCTGCAAATGCTACAAATTATGCCCAGATTATAAAGGATAAGTCTGTTCAGCGTCAATTAATAGCCATTGGAGAAAAAATTGTAAGAATGGCGACACGTGGATATGAGGAAACAGATGCAATGCTTGATAAATCAGAAAGTATGATTTTCAAAATTGCAGAATCTAAACAAAAAAAAGAAATTGTGAAATTGTCTGAATTAGTTCAATCTAAGGTAAAACATCTGGATGATGGCTCCAAGATTATAGGTAAAATAACTGGCATTTCTTCGGGATTTGATAGATATGACAGCATAACAAGCGGATTTCACGGCTCTGACCTGATAATTCTTGCGGCACGTCCTGCGATGGGAAAAACTGCATTTGCATTAAATCTTGCAATAAATGTTGCAAAGCAAGGTAAAGGAGTGCTTATATACAGTTTGGAAATGGGAAATGAACAATTGTTTGACAGGCTTGTGGCAAGTGAATCAAAAATTAGGTTAAAGGGGATAAAGGATGGAACACTGACTGCAGAAGAGCTTGTAGCTTTGGGAAATGGGCTTGGGAGGCTTTCTGAGATGCCAATTTATATTTCAGATTCTGCAAGTGTGACGATGCTGGAAATAAAGGCTAATGCAAGGCGGCTAAAGGCTGAAGGGAAACTGGATTTTATGCTAATTGACTATTTGCAGCTAATAAGCCCTTCGGTAAATTCAAGAAAAAGTCGTGAGCAGGAAATATCTGAAATTTCACGTTCGTTAAAAATACTTGCAAAGGAATTAAATATACCAATTGTAACACTTTCACAATTATCTCGTGGAGTAGAGCAAAGGGTTGACAAAAGACCAATTTTATCAGATTTGCGGGAATCGGGTGCGATTGAACAGGATGCGGATATGGTAATGTTTTTATACCGTGAAAAGTATTATAATAAGGATACTGCGACAGAGGTAAATAATGTGGATATTCCAGAAAAATATGTTAAAAAACCGCAGAATTCGCCAGAAAATGAGGAAAAACAGGGAATGGAAAAGGTTGAACTGATAATTGGAAAGCATAGAAGTGGACCAACTGGAACGATAGAACTAGGATTTTTTCCAAATTATCAGCAGTTTGTAAATGTTGTGGATGATAAATTTGCACCACCTGCAGAATAAAATAAAAAAAATAAAGAAAAGAATTAAGGAGAAAAAATTAGAGAATGGAAACAAAAAAAAGAGTAGAATTGTTAGCACCAGCTGGAAATATGGAAAAGTTAAAAACTGCATTTCATTTTGGAGCTGATGCATGTTTTGTTGGAGGAAGTGCATTTAATTTAAGAGGGATGTCTTCAAATTTTAAAAATAAGGAATTAAAGGAAGCTGTGGATTATGTTCATAGTTTAGGAAAAAAAATATATGTAACTTTGAATATCTTTGCACATAATGCAGAAATTGAGTATATGCCGAGATTTATAAAGAAATTGGATGAATTTGGTGTGGATGCGGTAATCGTAGCTGATTTGGGAGTTTTCCAGATGGTTAGGGAACATGCTCCAAATATGAAAATTCATGTAAGTACGCAAGCAAATAATACAAACTGGATGAGTGTAAAAACTTGGAAGGATTTAGGGGCAAAAAGGGTTATCTTGGCTAGAGAAATGTCGCTTAAAGAAATTAAGACTATTCGAGAAAAAGTACCTGATGTGGAAATAGAAGTATTTATTCATGGGGCAATGTGTATGGCTTATTCTGGAAGATGTTTGCTAAGCAATTATTTTACAAATCGTGATGCAAATCGTGGGATTTGTGCACAGGATTGCCGTTGGAATTATAAGGTTATTGCTGAAGGGCATGAGGAAACTGGAGCTCATGATATTGTGGAAAATGAAGAAGGAACATATATGTTTAATGCTAAGGACTTGTGTTCGATAGAGTTTATTGATAAGATAATTGAAACTGGAGTAGATTCGTTAAAAATTGAAGGAAGAATGAAGAGTATTTATTATAATTCGACAGTTGTAAAACAGTATAAAAGGGCACTAGACAATTATTATTCTGGAAATTATAAATATGATCCAGATTGGCTGAGGGAGCTTAAAACTATTAGTCATAGACAATATTCAAATGGATTTTATTTGGGGCCTACTTCTGAAAAGGATCAAAATTATGAAACTGGACTTTCTTATAGCCAAACTTATAGACTTGTTGCAAATGTACTTGAAAAAGTTGATACGAATAAATACAAGATTCAAATAAGAAATAAAGTTTTTGCGACTGAAACTTTGGAATTGGTTCGTCCAATTGGAGATGCTGTTAAATTTAAAGTGGAAAACTTTTTAAATACAAAAAACGATGAGTATCAAGAGTATGTAAATCCAAATACAATCGCTATTATTGAAACAGATGTGGAAATGGATCCAATGGATCTCATTAGAATAAAACTTCCTGAAGGGCAATCAGATAGCGATATGGATACGTCAGAATTTTAATTACATTAAATAAAAAATTAATTATAATTTTAACGTAAAAAAAGCAATATGAATAAAAAGTATTGCTTTTTAATTTGAAATAAATCTTTTATTTATTGAAAATTGTTGAAAAAAAAAGATAAAATACTATACAAATTAAAAAAAATGAGTTATAATAACTTGTAAGGTTATTGACCTTTACTTTATGTCAAAATTTTAAAATTAATTTATTTGGAAAATTACTGAATAGATATTGAAAATTTTAAAAAATAATAGTTTATAAAGTAAAAAAGTAAAAAATATTAGAATAGAAGTGGAGATAACTATGAGAGAAAAAATATTAGTAATTGAAGATGATCCTAAAATTTCAAGATTACTTGAAATTGAATTAAAATTTGAAGGATTTGATGTGTTTTTTGCATACGATGGTAAAGAAGGGCTAAATATGGCTAAATATGGTTCGTATGACATCATTCTTCTAGATGTAATGCTTCCTAAAATGAGTGGAATGGAAGTTTGTAAGAGAATAAGGGAAACTTCGCAAGTGCCTATTATTATGCTTACTGCTAAAGATGAAATTAGTGATAAGGTAGTTGGATTTGATTATGGGGCAGATGACTATATGACAAAACCATTTTCAAATGAAGAATTGCTTGCTAGAATAAAAGCTCTTCTTAGAAGAACTAAAAAATCTGTTGTTCATAAGGGAATATTTGAATTTGAAGATTTAACAATTAACTATTCTACTTATGAAGTATTTAGAAATTATGGAAAAGATCTTATTCAACTTTCAAAAAGAGAATTTGAATTGCTTGACTTTTTAGTTTTGAATAAAGGAATTGTTTTATCGAGAGATAAAATCTTAGAAGAAGTTTGGGGATTTGATTATATTGGAAATGATAATATTCTTGACTTGTATATTAAATATTTAAGAGATAAAATTGATAAGCCTTATGAAAGAAGATTTATTCAAACTGTAAGAGGAATTGGATTTATTTTTAAATAAGGAGTAAAAAATGAAAAATTTGAAATTAGAAGATCGTATTTCAGCAAATTACGCTCTTCTATTTTTGGTATTAATATTAGTTTCCAACATTATTTTGGTTTATTCGTTGCAAAGACAGTCAAATAAGGTGCTTGAAAATTCAGCTGAAGAAAAACTGGAAGAAATAAACAGTTTTTTAGATAAGGTTGGAATTTTTTCAGATAAGACAAATGTGCTTACTCTCGATTTTAATCCTGAAATTCAGGAAGGTAAAAAGGTTATACACGTAAAGCCTTTTAATCCAGGAGAGGATAATTATCTGTATGTTTTAGAAATAAAACAAAATAAGGATTCGGTAATTCCAATTAATACAATTGGAGATACAGATACAGAAGAAGCTTCAATGACTAATGAAAAAATGGTTGAATTGCTTGAAAGCTTTAATCTGAAAAGTAATGTTTCAGACGGAAAATTAATAAATATTGAAAAAAATAAATATTTTGTATTCAAAGTAAGCCGTGAAATAAAAAATTATAAATTCAATATTTATACTCTGAAAAATGTTACGAATGAAAATAAAATTTATAAAAGATTGGAATATCTTGTTATTTTGTTTACAATAATCGGAGTTGTTATAACAATTATTGTTTCAAAAATAATGAGCCGAAGAATTTTAAAACCGATTAACAATGTAATAAAAACAGCGAAAAGTATTTCAACAGATGACTTGAGCAAAAGAATAGAAATACCAAAAGAAGAAGATGAATTACAGGATTTGACGCTAATTATAAATGAAATGCTGGATAGATTGGAAACATCATTTGAAAATCAGAAAAAATTTGTGTCGGATGCTTCACATGAATTGCGGACACCGCTTGCTATAATAAAAGGTTATGCGGAAATTATACGTAAGCGTGGAACTACAGATATTGATATATTTGTAGAATCAATTGATTCGATAATTAGCGAAACCGATAATATGCGTAATTTAATACAAAAATTACTATTTTTGGCTAAGGGTGAAATTACAAAAATTAATACGAAATTTACAGAAATTGATGCAAATGAAATGATTCGTCAAATTCATTCTGATACAGTAGTTTCTACAAAAACTCATAAATTCCATCTGGAAATGGGAGAAGACTATAAAATTAAGGGTGACGAAACATTACTGCAGCAGGCAATTAGAGCATTAATTGAAAATGCTACAAAATATTCAGAGCCAAATACAAATATTTATATAAAATCCTTTATAAAAAATGGATTTGGGCGAATTTCAATTCGAGATGAAGGTGTTGGAATTTCAGATGAGGATGCAAAGAGAATTTTTGACAGATTTTATAGGGTGGATTTGTCGAGAACGAAGGCAACAGGTGGAACTGGACTTGGACTTGCGATAGTTAAACGGATTGTGGAAATTCACAATGGAAAAATTGAAATTGATTCTAAAATGAATGAAGGAACAGAAATTTCAATTGTTTTACCTATTGGAGATAGCGTTATAAGTTCACAGGAAGAAATTAATAAAAATACAAATAAAGAAAAAACTGAAAAGAAAAAAAATATTTTTGGATTTTTAAAAAAGAAAAACAAGAAAAAATAAAATTATAATTTGTTTGTTTAGTATCAAGTTTTATCAAATAAAAGTTAATAAATGTATTATTTGAATGTGAAAATAAAAATGAGAAACTAAGAAATAGAAAGGGAAAATAATGGCTAGAAAATATTTTGGAACTGATGGAATGAGAGGGGAAGCTAATAAGGACTTGACAATTGATTTGGTTACAAGTTTGGGACTTGCTCTTGGATATTATTTAAAAAAACATAGAAAAAAAGCTGGGAAACCAAAGGTTATTCTTGGGACAGATACAAGAATTTCAGGATATATGATTCGTTCAGCACTTACAGCAGGATTAAATTCTATGGGTGTAAATATTGACTTTGTTGGGGTACTGCCTACACCTGGAGTTTGCTACTTGACTAGAAAATTAAAGGCTGATGCGGGAATTATGATTTCAGCTTCACATAATCCTGTAAAGGATAATGGAATAAAAATATTTAGTCAAAATGGTTATAAATTGCCTGACGCAGTTGAGGAAAAATTGGAAGAATTAATGGGGAAAAAGGATGAACTTCTTCAAAAGCATCAAGTTGCAGGAGATGACCTTGGTACATTTAAATATGTGGAAGATGATATGAAAATCTATTTGGATTACTTGACTTCTACAGTTAAGAATACTAATTTTTCAAAATTAAGAATCGTAATTGACACTGCAAATGGTGCGGCATATAGAGTGGCTTCAAAAGTATTTCAAAATCTAGGTGCAGATGTTATTGTAATTAATAATATTCCAAATGGAAAAAATATCAATGTAAACTGCGGATCTACACATCCAGAATTACTTCAAGAAGTAGTCAAAGTTTACAAAGCTGATTTGGGACTTGCCTACGATGGAGATGCCGACAGATTAATCGCCGTTGACAATACAGGAGCAATTATAAACGGAGATCTGATTATTGCAATTATCGCAGAATATATGCAAAGCAGAGGACTTTTGAATGATAATAAAGTTGTAACTACAGTTCTAAGTAATATGGGATTTGAAAAATATCTGGATGAAAAGGGAATCGGATTAATTCGTGCAAATGTTGGAGACAGATATGTTCTTGAAAAAATGAAGGAATATGGATTAAACATTGGTGGAGAGCAATCTGGGCATATCTTAATGCTTGACTACAATACAACTGGAGATGGGGTATTATCGTCAATTCAGCTAGTTGCAGCTATTTTAGAAAGTGGAAGAACTTTACATGAACTTGTAAAAGGTATTAAATTATGGCCACAAAATTCTAAGAATATTACAGTTGCAAAAGAAAAAAAGGCTACTTGGGAATCAAATAAGGACTTAATTGACTTTATCAAGGCAAAAGAAAAGGAAATCGCTGGAAAAGGAAGAATCCTTGTGAGAGCTTCTGGAACAGAATCATTAATAAGAGTAATGGTTGAAGCTGAAAGTCAGGAAATTGTGGATAAGTATGTGGAAGAGTTAAGTAAAAAAGTGGAAGAAACACTTTGTTAAAATAAAGAATAAAAAATAATTATAAAACTGGGATTTTTTTCTCGGTTTTTTTTATATGTAAAATTATACTATTATCTAATGTAAGCCCCATTTAAAAAAAATAATAAAATTCTTTAATAATTAATTTGATGGCCTTGTTAAAAAAATCAAATCTGATTTTTAAGTATCTATCTTGATGATTAAATTTGATTAAAAGATATTTTAATTATTTAAAAATGCTAGGTTTTTTATTCTTTGCTGGGAAAGTTTTTTTGGAAAACTATTGTATTTTTTTGTTAAATTTGGTAAAATAAAGAGCAACGAGTTTTCAAAACTTTTATTTGGAATCAATTAAAATAAGTATAAATTTGTAATTTAGATGAATTTAAATTTATAATAAATTATA
>ERZ773055.965-NODE-965-length-14709-cov-3.519039_pt1 | contig 14709 bp, 9 predicted proteins | sample MGYA00580515_ERZ773055 | MGnify/ENA primary metagenome ERZ773055 (study PRJEB29015, sample SAMEA2737993) | human oral metagenome | biome: human oral; feature: human-associated habitat; material: dental | place: China | collected 2064 ...
GCCACAATCTATAGCGCCGAGGGGGTTAAACGTCCTACCCTGCAGCGTGGATTGAACATCATAAAATATGCAGATGGAAGTACACAAAAGGTCATACGTAAATAACATAACATATTAACTACACACCTAATAACAACTATTACAATCATGATTAAAAAGAAATAACATAATCTTTCCATTGAATAGCCTCTCCGAAAAACAAGTTTGGAGAGGATTTTTTATATCGCTTCATTTGATATTTTCATGCTAAATTCATAAACATTAACATGGAAGGAGGGAGAATTCCATAGGAGAATAATTATCTTTACCAACAAAACAACAAACAAAAAGATGGATTCTGACATAATCATTGTATTGCCGTTGCTTGCTGTAATCGGCTTTGCGCTACTCACACTCACTATCTTTCAGCGACTCTCGGATATCAACAAGTCACTCGATACTATTCAATCGGAGTTGTCAACGATAAAAAACGCTGCTTTCAAATCCGTTGAAACTGATGATAAAGTGACGGTCGAAACGACTGAAAAGGTGGCAGAGACAGATGTAAAAGCGCCTTCTACACAATCCGTTTCGCCTGTAACCGCGACAGAAGAAAAGGGCAACGAGCCACACGAAGCTGTCAAAACATCCACTGTTGAGCAACGCATTGAACAGCCACCAACCATCACTGTTGCCGTGAAAACTACTGAAACTGAAAATCAGAAGCCTGCAGAAGAAAAACAAACCATTGCAAACGAAGAGGTAGCTACTACGCAAAGCAAGTCTTCTTCCACAGCAATCACCACTTCAAATAAGCCACAAACCGACACTATTGCTGTCCAAACAACCACCGATAAGGCTGCACTAACGACTCCAATCCAACCTACTCACACCACGGCGCAGGCTCCGTCATCCGATGAATCAAAGGTGATGACGATGAATTTTGAACGATTCATCGGCGAAAATCTATTCGGAAAGATTGGTATTCTCGTCTTTATTCTCGGCATAGCCTACTTTGTTAAGTATGCCATTGACCAGAACTGGATCAATGAAGTGACTCGCACCATCTTGGGATTTAGCGTGGGTATTGCCATGCTTGGCGTGGCTCAATGGATTCACAAACGCTATTACACGCTGAGTTCACTGCTTGCCGGTGGTGCCTTTGCGGTGTTCTATCTCACAGTTTCCATTGCTTTCCACTACTATCAGCTGTTCTCTCAAACCGCAGCTTTCGTCATTTTGTGCTTTACAACGATATTTATGGCGGCAGTTTCCATACGCTATAATCGCCTCGAATTAGCCGTTACAGCCCTCATTGGAGGCTTTATCGCACCATTTATCATTAGTTCAGACACCGGAAATATCATTGTTCTACAAGCCTATCTCAGCATTCTTAACCTCGGAATGTTTGTACTTGCCCTATATAAAAAATGGGGATTACTGCCTATTGTGGCTTTTGTCTTCACCTATTTCATCCTCCTGCAGACGGTCATAGAAAGCGATTTATTCCCTACTCCCCCACATCTCTTCTCCATTTTATTTGGCTTTGCCACCCTATTCTTCTTCATTTTCTTGATTCCTGTGCGCCTCATCATGCAATCAACTTACGGCGGAGGCATCAGAAAAGGGCTCTTGTCGGTCATCACATTGAATGGTTTTGCCTATCTATTTTATGGTGGTTACCTCATCGAGGAGATTGCATTTGGAAGTAAAGAAACCGGATATTTGTCGTTCTTCATAGCGATTGTATATCTTGTTTTCTATCTCTTCTTGCGCTTTCGCATATCAGGTCACGACACATTACGCAACTTTATGCTCGCCCTTACGATAGCTTTTGCATCGATAGGTGTGCCATTATTGTTCAATGGTTCAGCCATTCTCATCACTTGGTCCACTGAATCCGTATTGCTGTTATGGCTCTTTACGAAAGAGAAATCAGTCATTTATGAATGCACTGCAGCAGTATTAGCCGCTCTTTCCTTTATTCTTTGTTTGACATTGGGAGTATTTCAAGACTCAGATCATGGGATTTTTGCTTTTAAGATGTTTCTGAACAGCCACTTCCTATCGTTATTTACGTTTGCTGTTTGCTCGTTCTTGGCCGCTATCATCATGCAACGCAACCGACGACTCTTTAGCAAAGGCCGCCGTTTGCTACGCTTTACACCATGCAATGTCATTGCCTATGCGATAGGTTTCCTCTTCGTTTTTATCGCGCTTGCTGATGAATTTACAGCCAATTTGAATGAATTTACAGCCGATGCAGCCAGTGCGCTGACGACAACCACCATGCTTTTGGTCGGCACTTTGTTGCTGCGCCGTCGATTCAAAGTTAGAAAATATAAGCTGGCCTATGTCATTCTGCTCTGCGCCATCACCTTTATCTATATGCTAAATATATGGAGTGGCGATGCGTTCCGCCTGCCATCGGTCTTGGTTTTGCAATGGATTTCAACACTAACGGTCGTGATTTTGATGGCTTATGTCATTCAGAAAATGGCATTATTGCAATGGGAAAATCACCTCACTCGCCCTGTCTTTGCCGCCCTTTCAACCCTCGTGTGGCTCACAGGTGCCCGACTTCTGCTGCTCACTTTCTACAATCCGAGCTTCGATGCAGGCTTCTCCCTCTCGTTGGGACTGGCTGCTTTCATCCTCATGGTTATTGGAATGCGTAGCAAGAGCAAGGAGGTGAGAATGGTAAGTTTGGCTGAATTCGGCATCGTTTTAGGCAAATTAATCCTCATTGACGTGTGGTCAATGGCAGCACTTGGCAAGATTGTGGTCTTCATTAGCCTCGGTTTACTGTTGCTAATGCTTTCTTTCCTCTATCAAAAACTTAAAGATGTGCTCTTCTAAATGGGCAAACCATGCTGCATTGGACAACAATGCGCTGGACGCATGAAAGCCTATTGGGCTGAAATGGGCATGAAATGTCATCATCTCCAGCCTTCAAAGAAGGTGGAAACTCACAGAATTAGCAGACCGATGCTGTAAAGATTGTATCCCAATATTTAACACTTCGACACCCCATCATCTACAGAATAAAACGACAAAAAACAGGGATAAAATCGTGCTCCACCTCACTTTTTCATAAAAAATGAGCCTCTTTGTTGTGCAAAATGACGCAAATCACACGCCAATTTGCATGAGATGAGTCGATGAAACGATAGAGATGACAGCATAAAACGATTGAAATAGCATCATCTTCTCACATGCCATAGCATCATTTTTCGATTGACTTCTCACAACCACCTGTTATCTAATGGGTTATGAAATGATGAAAAACGCCGTGTTTTCAGACAGAAAATGTCGTGCGTTCTAAATACGTTGGTTGTGCAAAAGCATTTGTAAATAATCGCGATAACTTTTAACACACTTTGCACTATGCATGTATTTGCATAGAAGTTAGGGGGAATTCGTCACCATGAAACCATCTTTTTGTCGCATAATTTCGTACAAATTAGCCCTCGTTTACATCGTCGAAGTAGCGCCCAAAACACAAATTCTTCACGCAAAATCATTCACTTTTCATTTTAATTTGCTAACTTTGCAGCCCTATTATTAGTTTATTTAAGGACAAAAACAATGAAAAAGAGAATGAATGGGCTATTGACAGCCATCACCATTTGTGTGATGGTAGCCATCATGATGAGTGCTATGCCAAGCGAAAACATCATGACAAAGGATAACGATACGACGGTAATCAACACAGAATTACTAAGTAAGAATGTCAAAGGATTTAAGGGAACAACCCCTGTTAAGATATTCATTGTGAAGAATAAGATTGCGAAAATCGAAACACTTCCTAATCATGAAACGCCTAAATTCTTTGATAAGGCAAAGACTTTATTGTCAGAATTCACTGGGAAAAGCGTTTCAAAGGCTACAAAAATGGATGTAGACGGCGTCAGTGGAGCTACATATTCATCGAAAGCCTTAAAGAAAAATGTGGCCCTTGGCTTAGCCTATTACAACAAGAATAAATGATATTGAGCCATAAAAGCTCAAAAAAGATAAAAGGAGAAGTGTGGAACTTCTCCTTTTTTTATTATATTTGCACTATAAACATGAATAAGATTACGCCCTAAAATGAAACTTCTGTATCCGCTCATTGCATCGTTCTTGCTAATAGCCTCACCCACTTGGGCTTATAAGAAGAAAAAACTGGCAGACTCCATTGCCATTAAACGCCTTGTGCCTAACACCACAAAAGGGCCCATAGACATCATTACTGCCCGACAAATCAATAAAAGTTTGGTCACAAACGTATTGAATGCACTCAATGGTCAGGCTGCAGGCGTGAGCATTTCTTCAGGAGAAAACCGCATGGCTCAACTCAATAGTGTGCGCGTAAGAGGTACAACTTCGCTCACAGGAGGCAATGATCCACTCGTCATTATCGATGGAATTTATAGCGATTTAGCTACACTTTCCATGGTATATCCAGCCGATATAGAACGCTTTGTGATTCTAAAGAATGCCACAGAGACGGCAAAATATGGTGCAAAGGGAGCCGCGGGAGTCATTCAAGTGACTACGAAAAAGGGCTATGGCAACCTGTTTCACATCAGTTATGACGGCAATATAGGGTTTGAAACGAAGTATAATAAGTTGAAAATGCTATCAGCTCGCGACTATATTCGTACGGCAAAACAACTTGGTTTCAGTGTGGTTGACGGCGGATATGACTCTAATTTTCAAGACGCTATTACGAGAACAGGCTTCGTTCAGAATCATCACATCGCCTTTAGTGGTGGTACAAACGACGGAAACTATCGCGCTTCGGTGGGTGTAATGCAGCATGAGATGGTGGTAAAGATTACAGAAAGTCGTAACTTTACAGCCAAATTTGACCTCATGCAACGTGCTTTCGACAAGTTGTTAGAAATTGATTTTGGCGTATTTGGTGCGACACAACACAACAAATACATTGCCGATGAACAGAAACTCTTTTATGGTGCTGCCACACAAAACCCCACTTTCCCTGAAGGAATGAATGCACAGGGCGGATGGGATCGCAATGGTAGTGCGAGTCAGATAGCCTCTCCACTGGCTGAAATGAGGAAGAAAGACCACGAACAAAACATGATTTTCAACACTCATTTGGGTCTAAACTTCAAACTTTCTCCGTCACTTCATCTGCTCTTATTTGGCAGTTACAGTTATAATTCGCTTGAAAACGCATCATATTTCCCTACTTGGGTATGGGCACAAGGACAGGCTTTCCGCGGTGAACACAAAAGTGAAGAGTGGCTCGGTAATGCCACTTTAGACTATAATCACCAATGGGGTGTGCACAAACTCAAGGCAAGTGGTATGATGGAATACCAGAAAAGTCAGCGCAAAGGCTTTTGGACAACAGTGAAAGGCTTTACAACTAATGACATCGGATATAACAATTTAGCCGCTGGTTCGCTTCGTCCTTATGGTGGAACTGGCTCAGAATATAGTGATCCCGCACTTGTTTCAGTGATGGGAAGTGTAGGATATTCGCTGATGGATCGCTATCTTTTAGACCTCAATCTGCGTGCAGACGGCAGTAGTTTATTTGGGGAAAACAACAAATGGGGCTTCTTTCCATCAGTTGCAACGACTTGGATTGTAAGCCAAGAACCCTTTTTCAAGCCACTCACCAATGCCATTAATCTTTGGAAAGTGCGTGTGGGCTATGGACAAAGTGGTAACCAAGGTGGCATCGACTCCTATTATTCAATGGCTCTTTTGCGTCCAACGGGAGTGATAAGCTTTAGAGATTCGCCAACAACTACTTTCGGAGAATTCCGCAATACGAATCCAAACTTAAAGTGGGAAACGCGTAGTACGTTTAACATTGGTACGGATTTATCTCTACTTAACAATCGAATCGTCTTCACAGCCGAGTACTATTACAGCATGATTACCAACATGTTATACCTCTATGACGTGCCAGTTCCTCCCTTCACCTTTAATAAATTCCTGGCCAATCTCGGTAAGATGAGTAACAGCGGAGTTGAGTTTGGTCTTGGCATTACACCCATATCGCGGAAAGATATGGAACTAAACATCAACATGAATGTCGCCATTCAGAAGAACAAACTGATCTCTCTCTCGGGCGAATATAATGGTAATCACCTCACCGCTGCAGACGTTTTAGGCATCGGACAGCTTAATGGTGCGGGCTTTCATGGCGGTAATAACAACATCGTTTATCAGGTAGTTGGGCAGCCACTTGGGGTATTTTATCTCCCGCATTGCACGGGATTGCACGTTAACAACAATGGAAGTTACAGCTACACGATTGCCGATTTAGACCATAATGGGGCTGTAAACTTGGAGGATGGAGGTGACCGTTACATTGCGGGAAAAGCCACTCCGAAATGGACTTTGGGTTCAAACATTGGCTTCCGATATAAAGATTTCGATGTCACTCTACAGATAAATGGAGCCTTTGGGCATAAGATCTACAATGCAACCAGCCTTACTTACATGAACATGTCAAGCTTTCCAGACTATAATGTGCTTGCCAAAGCGCCAAAGATGAATATCAAAGACCAGATTGCTACAGACTATTGGCTCGAACGCGGAGACTATATTAACTTCGATTATCTAACGATTGGGTGGAACATTCCTATCAAGTCACACTATATAAGCGCCCTACGTGTGTCGTGTTCTGTAAATAACTTGGCCACAATTACAGGCTATAGTGGACAAACTCCTATGTTAAACAGCACCATCGTTAATAACACTTTAGGAATTGATGACAAGCGAACCTATCCACCATTCCGTGCATATTCTCTCGGCATAAACATTCAATTTTAGTCCAAATCCACATGAAGAAGAGCGTATCTATCCACATATCGACTTTCCTTTTCATAGGAATCACACTGCTATTCAATGCCTGTCTTGACGAGCATCCAAGGGATCAACTCAGTGAAGACAAGCTAAACACAACGGCAGACAACTTATATATCAACACGATTGGTAACCTTTATCACCAGATTGGAGGTTATAATGAGAGCCAAGGACTACAAGGTACCTACCGAGGTGTATACGATTATAACACCTTTTCGACTGATGAGGCGTTGCTTCCCATTAGGGGTGGCGACTGGTATGATGGCGGATTCTGGCAGAATCTCTATCATCACACGTGGTCATCTACCGATATTCCGCTCTACAACACATGGGTTTATCTATACAATAGTGTGTCACTTTGCAACAACGCCCTTTATGAAATAGACCAACACAAGGCTTTACTTACCGACCAACAATACAAGGAATTTACTGCCGAAGCACGTGGACTTAGGGCATTGTTCTACTTTTATATTATGGACATGTGGGGCAATGTACCTCTTGTTTTGAAGGAAAACACGCCGTTGAATGAGGTGAAACAGTCACCCAGAAAGCAAGTAGCAATAACGCTAATCAACGAACTTCTTGAGGCGATTCCTAATCTTCCAAACGTCCATAGCAATCATGAAGGCATCTATTATGGCAAATTTACGCAGCCAATAGCCTACTTCTTATTAGCTAAAATATTGCTAAACCACGAAGTATATATAGGAGATGATACGATGACTTTCAACATTAATGGTCATCAACTACCTGCTTTCCAAGCGTGTATTGCATGCTGTGACAAGATAACTCAAGCCGGTTATACCCTTGAAAATAACTATGCTGACAACTTCATTGTACACAATGAGAACTCCAAAGAGAATCTTTTCACCATCCCAATGGACAAGACTCTCTACACCAATAAATATCTTTATCTCTTCCGAAGCCGTCATTACAGCCACGGAGGTGCCTATAAACAGGACTCTGAAAACGGCACTTGTGCTACACTTTCAACCTTAAAGACCTACGGATATGCCACACCAGAGGAGGACAAACGATACAGAATAAACTTCTTTAGCGATACCGTTCGCGTGGATGGAAAGTTAGTTTATATGCCCGATGGAGAGCCTTTGGTGTATTATCCGACTAAAGTGGCGTTGAGTTTAACTGCAAGTAAATATGAAAAGACTGCCGGAGCACGCATGGCAAAGTATGAGATTGACCGCGCAGCCTTTGATGATGGTCGCCTACAAGACAACGATATTGTGCTCTTTCGCTATGCCGATGTGTTGCTGATGAAGTCAGAAGCACTCGTCAGAAGCGGCAGAAATGGAGACAATGAGCTTAATCTCGTGCGCCATCGGGCTGGAATGCCATCGCGACATGCCACACTCTCCACCCTGCTTGACGAGCGTTTGCTTGAACTTATGTGGGAAGGCTGGAGACGCAATGACCTCATTCGCTTCGGACTTTTCCACAAAGCGTATGACCTTCGGCAACCCATTGAGGGAGAAAGCAGCGGATTTACCACGCTGTTTCCTATTCCGACGAATGTGCTTAAGCTTAATCTCAACCTCAAACAAAATCCTGGTTATAAGTAGAAATGCAGGTAAACGGCTTTCTACAACGGTTTCCTCTGCTCCGCATTGCACTCTATTTAGCTATCGGAATCATTGTCGGTGAAGCCTGCTATCCCACACTTGGCACAGGCTTTTGGGCCATTTGTGCCAGTATTGGCCTTGTTGCGGCCTTTCTGTTCAAGCCTCCTAAATGGCAAAACTGCTGTATTCTTTTCATCACACTGACGCTCGGCGCAGCACTCATCAGCAGGAGTAACCAAAAGGCCGACCGCCCATTGCCCCATGGAATCAGTCATTTCGAGGGAATCATCACAAGCACTCCCACGCTGAAAGGCAAGACATGGCGCTGCGACTTGATGCTGACACGACTGAATGGGCAGGCGCTTCACGAGGCCATGAAAGTCAAAACAACTATCCTTAACGACCCCGACAGGCCCATGCAACTACAGGTTTGCAACGGAATCATCGCCTCTTCGGTGCTCAATAAACCACAAAACCATTGGAAAAACGCCTCTTTCGACTATGCGCTTTGGCTCAGACGCCATGGCTATCAGGCTGAAACCTTTATTTCCTACAACCAGTTTCACACGGCAAAATTCCCCATTACATTGAGTCGTTGGCAACGAATCACCCTGCACATCAGGCAGTTTCGCGACCACATCTTACGTCATTTCACAACCTCAGCTGACATTGAACAACAAGACAAAGCAATTCTTCAAGCCATGGTGTTAGGCCATCGTGAGGCTATCAGTAAAGCCACTCGCGAAGCATATTCGCGTTCAGGTGCAAGCCATGTACTGGCACTTTCGGGCCTGCACATCGGCATTATCTTCAGCATTTTCTTGCTCGTTTTCAGACGAAATGCCTTGGGAATCTTCCTCTCTATCATTGCAGCGTGGGCCTTTGCCCTCTTCGTTGGCCTCCCATCTTCGGCTATTCGCAGTGCCGTTATGCTCACAATTTATGCGCTTTCCACCCTATCGAACGAAGAAAATCAAGGCCTCAATAGTCTTGCTTTGGCTGCTTTGGTCGTACTTTTGCCTCAACCCATGATGTTGTGGGACATTAGTTTCCAGCTCTCTTTTATGGCTGTAGCCGGTATTCTCATTGCCTATAAGCCCTTATTCTATGCTGTTTACCCCACAAACTGCCTGCTTCGATGGGCATGGGGCATGATTTGCATCTCACTTTCGGCTCAAATGCTCACATTTCCGCTGTTACTTCACTACTTCGGGAGTTTCGCAACATACTTCCTTCTGACGAATTTCATCGTCATACCTGCCGCAACTGCCATTCTCTATCTTGCCCTTTTAGCTTTTGTTTCAATGCTTTTTCCTGCCTTACAGACATGGATTGTCAACCTCATGACTATGATTGCAGGCTGGATGAACACTGCCGTCACAACGATTTCTCACCTTCCTTATGCCACAATTGATAGCGGAAAAATCAGTATTTTGCAAACCATTTGCCTATACGTTGCCGTGTTTTCTCTCATGAGAATCTATTATATCATCAGTGAAAGACACCCCCTGTTGCACTGATAAAAAACTTTTTAGGAAACAGATTCAAGCGAAAAGGAAAACGAATAAATATCTGTGATTTAATTTTACAAACCACTTCGCAAAACGAAGTTATTCAGAACAAACTTTCGATTGATTGAAAATACGGCCAGAAAACGCCTTGTTTCTAAATCTCTCACTATCAACTCATTAAATAAATCGAATGTAAACACCTTGTTATTACATGGCTTAGACTACATGATTTCACATGAAATTATGCTGCGTTTTGACTTTTCTCATTTCCAGAAAGTAACCGATGAAGAGCTTCGTCAGGTAGAGAAACTCGTCAATAAGATGATCCGTGAGGACTTCCCTCTTGATGAACACCGCGACACTCCGCTTGAAGAAGCCAAGGAACTTGGTGCAGTTGCACTCTTCGGAGAGAAGTATGGAGACAAGGTTCGCGTGGTCCGTTTCGGGCCAAGTTGCGAGTTCTGTGGTGGCATCCACGCCAAGAGTACAGGACGTATCGGTTTCTTCAAGATTATCAGTGAAAGCAGTGTTGCTGCCGGCATCCGCCGTATTGAGGCCTTAACGGGCCAGGCTTGCGAAGATACAATCTATGCACTGCAAGACATGATGAATGACTTGAAATCCATGTTCAATAATTCCAAAGACCTCAAAGCTACGCTGAAGAAGTTCATCGGAGAGCATGATGAGATGCGAAAGGAAATCGAGAAGTTCCAGGCACAAGCCGTTGAACGCACCAAGGAGGAGCTTCTCAAGCGCGCACAGAACGTCAATGGCGTTCAGGTTATCAAGGCTGTATTGCCTTTGGAGCCTGCAGCAGCCAAAGACCTTGCTTTCAAATTGCGCGAAAACATCAGCGAAAATCTTGTTGCAGTCATTGGAAGTACGGCAGGAAACAAACCGCTGTTGACTGTCATGTTCAGTGATGACATGGTGAAAGACCACTCACTCAACGCTGGAACTATTATCCGCGAAGCTGCCAAACTCATTCAAGGCGGTGGCGGTGGTCAGCCTCATTATGCACAGGCCGGCGGCAAAAACCTTGACGGTATCAGTGCAGCTGTCGACAAGGTTATTGAACTTGCTAATCTGTAATCAGATGAATATAAATCTCACAAAATCAACAAAGCCTCACATCGTGATGATGCGAGGCTTTAATTTTGCTTGCTATTAAAATCTTTCAGACAACAATCGGCGTCATTTCGGCTGTTTTTTCTTCATACACCTCCATTGAAACGCGGCGACCACGAAGGCTTCTCACGCGTGGAAATTCCATGAAATAGCGGTCGCAAGTGGTGTACCAATTGAAGCTTTTCACACGACTTACACACCTGATATTACAGTCAATCTCATGCGCATAGCGTGGATTTACTACCGAGAACAAATGCTCTCCCGAGTCAAGAAGCAAGGCCAGAACAAGAAATTCGCGGTCAGGTTGTGGCTTTGCAGGCTTTGTCCCGCGCGTGGAACCCGTCACCTTGATGTTCCAACCATACTTTCTGTTGAACACTTCAGCCATTCTTCGGAACACAACTCCGTGTGGCGAACTGTCTTTAACTCCCGTATAAGCAATATGATAATGTATCATCTCATGCAACAAGATATTCTGAAAATCTCGTTCAGAAAGGTCATAATAGTTGCTTAGTCGAATGGTAAAATCAGAGAATTTCGTGCCTCTCAACAAACGAGTTACCCGCTTGCACGACATTGATCCCAAGCGCGTTTTCGACCGAGACAAGGCCAATCGAGGGAGCGGAAGCACACAGTCAAAGTATTGTTCATTGAAAGTGGTGAACCATTGCTCCATCCATTGCGTGCTTATTTGCATAAAGTTTTAATCAGAAAATCAGAAACCAAGGCGTCAGCACGATAAAGATTTTGCGTAAAACCATGGTCAAAACCATCGAGAAGCACGTATTCACTGTTCTTCCAAAGCTTGTGAAAGCGCTCTCCATAAGTATAAGGCACGAGCCTGTCTCCCGTTCCATGCACAATGAAAGCAGGACCATCATAGGGTGCAGCAGTCTCATATATCGGCAAAGAAAAGGCAGTTACGATGTAATCGCGACCGAGTTTCTTGCCTTCAAAGAGTTCAACAGACTCCGGAGGATCAAGCGGATTGCAGCTTTTCCCAAACGCACTGCCGCGGATTGCGTCTTCTCTTATCACGCCGGCCGGTGCCATCAATGCCACCGCTCTAATCTTCTTGCTGCCCAATTCGCCTGCCAACATACTCGCAACGACGCCACCTTGCGAATGTCCCGACACCGCAACAGCATCCACATAAGGCAATGCTGCAACATAATCATACACTTTCTTGGCATCTTCTATCTCGTTCAACACGGTCATTTTAGAGAAATCTCCCTCGCTCTCTCCATGCCCATTGAAATCGAAACGAACAGAAGCAATGCCATGAGCCTGCAGCGAATCGGCAATCAGTTCGTTCAACTGACCACCCTTGTTGCCCATAAAACCATGCAATATCATCACCATAGGGCACTTCTCACCTGCCGAAAGCACAGGTTTCTGAATAATAGCAGCCAACTTTCCCATAGCTCCTTCTATCGTCACTCGCTCTGAAGTGCCGGGGATAGTCTTCTTCTCGGCCGTCATTTCCGTTAGTGTTTTCTCCACCTTATCCGACAAAACAGACCCCAACACCACGTTGCCATCCTTGCCGATAATATACATGGCAGGGATCCACTTCACGCCATAATCCTTCGAAATCTTCGTGTCGTGCCACTTCTTCAACTCGCTGACTGCGGTATATTCCATGCCATATTTCGCAATCGCTTTCGTCCAATTGGCTTTATCGGTATCGAAAGATACGCCCACGAAAGCCACACCTTTATCCTTAAACTCGCGGTACATGCGCACCACATTAGGCGCATCCTTGCGGCAATCCGGGCACCAACTGGCCCAGAAATCAAGCACTACAATCTTTCCTTTCAGGCTACTCAGTCTGAAATTCTTGCCCTCTGCCGTCTTCAAATGAAAGTCGGGAGCCTTTGTTCCGGGCTTCAACAACTCCGTTGCATACTTGCTGTCCGCATCAGGAAAATCCATCTGTGCCCTGACAACGACGCTGCTCATGAGCATCATTGCCATTACAACCAAACTTTTCAGCTTCATTTCTATCATCATTTTATAGTCAATAATCTTTCAATTCATCCTTTCCTGCTACAGCGTCCGCGCTATACGCCTCACCTTTGAGGTATAGGCTTTGTCTTCAGCATAGCCAATGCGATCAAGAAAAGCATAGTAATCGCCACTGATATACTTATACTGAACGGCATCACGATAGGCTCTCACGCAGTCCATCCAATTCGGAAACTCGAAATAACTGCCGTCAGAGGGCCTGCGAAGTCCAAAGATATTATGAATGGTCAGACACACATTGCTCGTGAAATTGCCTGTTTCGAGCAGCGCTTGTGCCATGACTATCTTCTTAAACTTAATGCCATACTGATCAAGAACATCTGAAAGGTTCTCTAAATTCAATTCCAATTCGGGCACAATCTCTGCCTCGGGATAATCTTCGGCATAGGTCATACCATCAAAAACAGGCTGCTGTTTCATACTGTCGTTTATCAAGGGAACAGCCACAACATCAGCCTTTGCCTCACCAGGCAATATATCCTGTGCCGAAACCCACGCGGGCATCAGGCACAATATAAAAGAGAAAAGCGTTTTCAAAACAATATTATTTTTATCATTATAACGCAGTATCCAATGGAATATTATATCTATCAGATGGCTTTCTGCTCTGTTTTGTATCATCTGATGCCAACTTTTCCACCTGCTTATCCTCTCTCTTTTCTGCTTCTTCCCATGCTCTTCCATCGGTATCACAATCCCCTTAAAATCCAAAGCAAAACCTCTTGGTTTTCAACATGCCTTTCTCTGTCTTGTAACATGCGTCATGTTACGCTGTAAGATAATTATTAAAATGTATCTAATTGAAAATAAAGAAGTTACCTTGTTGATACAACTAAACTGGTAACGATTTGGAAACGAGCGAACTACTTGGCTCCGCTGTTTTCTGCCTAACAAAGAACGCTTGTTATTCTGTTTGCAAAGATAATACTTTGTTACCGAATAACAAGCGTTTTTAATGAGATATTCTTCTTTTTGCATTTTTGTAATGCTGTTTGTCGTTGGAGTGGGACTATAATCCTCTTCCTCGCTTCTTCTTTTTGTTCGCTTGGTTTCTGAGTTTGCGCTGCCACGCTGTTTCTGCATAGTCATAGCCTTGCGTAGTTGGCGTAATCAAATCTCCGGACCCTTCCACCACTTCATCGGCTGCACTAACGATAGTGTCTGCCACTGCACCAATGGAGTTCTTCATTTGTGGGGTATCATTGTCTCGTGATACAGTGGAATGGCTTGGAGGTACGAGTTGATAACCGGTATCAGGGCATGTTGCCTCCTGTATTGTTCGGTATGGTTTCCTTGGCTCTTCCCTATTGGTTGGTTCAAAGTTTTTCTGCAGGGAACGGTAGCCGAACTCCCTGCCGATTTCGGATGCCTTGAATGTATGTTCTCCGTATGAGAACTTCAAGCCATAGACTGGAAAAAATCATTGAAACTGTCCCCATGTAATCTTCGAAACTGACCCTATGTAGTTATTTTATAACTTTTGTTGTTAGCGTTCATCTTTTCTGGCTTCTCAATCGTATCTTCTTTTGCCAGTTATCACTATTATTTATTTTTCAAAAATAGATATAATATCTTTACATTGCAAGTGATTTCTCACTTTCTTTTGTTTTTCTTTTCTTTCATATATTTTTTCTTTTCCTCATAGATTC
>ERZ773055.967-NODE-967-length-14705-cov-18.992628_pt1 | contig 14705 bp, 15 predicted proteins | sample MGYA00580515_ERZ773055 | MGnify/ENA primary metagenome ERZ773055 (study PRJEB29015, sample SAMEA2737993) | human oral metagenome | biome: human oral; feature: human-associated habitat; material: dental | place: China | collected 2064 ...
TCGAGGATGCCAAAGAGTAGGCGGGCAAACCTGTAGGCCAATAGCAGATAAATATTGTTGGAAGTGGATACAACTTGTACCCACTTCCATGTCTTTTCGCCTGCGACCAGCCCTACCCCGAGCCCGAAGGGAAGGACAGCCGCTCAGGCCAACCTCCCGTCGGAACAATCAACGTGGTGGCAGAGCAGCCTTCTCAGCCCGTCGCCAGGCACAATGCCATAGCGGACACTGAGGCCTCCACGCATCCCAACGGGCACTCCACGACGGCACGAAGCACCCGGGCGCTTCACGGGCATGGCCATCGCACATCGCACGGCATCCACGCGAGAACCTCGTCGCCCGGCGAGGCCGACAAGCAGCCAGCCAGCGCACAACTCCTCCGCCAGATGCCTCAGTAACGCCTGGGCACGCAACGCCTCGCGGCAACCCCATCGCCGCATTCCCACGGACGGCCTCCGCAAGCACGCCCACCCCGTCTCGCCTTGGGAGCGAAGACTCGCCCACGGTCGCTTGCGCGCAAGGGCCGCGAAAACTTTTCCGACGGGCACAGGACGCCCCTCGGAAAACTCAGGCGCATCCGCGTTTCACTTTTACCCCTTGCGCTGCCGCTTTCCCGCAGGCGCCATCCGCACCACAAGGCACGCCAAGGGGGCGGGCCCCAACACGAGGAGGCAGACAGCCATGGGAAAGAGCGTCGAAGAGAGGTCGCACCAGGCGATACGCGCGTACCTGAGGCACAGGGGCATCGAGGTCCTGGAGGAGGACTGGGCGCACGGCTCGGACAGCATCGACTTCATCGCCATGGATGACGAGGAGCTCGTCTTCGTGGACACCGCCACCAAGTGCGGGGGCTACGACATGCCCCGCGAGGAGCCCGACTAGGAGCGCTTCGAGCGCATCGCGGCGGCCTACCTCGCAGAGGCCAAGGTTGAGGGCCTCACCAGCATCCGCTACGACATCGTGAGCCTCCTGGTGACAGGCTCCGAGAAGGCCCTCCTGCGCCACCACAAGAACGTCCTCAACGACGGGAGGTGACCCTAAAGCGACTGCCCCGGGCTTTCGGGCTCGGGGCAAGGCGGGTAATATCAAGGATGCTTTTCATCGGGCAGTTTCGGCACCCGCTCCAAAGCAACGCCTTCGAGCTTCTCGCTCTTTCTGCCACCGGCGCGACTACTGACAGACCTGGTGGCAGTTATCCGTACACGGTCACCAGTATTGACCGCAGCCAAATCAACAGGTGAAATAGAGCCTATCGACAATTGCTCTTCAGCACCGTTATCAAGCAAAACGCGGAGCTTATCTTTATTCGACTCGGTAATCGTTATGAGAATGCCTTCTATCGTCTCTTCTTCACTCTCAATATTTGCGTTCTCTATCAAGGACACAGCGCTTTTTGCATAAGCCGCCGAAATAGAAGATTTCTTTTCTTCTCTGCCGGGCTGCTTCCAGCTGAAGTCAACATCTACGCCACTACTACTGACTGACTGGCATAGCTCTTTAACCGCAGTTGCTACTCTAGGCCCCAAGTCAGTGAGGCGGTCAAGAACCTGTCCTTTATCGGGCGTCTCAGCTGAAAGCTCATTGATTAAATCAGACAACTCTCCAATTGCTTGGTCTGCAAGTGGCTCCGCATTCGTTTCCTTCTCAATATCGAATAGCGCAGGGCCCTCAGGATACAGATCAAGCTCACGAGGCAAAGTAGGTGCAATTTGAATGACTACTGAACCAGGCATTGGTGATGCGACCATTGATAATTGAGTACGTCCAGACACATCGATGGGAATACGCCCCCTACTAGAGAGGAAGCCTTCCAGGGCTCCCCCAATAGCCTCGACGCCATCTTGCACTGCAGCGATAACCTTGGCTACCGATTTAAGCGGTGCCGAATTATTCTTCACTGCTGAACCAGTTATATGGATGAATCCAATCGATTCTTTACCAACGGCTTCCATATGTTCTTGTACAAAGGCATTTATGCTGGCTCTTGACGCTTCCATGGGATCATCGGGAGCCGTATAGGATTCATTAGGATTAAATCCTAATGAACATAGGTACTCTAGGGGCAAACCCTCATTTTCCATAGCCATCGATAATCACCTCCAAATAGCCAGCAGCGGGGTAAAGCCATCTCGAAGAATCAGCGTCAAATCGAGTCTTCGACCAAAACTGATCCCAATACCCACGTATGGCCAGATATTTATCTTGCTCGTAGCCATACTCTGTAGGCGGGACGACTAATAAATACGAGTCGACCATGCTTTTTTGATTAAAGGATTTCCGTTTGTTTGTCAGCAGTTGGATTGCAAATTTTCCCAAATTACTTTGCGTTGCGTTGGCATACATCGATTCAGTCACCAAATACACAACGTCAATATCATGAGGCGTCTGCTCAGAGGTAATAAAACTCCCGCTAACCCAAATGGCTGCCACTTCTCCAAAACCTTTGCGAACGACGGCGAAGTGCTGCATAAATTCTGTCCAGATAGCATTTCTTGACGGGTCGTTATTTACGGAATAAAAGGTCTCTATCTCATCAAATGTAGTCTGATACCTTCCGTATGGAAGGACCTCACGCTTGGCCCCGATATTTCGCAGCGTTGGTATCAAGACCTGCCCCAGTTTCTCATTATCCCCTATCACATATGAAAATTATATGCATCATCCGACTACTTCTTACCAGGAGCCACTGAATCCAGACAAGCGGCATCATAGCCTCGCCACCTACGAAACGCAGCTCCTCAATCCGCCTCACATCTATCAAATTGCAATTGAAGAGGCTGATAGAGAGATAGGTTGTCCAAGATGTAGCTAAATGATTATTTAGCAGAGTATCTTAAGTCTTACGCAAAACGGTTATACCGTGAATACGAGCGAGATGAAGGTGCGGATTTGCCCGAAGGCTGGCATTGGACGAACATTGACGAGATATCCGAGATGGTATGCCGGAGCATAACGCCCAAATACAACGACGAATCCGATGAGCTAATTCTTGGCCAAACCTGCATTCGAAACAATCTGGTTCTACTCGAGAATGACCGTTTGCATGCGCCGAAGAAAATTACCGAGAAATGGCTTAAGAAGCATGACTTGCTGGTTAACTCGACGGGTGTCGGTTCGCTTGGAAGGACCGCTCAAGTTTGGTTTGACCCTTCGAAGCTCGTTGTCGACTCCCACGTCACCATCGTTCGCGCAGCTGACCCGAGACATGCTCTTTACATGGGATTCTGGGCGTTTGAACACGAGCGTTATATTGAGTCTCTCCACACCCGAAACACTGGGCAAACGGAATTGCCTCGCGATCACGTGCAAGCAATTCGCCTCGTACTTCCCAGCGATGTAGAACTCGAAAAGTTCAACGCCGTTGCGCAGCCAGTAGTTGAGCTGATTGTCGCAAATCAAGAGGAATCGAAACGGTTGGCTGAATTGCGCGATACGCTATTGCCTAAGCTTATGTCGGGCGAGATAGACGTTTCAAGTGTGGCAATTTAGGAGTGAAACCCCGTGAACGATATTCCGCAAATTATTGATCTTGTTTCTATTGAGCTTACTGGTAGCGAGTTTCGTACGGAGCAAGAAACCGCATTAAGACAAAAGCTTAAAACTGAGCCCTTCGCGGTAATGGTACGAGGGCAACAGTCGATTGCTGCAGGGGCTGGCTTAAGTCAAAGCCTGGTTGTGTTTTTGTCTAACTTTGCATCTGACGTTATTGTTCCGGATCTTCTGTACGACCTTTTCAAGTACGTGTTGTCGAGGACTTGCAAAGCGCTTAGCGAAACGATGGATTTTGACGTGCCTCTTAATGGAGTGACTTTTAAAGCAAGAGATTGCGACTATATCATTTCGTCAAACTGCAATGCCGGCGTCTATAGCGAATCGATCGATTGCAATCAACTGCTTTCTCAAATGGAATCATTCGCAAAACGCGAAGAGAAAAACAATCGTCCTGTTGCCAAGATTGAATCTCCGTGTGATTTACGAATCGGACAACATAGGTGGGAGGCTGTATGCTGCGGCGTGGGCAACTACTCGCTTTGGAAAGTCGAATACAAAAGCGGCGAAAAATGGCCGGAAGCTTTGTATGACGCAGCCAATGAAACATTTATAGAACTAGTTGATGACGAAATTTCTTGCCCAGAAGATAAATTCTATGCTGGGCAGTAATCTACTGAATAGTCAATCTAGGAGCAGGTGACGTAAATGGATGATGCAGTTATAACGGCAATTGCGACAGCGGGTTCTCAACTCACCGTTCTCGCTGCAAAAGGAACAGCTACTCAAGTTAGCAATAGATTTCAGGCTATTAGACAAAAGAAAACTCACGAAGAGCTTTGCAACTCGTATGAGGAACTAATAAATGAATTAGTCGCAGAGCGTGCTCAAGCGATTGCTATTGCCCAAGCATATGAATCAGAGTTGAACAGGTACGAGATAACAGATGAGGATATTAAGCACCTGCAAAACACAGTTGGGCATGCGCTAGACATCCTGAAATCCTTCTCGCCTGATAGTGACTTCTCGAACTACGAGCAGTTCAAATCCCTCCTATCTGTCGACACGTTAAAAGCTATGCAGCTTCTGGGATTTGACTACAAGAAAGCGATAGGCGACCCTTTGACTGAGGTATGCGCGGATGCAATTCGTGTGAATCTAGGCCAGAAACAAACGACTGCCAACCGCAATAACCATAAGAAGCGCAACTAAGCTAAATAATCATTTGCGCGCTGATTAGTCGCTATGAGTTCACGTATGGGATTCAGGACACCTGCTATCGCGCGCTGCTCATCGGCGTTCATGTACTCGAGTGTGTAGTGCATGATTGCCGACTTGTCGCCGCGCGGCATTTTGGTCCCTTTGACAGTTGAGACCATGTAGCTGAAAAATACGTCGTTCGACAACAATAAATACAGGTAGTCTGCATCGCAGTCAGACGGTTCAAAGACAAGCACATCGGCTGAGCAGCAGCCATCACAATCTGCTTGCCAAATCTTCTTGAAATAGGGGCGAATATTGGAGACGAGTGTGTCGCCCTTCTGGAAGAGCCGAGCCTTTCCGCTAATGGGCTCAGACGCTTTAGCGGCAATTCCCGCTTTATTTGGCAGCATTGATTCAGTTGTCACGTATGGCAACGAGTCAACAGGCACGCTCTCTGTGCGATACCTGCAGATGCTATCAAGCTCAATCGTGCTCATTCTAAATACCTTCTGTGCGATGCCTTCACATTGTCCTGGTTGACCAGCGCGTAGTGCATAGTTGTATCAATCCTTGCGTGCCCGAGGAGCTTTTGCACTTGCTCTATCGGCATGCCTTTGTCGATTGCATGCGTGGCGAGGGTCCGGCGGAACTTGTGTGGATGTACCCTGCCAACACCAGCTCGCCTGCCAAGGGAGCGCAGTCTTTCCTCGACACCGCTAATTGTAAGTCTTGTGCCATTATTCCTGAGTGCGATAAATAGAGCGGGATTATCGTCCGTTCGTTCTTGCAGGTACTTCTGGAGATGCAACTTTGTTCTGGCATCAAAGTAGGCGAAGCGTTGTTTGTTGCCCTTACCGGTAACAATGCACTCACGGTTCTGCAGATCTACGTCTGCGATGTTCAGTCCGACTAGCTCGCCAACACGAATGCCGGTTGAAGTGAGGATATCGATAATCGCAAGGTCTCGATGCTCGCTGCAGGTGTCTCGCAAGGTCTCTAGGTCTTCGTCGCTCAAGACGTTCTTCGTTTTTGTTGGAGTCTTGACCTTGTGAATGCGGCGGATAGGGCTCTTGACTACATAGTTTTCGTCTTCGAGCCAAGAGAAGAAGCTGGAGAGTATGCGCCTGATATTGTCGATAGTCACCTTGCCTGCGTGGCGCTGGGATTCATAGTCGCTTAGATATTGCCGCAGATCATCGCTGCAGATTTGTATATAGGGCTCTGTTACGGTGAAGTTCATGTGCCTGATAGTGCTCTCGTAGTAGGCCAGCGTTTTTGAAGAGCAACCTTCGACCTCTTTTGCTGTGAGGAAGAGAGTCAATAGGTGGGCGTTGTCACAGATGTTGTCTGACGTGGACGTATTGAGGACATCCTCAAGAGTCCGTTTTAGGAGCTGTAGCTGCGCACTGTTTACGCTGTCTTGCATCCGTGCAAGCACCTGGTTTATTTTTGCCTCCATCGTTGCTCCTTTCTTCGAGCGTGATGGAGTACATGGTGGCTTCATGGGTGAGCGGGACGCCAAATGATTATTTGGCGGCGTAATCTTTCTTTCTTAACTTGCCAAGGTGATTATCAATCTCGCACAGTTGGTCTATATAGACACGAACAACGCGGACCAGATCAGCAAGGTCAACGATAAGAAACTCAAAGTACCGTGCATTGGCATTCTTTGAATAGACGTATAGATAGACATCGTTGCTGTGCTCGGTAATGTATGGTTCGATTCCATTAATCCCAAATCTTCGGACGCTATCCCTGCTGACAAAAAGAATAGGCTGGTTGATCCTCAAATCGACGCAAATGATATCACCATCAAGACCCAAACCATCATGCTTGTACGTATTCAGAGGATGTGCAACTACGATAGATCGGAGAGCTTTCAAAAAGGCATGACAGTTCTCCAAATCACTCTGATGAGAGAATCGGAAATCGTCCATGAGCCCTTCTGATAAGCAGCTTTTGTACTGCCAAACAGAGTCTGCTATCCAATCGACCATAACTATCAGCGAGATGATATCGGTACGCTTTTCAATCTGGCCTGAGTCTCCAAGCAGGTCATTAATGTCCTGAAGGCTGAAACTGATCTTCTGCAAATAGTCATGGGCCAATTCCCGATGCAGAAGATCTTTGTAGATCCAAAGCTTATTTACACCTCGGCCAATTTTGCCAAAGCCTTTTAAGTGTTCAAGCGACATATTGCCTTACCTTCCTTGCCCATAGCTTAAGGCAGTAATCACCACTTCGGTCGGGTAGATGTCTCAACTTCCGAAACATCAATCTCGCCGGACATAAGCTTAGGCAATAAGGAATCGCGCAGCTGTTCAAGCTCTTTGTTTTCGTCAACATTGCATCTATACAGGGAGAATAGGTCTTCAAGCCCTTTGACATCTTCCGAATTGGGCATTTCGAGCATCAGGGAGTTTAGGTTCTTCTGACTAATCTTCTTCTGAACAGCTCCGGTGACAATGTGAGGTATTGAGGTTCTCCTCAATGCAACGTAAAGCACCTCCAAGGGGTATTCGGCACAGGGTTTGAGAATATGGGCATGGTTGTTGACCCAGTACTTACCCCAAACATATTGGAGCACCGGATAGCCATCGTTGGCCATCACTGATCCATCCTCGCCAGCAGAATACGGATGCCGTCGAACAGGTAGTCATTGACATAATCCATAACGGATGTGGCGCCGTAATACGGATATGGCCCCTTGCGTTGCTCACGATCGCGACTGTTTAGCGGAATGCGCTTTGAGTCTTCAAGCTCAACGATGTCTCCGAACTTTACTTCACGACGTTCCACCTGCAACGCTGCTTCAAATTGAGTAGAAGCAAGCTCAAGTAAATAATCATTTGTACGGCTATTAAGTCATCGTTTGTCTTCAATCGTTAAAAGTAGGCTAGCGATTTTGTGCTGAGTTTCTGGCTCTGGCACTGTGACTTGTTCAAACTCAGAGAAAACTTTGTACTGAAAGTTCGACAAACCGGTAGAACGGTTCTGATAGCCCCAGGTTCTCCCTTTTGCGTACATGTCTTGCAACCAAAAGAACAAGTACGCCGAATTGATCTCATGCTCAGGGCGTAAAAGTCTGCAAAAACTAGCAGGAATTACTGGGCAGTCGTAGCTATCAAGCAGCTCATCAGTGATAAATATAGTTCTTCCAGTCGGTCTCTCGTCAGTGCCGCCAGATATCTCGAGCACGATGTCGCCTGATTGCAGTGATGCCTTCGATACCTTTGTCTTTTTTTCCCATCGCATAGGTAGTCCGTCATAGGTACCCTGTTCAATAACCGGGAAGTCTGCACCGCGAATTACGGCTACTTTGTTTTGAAAATCACCTTGAGGATTCTCTTTACCCCAGCCGCCGCCTATCGAATAGCTAATGAGGTTGCCCGCAGAATAAACCCTAGAGCCCATAACCGATAGCCTCCAGGTTCTTCTTGATCTCCGCCTGCAGACGATTCGATTCCTCGAAGCACTTGGAAAGTTCGCCGGTGAGCCTTGCCATCTTCTCCTCGAAGGGTTCGCCGTCGTCCTCCTCGTCGGGGATGCCGACGTAGCGGCCAGGTGTGAGGATATAGTCCTGCTTGGCGATATCTTCAGTGGTCACGACAGCGGAGAATCCCTTCTCCTCTTCGAGCGCACCCTCGCGAAACGCGTCGAACACCTTGGCCACCTTCTGGATATCCTCTGCCATAAACTCACGCAGGCTGCGCGACACCATCGTGCCCATCTCGCGGGCGTCCACGAAGAGCGTCTTGTCTTTCTGCGATTTGTCCTTGTCGATGATCCATAGGGATACGGGGATGCCCGTGCTGTAGAAAAGCTTATCGGGCATGGCGACGATGCCCTCGACGTAATCCGCGTCCACAATCGCCTTACGAATCTCTCCCTCGTTGTTCGTCTGCGACGACAGAGAGCCGTTCGCCAGGACCATGCCCATGCGACCGTGTTCATTCAGGTGGTGGATCATGTGCTGCATCCACGCGAAGTTCGCGTTACCCTCAGGCGGAGTGCCGAACTCCCAGCGAGGGTCGTCCTGCAGGCGGTCGCCGCCCCACTCCTTCAGGTTGAACGGCGGGTTCGCCAGGATGAAGTCGAAGCGCTTGTCCTTGTGCAGGTCATTGAAGAACGTATCGGCGTTGTGCTCGCCGAGGTCCGCATCGATACCACGGATGGCCAGGTTCATCTTAGCCATCTTCCATGTGGTCGGGTTGCTTTCCTGTCCGAAGATCGAGATGTCGCTGATGTTGCCGGCATGGCTTTCCACGAACTTGGCAGACTGCACGAACATGCCACCCGATCCGCAGCACGGGTCGTAGACGCGCCCGTGGTAGGGCTCGATGATCTCGACCAACGTCTTGACTATACAGGTGGGCGTGTAGAACTCGCCTGCGTTCTTGCCCTCCTGCTCGGCGAACTTCGCCAGGCAGTACTCGTAGGTGCGGCCAAGCACGTCCTGCGTGCCGTCCTCGCCGGACATCTTCACGTTGGTGAAAAGGTCGACGACATCGCCCAGCATGCGCTTGTCAAGCTCCTGGCGGGCGAAGTTCTTGGGGAGGATGCCCTTGATCGTCTTGTTCTCCGCCTCGATCTCGCGCATGGCCTCGTCGATGACCTTGCCTATCTCGGGCGTATGAGCAGCCTTCGCGATCTCCTCCCAGCGCGCCCCTTTGGGGACCCAGAAGATGTTCTCGAAGCTGTACTCGTCGCGGTCCTCCTCGAAGCCCTCTCCCTCGTCCACGAGCTCCTGGTGGCGCTGCTCGAACCTGTCCGAGATGTACTTGAGGAAGATGAGGCCGAGCACCACGTTCTTGTACTCCGAGGCGTCGATGTGGCCGCGCATGCTGTCCGCTGCCTTCCAGATCTTCTCCTCGAAGCCCAGCTCCTGCGTGTTCGACTGCTTCTTACGTGCCATGTTGCCGCCTTAATCCATAACCCGGCTGTCAGCCCAGAGCTCGCACTGCCGCATAACGGTGTCGAGCGCCTCTTCCTGGCCGTCGGGTGGGTACTTGTACTTCTTGAGGAGGCGCTTTATCGAGCGGCGCATTCCCGCCCGGGCGCTCTCCTTCCTCTGCCAATCTATCGTAGCGTTGTTTCTCAGCTGCTCGGTCAGCTCCCGCGTGATGGCGACCAGCTGGTCGTTGTCGTAGAAGTCCTTCACCGCCTGCGGCTTGGTGAGGGCGTCGTAGAAGGCGAGCTCCTCCTTGTCCAACCCGAGCTTCTTGCCCTCCTCGCGCTCCGCCATCATCTCGTGCGCCATCTTGAGGAGCTCCTCGATGACCTGCGCGTTGGAGAGCATGCCGTTGAGGTAGCCGTTGACGGAACGCTGGAGCATGTCGGAGAACTTCTCCGCCTGGACGACGCTCGTCTTCCGGTAGTCGCGCACCTGTTCCTTGATGAGGCGTTTGAGCGTCTCGTAGGCGATGTTCTTCTCCTTCATGCGGCGGATTTCCTCGAGGAAGCCCTCGTCGAAGAGCGACACCTCCACCTTGTCCTTGCTGTCGAACAGGTCGATGACACCCTCGCTGTGCACGGACTGCTCGAGGATGGCCGCGACGCGGCGGTTGAACTCGTCGTAGGTCATGCCCCCGCCGCCGGTGCCGTTGCGGCCAAGGATGCGCATCACCTGCACGCGCAGGACGTCGATGAACGCCGCCTCGTGCTGGTCCTCCTCCGAGACCATGCTCTTGCAGAGGCTCTCCGCCTTCGCGAGGAGCTGCGCCTGCTTCAAAAAGTCGTCTCGCACTTCCTCGCGCGCCGGATTGAGCAGCCAGTCGGCGCACTCGGATATGATCGTCGCGAGCGTCACCCTGTCGGACGTGAACACCCGCTCGCGGTAGCGCGTGCCATGCAGGAGGTCGCGGCAGACCGAGAGCTTCTCCTGGAACTTGGGGTAGGCTGTCTTGGCGACGTCCATGTCCCCGTAGTTCCTGCGGTCGCGGTTCGTGTAGGACTTCATGGCGTACTTGAGGGCGTTCGCGATGCCGATGTAGTCGACGATGAGGCCGCCCTCCTTGCCCGGGTACACGCGGTTGACGCGGGCGATGGCCTGCATGAGGTTGTGACCCTTCATGGGCTTGTACATGTACATGGTGGCAAGCGAGGGGACGTCGAAGCCAGTGAGCCACATGTCCACGACGATGGCGATCTTGAGCGGGTTGTCGTCGCTCTTGAATCGTCGCTCCATCTCCGCCTTGTGCTCCTTGCCGCCAACGACGTCGAACCACCCCTCGGGGTCCTGGTTGCTCGTGGTCATGACCACGCCCACCTTGTCGGACCACTCCGGGCGCAGACGCATGAGTCCGTAGTAGATCTTCATGGCTATGGGGCGCGAGTAAGCCACGATCACAGCCTTGCCTGCGAGCAGCCCCGCGCGGTTCGCCTCGTAGTGTGAAACGATGTCGCGGCAGAGGTCGGCCACCGTCTCAGGAGCCCCGAGGATGCCGTCGAGCCCGGACATGAGGTGTTTGCTGCGCTGAGCCGTCTCCTCGTCGTGCTCGTCGGAGAACTCCCTGTAGGCGGCATCGAGACTCTCAAGTACGTCCGTGTCGAGATTGAGGGCCACGACCCTGCTCTCGTAGTAGACGGGGACCGTCGCCTCGTCCTCGACCGCCTGCGTCATGTCGTAGACGTCGATGTAGTCGCCGAACACCTCGCGGGTGTTGCGCCCGTCGAGCGCGATGGGCGTCCCCGTGAAGCCGATGTAGCTGGCGTTGGGCAGCGCGTCGCGCACGAGCTTTGCGGCGCCGATCGAGACGGTGCCGTCGGGCTTTATCTCCTCGGTGAGGCCGTACTGCCCGCGGTGGGCCTCGTCGACCATAACGATGATGTTGTGTCGCTCGCTGAGCGGGCCGTCTCCCTCGGAGAACTTCTGCATGGTGGTGAACACGATGCCGTTTGCCTCGCGCCCGGAGAGCAGGTCCTTGAGGTTGCCCTTGCCCTTGTCACGGTGGAGCGCCTGCACGGGGACCTGCCTCAGGAACTTGGCGCAGCGCCCGAACTGGCCGAAGAGCTGGTCGTCGAGGTCGTTCCTGTCGGTCACGACGACGAACGTGGGGTTCTCCACCAGCTGCTGCATGAGGTGCGCGAAGAAGACCATGGAGAGCGACTTCCCCGACCCCTGCGTATGCCAGAACACGCCGATCTGCCCGCTCCCGCCGACGGCGGAGAGGGCGCGTGCGGCAGCCTTCCTCACGCCGAAGTACTGGTGGTAGGCCGCCAGGATCTTCACCGTCTTGTCAGCAGAGTCGTTGAAGCAGATGAAGTTGCGGATGATGTCGCAGAGCCGCTCCTTACGGAACATGCCCTCGAGCGTGGTCTTCCAGTCGGCGGTCTGAGTTTCTGAGTAATCCCCATCAGTGCTCTTCCAGGCGACGTAGCGATCCTCGGTCGCGGTGATGATGCCGACACGCGTCTCGGTCATGTCGCTCATCACGCAGAAGGCGTTGGGCACGAACAGGGAAGGAATCGCCTTCATGTAGTTTCGCAGCTGCAGGTATGCGTCGGAGGCGCTCGTCTCCTCGCGCGAGGGGGACTTGAGCTCGAAGATGACCACGGGAATGCCATTCAAGAAGACGATGAGGTCGGGGCGCTTGTTCCCGTACTCGACGTATGTCCACTGGTTGACGATATGGAAGGAGTTCTTCTCGGGGTGCTCGTAGTCGACGAGGTAGACGATATCGTCGCGGTCCTCCTTGCCATCGAAGTAGCGGACTTCGACGCCCGACTGCAGGTAGTCGGTGAAGACCTCGTTGCGCTGTTCGAGAGAGCCGCCCTCCACTGCAGAGAGCTTCATCATTGCCTCGTCGATGGCGACGGGCGGAAGGCTTGGATTTATGCGGCAGAGGCTCTCCTTGAGGACCCCAGGGAGAAAGACGTCCTGGTATCGGTCGCTCGTGCGCTTGACATCCGGGCCGTGCAGGTACTCGTAGCCAAGGTTCTCCGTGAAGTACTGGATGAGCATTTCCTCATAAAATGTCTCGTTAAACGGCACAGAGATAGTCGAGTACTCCACTTCGCCCATCATTCACCTACTTCCGGAGCCGATTCAACGCTCCTGTACACACGATCGAGCGTGCGACCGTCATCGTCCTTCCATTCCGTCCAGCCGTTCTGGCTACCGCCCAGCACGAACACGGCGGCCGAGCTTGGCGACGGGAACTCCAAGTCGTCCTCAAGCTCGACCATGCCGGACATACCCCCGAACAGCTCGGCGCGCGCCCTCACCGCACCGGCGTTCTTGATAATTGCTCTGTCGAGGTTCACCTGGGAGCCGGCGTAGACAGTGAAGCGGCCATTGTCCTTGTTGTAGCGGCCTCTTGCCGTCACGCCACTTTTGCTTGTGTGGAACACGGGCGGTGTCCCGACGGGGCCGGTGTCCGCGCGGTCGAGGTCGTAGCCCAGTGCCTGCATCCTGAAGAGGATGTTCTCGTGCAGGCGTGCCACTGACTCCTCCTTGTAGGGGCTGATGGTGGGATTCGAGGTATCCGAGTTGTCCGTCTCGTAGGAGCCGTGCGAAGTGATGAAGTCAATCGCCATCGCCTCAAGCGCATCCAAGACATCGCGGTCGATGTTTACGCTGGTGTCGAGGAACATGACGGCCTTGTTCCAGAAGTCCTTCTTCGCCTTGTGGGCGTCGAGGCGGCTGATCCCGCGCGTAGTCTGCCCCGCATACACTCGGCCCAAGTTGCCGTGGTCCTCGTCGAGCAGATAGTAGACGCCGCGCGGCGGAATGTCCGGCAGCTGCTTCGCCGCAGGGAGCTCGTCCCTGGGGATGACGATGGTGACGAGCGACTCGCCCTCGACGCGGCATATGCGCATGCCGTCCGGCTTGCCATCAATCAGCTGCATGGTCATCGTCTTGAGTCTGATCATGCTTGCTGCCCCTTCTTGCTCAACTCTTCGATCATGCACATGCGGATGAAGGCGCTGAAGCTGATGCCGCGCAGGTTTGCGGCCTCTGCTCCCGCTTCCTTGAGGTTTCTTGGTATGCGCATGGTGATGGTGGTCATGTCGCCGCCGACGAGTTGCTCCTGCAGCTCGGTCTCGGTGGCGCCGCTGCGCACAAGCTCCGAGTACTTCACCTGATGCACCTGCCCTTTGAGTAAATACAACGTGAATACATTCTAGCAGTAACGCATTTGCACAGGTGTCGGCTCCTGCCGTATACGGAAGATTTCCAGCTCTAAGCAAGCAGCCTATCTTGTGCGCACAACGCACGAGATAGCGCTTGTCGGCACCGGGAGCCGCGCCCATCGCGCTGCCGCTTCGATGGCGTGCTTCTCCACCCGGATGCCGAGCGACGGGAGCACGCACGCGTGCGCAGGCGATACGCTCCCTTGCGGGGGATGCCCCGCGCCCCTGGGAAGCCCGGACGACCGTCCGGGCATGACGCGCCGCCTCTCGGCGCCCAGGGGGAGCCATGGAGAGATTCGACAGGCGTCTGCACGTTCGCGTTGGCGAGGCAGACATCGAGCGCGCACAGACGCTCGCGAGCGCACTGGACATCACCACGTCCGCGCTCGTGAGGCTGCTCCTGCAGCTGCCGGCAGAGGACGTGGCGGCACGCCGCCACGTGGTACTCGACCTCGTCTGCGCCAACCGCCTCTACCGCGAACTCAACCAGTGGGGCTACCAGCAGAACCAGGCAGCTCATGCCCTGAACCGCATCGCCTACTACCTCAGGCACGAGACCATGGACGCCTCCGACGTCCTGGAGGAGCTTGCCTCGGTAGAACGACAGCTGGAGCGCCTGCGCGAGAGGACAGGCGAGCTTGCCGCTCCCTTGCGCGAGGTCGCTGAGTCGTGCCTGCTCTTCCTGTAGACAGCACGCACGCCACTACTCAAGCCCATATCCGGCCACACCTCCTGCGGGGACGTCTGCCGCTACCTCACCAAAGGTGAGCGCGCGCTCGCCGCCGACCACCTGAACCTCGACACTCCCGAGCGCGAGGGTGCCGCCTTCGACTGGGCGGCGGCGATGGACGACACACGCTCACGCTGGCGAAACGACA
>ERZ773055.974-NODE-974-length-14634-cov-16.152480_pt1 | contig 14634 bp, 12 predicted proteins | sample MGYA00580515_ERZ773055 | MGnify/ENA primary metagenome ERZ773055 (study PRJEB29015, sample SAMEA2737993) | human oral metagenome | biome: human oral; feature: human-associated habitat; material: dental | place: China | collected 2064 ...
CAGGTCCATCACGTCTGCCGCCGCCAACGGCGCGACGGTCACGGGCGCGAGGCAGTCCGGCGTCGAGTGCCAGAAGGAGTGGGTGGCGGGGCCCAACGCCAGGGCGACGCACGCGGCCATGAACGGCCAGCGTGTTCCCATCGGCGGAAGGTTCTCCAACCAGGCGAGGTGGCCGGGCGACACGAACCTCAGTGCCGCCGAGTCGTGCGACTGCAACTGCCGCATCGAGATCGTGAGCGGCGAGGGGCGCTCGAAGGACTCGCGCGGCAGCAAGGTGCGGAAGCGCGAGGCGGGCATCCAGAGGGAAACCGACAAGCGTTACAGGGAATACAAGAGCGGCATGAACGAGCTGAGCGAGAGGGACCGCGAGGCGAGGTACCGCAGGGCGATGGGTGAATACGTCGGCTCGTTCACCGTCGAGGGCAAGGTGTCGGCAAAGTACCAAGCCGAGCCGTGGGCCAAGGAGCTTCAGACCACGCAGACGCTTTCCGAACTCGGCCATTCGGTCGAGTTTCTTCCCTCAACGGGTGGTGGGAGACATCCGGACGCGATGCTTGATGGTGTCATAACTGACTTTAAGCGTGTCGAGGCTTTTGACCCGGACAGGGTCTTCAAGCTGATACGAAAGGCTGGCTCCCAGGGCGCAGAAATTGTCGTGATAGATCTCTGCCTCGACACCGTTTCGCTTGACGCGGCGCTTGAGAAGGCCGCCAAGGCGGTGAGGCTCGGATTCGTCGAGGAGGGCCACGTCATCGTGCTCGACTGGAACAGCGAGGAGCACGTCGTCTAAAGCAAAGGAGCCGGCATCCCTATACCCGGACCTAATGCCCGGGCGGATGCGATCAACTCCAAAGCAAGTATACCCGATTCCCGGGAAAATAGGAGGCAAGATGCCCTACTTCAAGGACGCCGCGACCCCTGCGGACGTCGCCGACGGCGGCGGCACCGTCAGGGGCTACGCGGCGACGTTCGACCGCGAGCCGGACTGCTACGGGGACGTGATCGCGCCGAGCGCGGGATCATCCCCGTACGTGGGGAACAGCTCCCAGACAGACGTCTTCAACGACTACTACGCCAGGCGCATCGCCAGTGAGATGGGCTCCCGCGACCGTCGATGACTCTATGACGACATGATACCAAGGTCGTCGTTTGTACCAAGGATAAAAGGCCGTGCGCGAAGGAGAGGGAGATGGAGCACTTACTGGGACAGAATGGGTTCAAGTCAGCCTTCGTAACCCTGCCAACGGAAACGGACGCCCGACGTATTCTTTGTATCCGACTGCGACGAGAAGCTTATCAAGACGGGGTAAAAGTTCAAGTGCTCCGAAAGCGTCTACCAGAAAACCGTCAAGAACCAAACAAAGAAGGCCTCCGGGACAGGGAACATGCAGCCCCAATGCGACAGGGTCCTCATCTCGAACGTGGAGAGCGGCCTGTCGTTCGATGAGATGTACTCGTGGCTCGAGGACCAAGGTGGCGAGTTTCCGAAGGTCAGAGAGATGATCATCGTGTCTCGCAAAGGCAGGGTCAGACATTACGTAAGAGGGAAGCCAACCGAGTAGCCCTGAATTAACCGGGCCCCAGCTGACTTTACGAAGAGCATACCACAACCAGGGGAAGTCTAGGTCATTTCGACAGGGGCATTCCCCCGCTACGCCGCCACAGGCGGGGACCGTGGCGGCGTAGCGGGCAGAGACGGGTTGAAGCTGCCTCGGTTGAGGCACAATGAGCAATGAGACGGGTACACACTTGGGTGAGGAATCGAGGCCTGTGTCCGTCTCCTTCCTGCAGGTCCTGTATAACGTCGGAATCATCCCTGCGCGGGAACAGTATAGGGACATAAACAAAGGCGTCGTCAGATCGGGATCTTCCCCACGCGCCCCGCACGGGGCGCGACATGGCGGTCCCTATGCCGCCGCCGAGCAGCTGCTCGTTTCAATCCACGCGCCCCGCACGGGGCGCGACGCTTGCTCCCCTATCCTATGATCGTCTGCACCAGCGGTTTCAACCCACGCGCCCCGCACGGGGCGCGACCTCGCCGACATCACCAACGAGTTCGATAGGGTCATGTTTCAATCCACGCGCCCCGCACGGGGCGCGACTATAGAGTCATCATCGTATACGAGGGATAGAGCCGTTTCAATCCACGCGCCCCGCACGAGCTCAACATCAACCAGCGGTTTCAATCCACGCGCCCCGCACGGGGCGCGACCAGACTGGATGAGCGTCGCCGAGAGCGTCCCGTCGTTTCAATCCACGCGCCCCGCACGGGGCGCGACAATCAACCTCTGTACCTGCGCCAGCGCATAACCCGTGTTTCAATCCACGCGCCCCGCACGGGGCGCGACATGCGGTGGCTCGGTTACTTCGCCCAACATCGGGTTTCAATCCACGCGCCCCGCACGGGGCGCGACATTGCTAATCACCGGATATCCCCTGCGCGCCACAGTTTCAATCCACGCGCCCCGCACGGGGCGCGACCGTCTGCCGGCGTCGGGGTGACGAGCTCGCCCTCGTTTCAATCCACGCGCCCCGCACGGGGCGCGACGATATCCAATGTCATGTATAGAGTCGACAGGGGTTTCAATCCACGCGCCCCGCACGGGGCGCGACGAGGGTTAGGTAATGGTTGGTTTGGTTTTTTTCGTTTCAATCCACGCGCCCCGCACGGGGCGCGACGGCCGATGGCCAGAAAATGGATAATAGGCCCAAGTTTCAATCCACGCGCCCCGCACGGGGCGCGACGGGTTAGGTAATGGCGGTTGGTTTGGTTCTTATCGTTTCAATCCACGCGCCCCGCACGGGGCGCGACGTGTCAGATGGTGCTTTTTATATGGTGTTTTGCAGTTTCAATCCACGCGCCCCGCACGGGGCGCGACTATTTCTTTCAAGCAACTTATTTTCCACTATATGGTTTCAATCCACGCGCCCCGCACGGGGCGCGACAACAAAGCACTTGATAGCCCCCGTATCCGCTATATGTTTCAATCCACGCGCCCCGCACGGGGCGCGACGGGTCGGGGAGGACACGTAGCCGCCGGTGGCGTAGTTTCAATCCACGCGCCCCGCACGGGGCGCGACCCGTCGACGACGGGGGCATGACGTAGCGCTCTCTGTTTCAATCCACGCGCCCCGCACGGGGCGCGACGGTCAACGACTAGGTATCCATTTCCTCGGTTGAGGTTTCAATCCACGCGCCCCGCACGGGGCGCGACTATAACAACTGGCGATAGTAGTAACCATGAGCACGTTTCAATCCACGCGCCCCGCACGGGGCGCGACAGGCTTTTCAGGCCGGCGTGCAGGACCTTGGTCCGTTTCAATCCACGCGCCCCGCACGGGGCGCGACAGCTGTCATAGAGTCGGTAGAGCGAACGTCGGCCGTTTCAATCCACGCGCCCCGCACGGGGCGCGACGTATGCGACGGGAGAGCCGACTGGCTCCGCGTACGTTTCAATCCACGCGCCCCGCACGGGGCGCGACCGCTGAGGTACCTCGCTCATCTCGACTCACCCGAAGTTTCAATCCACGCGCCCCGCACGGGGCGCGACGCCAGCGAGGATAACCTCTCTCGACTGATAACTGACGTTTCAATCCACGCGCCCCGCACGGGGCGCGACCACCGTCATGTCGATCCCGACGGCGGAGAGCCGAGTTTCAATCCACGCGCCCCGCACGGGGCGCGACAACGGACCAACACCATTGAGATAGGACCAATCCGGTTTCAATCCACGCGCCCCGCACGGGGCGCGACGCGTGGGGGCGGATCTCCCGGACATCGGCGTGCTGTTTCAATCCACGCGCCCCGCACGGGGCGCGACCTTTGCGCTACCTCGCCCACCTCGACAGTCCGGAGTTTCAATCCACGCGCCCCGCACGGGGCGCGACGTGGGACTTAAAGAGTTGCCAGAGCTTTTATCCGAGTTTCAATCCACGCGCCCCGCACGGGGCGCGACTCGTACCCTTAGGACGTCCACGTAGCCAAGAATGTTTCAATCCACGCGCCCCGCACGGGGCGCGACTCGTCCGGCAGGACGACATGGGGCTCCAGAGCGTGTTTCAATCCACGCGCCCCGCACGGGGCGCGACGGCTCCGTTGGCTTGGATTTTTCAGCCAACATAGGTTTCAATCCACGCGCCCCGCACGGGGCGCGACTATGAGTTTAGGCGCGTCTTGTACTCTGACAATTGTTTCAATCCACGCGCCCCGCACGGGGCGTGACCTCGTGGGAGGGCCGGGCGGCTCAATGCTATCTGGTTTCAATCCACGCGCCCCGCACGGGGCGCGACCTGGACCTATCGCGCACGAGACATGAGCAGCGAGTTTCAATCCACGCGCCCCGCACGGGGCGCGACGTCCATACCAACAAGACCAAGGTCACGGCTGACGAGTTTCAATCCACGCGCCCCGCACGGGGCGCGACTTGACCTGGCCTTTCCCCTCCCAGTATGCGAGCGCGTTTCAATCCACGCGCCCCGCACGGGGCGCGACAATTTCGGCGCCCATACTATTAAGCGTATCCATCGTTTCAATCCACGCGCCCCGCACGGGGCGCGACTATAAAGTTGCCGTCGAGATCCCTCATGCCGAGGGTTTCAATCCACGCGCCCCGCACGGGGCGCGACTTTGGCTTTGATATCCCGCTGATAGGCCATTGGGTTTCAATCCACGCGCCCCGCACGGGGCGCGACCGGCGCAGAATGTGAAAATCGAGCCTAAGGGCGTGTTTCAATCCACGCGCCCCGCACGGGGCGCGACAAGGGCCCACTACTAGGCCCCGCTCTTAGCGGTGTTTCAATCCACGCGCCCCGCACGGGGCGCGACATCAAAGTTGTAAGTATGCTACCAACCACCTGAGGTTTCAATCCACGCGCCCCGCACGGGGCGCGACGTAATCCCCGCAGACCGAAGAGCCGGACTTATGCGTTTCAATCCACGCGCCCCGCACGGGGCGCGACGCTCAGCTGCAACGTATGTGCAAGGGACCTCGACGTTTCAATCCACGCGCCCCGCACGGGGCGCGACGTCTAGAGCCTCCCCCAGAGTGGCGACTAACTTTGGGTTTCAATCCACGCGCCCCGCACGGGGCGCGACAGGTCCCGGTCATGTACTGGACCTATCGCGCATGGTTTCAATCCACGCGCCCCGCACGGGGCGCGACGTGCCAGATGGTTCTTTTCATATGGTGCTTTGCGGTTTCAATCCACGCGCCCCGCACGGGGCGCGACTGGGATACGCCTGGGCCACGATCAAGAGGATGACGTTTCAATCCACGCGCCCCGCACGGGGCGCGACGCGCTGCGGTACCTGGCACACCTCGACTCGCCAGAGTTTCAATCCACGCGCCCCGCACGGGGCGCGACTCTAATATACGAAAACCGATATGCAATTGTCAAAGTTTCAATCCACGCGCCCCGCACGGGGCGCGACCGCCTTTCCGAGACGTAATTGTCTCGACGTCAACGTTTCAATCCACGCGCCCCGCACGGGGCGCGACATCAAGATATGCGTATGAGACTTCTTAACATCAAGTTTCAATCCACGCGCCCCGCACGGGGCGCGACCGTGATTTCCCCATAATCGGGTTGTGATTATGGGGTTTCAATCCACGCGCCCCGCACGGGGCGCGACCTCGACATAAGAGACGTCAAGATAGCCGTCCAAGGTTTCAATCCACGCGCCCCGCACGGGGCGCGACAAGGACAATCGAGTAGCCCAGCTTGCGATGCTGCGAGTTTCAATCCACGCGCCCCGCACGGGGCGCGACTCTGGGTCCCAAAAAGAGAGAAGCATATCGTCCTCAGTTTCAATCCACGCGCCCCGCACGGGGCGCGACATTTGTCCTTATCGACACGAGTATCATCAGCAAGCAGTTTCAATCCACGCGCCCCGCACGGGGCGCGACGCCAAGAATCCGCATACGGTTAAGGCATATATGAGGTTTCAATCCACGCGCCCCGCACGGGGCGCGACGGGGGCTATCAAGTGTTTTGTCCCTCCTGAGATTGTTTCAATCCACGCGCCCCGCACGGGGCGCGACAGCAGTGGGCGCCGGCTATTGTGGATTTTGCGATGTTTCAATCCACGCGCCCCGCACGGGGCGCGACAAGTACAAGACGCGTCATCAATGACAATAATACCGTTTCAATCCACGCGCCCCGCACGGGGCGCGACGACGTACCCTTTGGACGAGAGCGCAGCCAGGCATGTTTCAATCCACGCGCCCCGCACGGGGCGCGACCACCTGACGCGGCTCATATGAGACTATCGCCCACCAGGTTTCAATCCACGCGCCCCGCACGGGGCGCGACAGTCAATTCATACGTATCAATGAATCGATATAATTTTATATACACTATCGGAGAAAATTACGACAGAGGAACTAACCGATCCCAGAAAACCGCCACTTTTCGTATCTCGTTTTGCGCGAACCTATAGGGCCTTAGCCACCGCTAAGGGTTCGCGCAAGCAAAAAGCCCTCTAGATGCATAACAGATCTTCCGGGTCATAGCTGTCTTTTGCGCCAATATGCTCAACGCGGTTCTTCCAGTTTTTCCCTAAGTTATAGAAACGTAGACTATCCCGCCCCTCATCGATGATCCTAGCGAGCTCATGCTTCATACTTTCATACTGGCCAGGGTCCACCAGGCATTCAAATACCGAGTACTGCACTCGCTGACCATACTGCGTGCAGATCTTTGCAACCCGGCGAAGACGACGCGGACCTCCCACGTCTCCGCTTGCGACATCATATGTCACCAGAACATACACCGCTACCTCCAGAGAAACGCGGGGTAATCATTAAGATCCCCTCGCAGGTATCGAGCGAATAGTTGCGCTTGTATAAATGGGACAAGACCAAGGGGCATCCTCTCACCCAAAAACGGATGAGTCAGCTGGTCCTGCTTCTTTTGTTGCCAATAGCCAAGTGCCTTCTTGCGAGTTGAGTCCTTGAGTAGGAAGCCTTGAGACTCAGCAAGAAAGTCAGACGCAACCAGCTGCTTTCGATTAAACAGCGAGAGGACGAAACGATCGACCATAGGTGCGCGAAACTCTTCTATGAAGTCGAGCGCAAGGCTCGCTCTTCCAGGGCGACATGCGTGTAGGTATCCCATCTGTGGGTCAAGACCGACCGATTCGCACGCAGACATTAGCTCCCTGCTCAGCATAGTGTAAAAGAATGAGAGGGCAGAATTGACGGGGTCTTTGGGAGGTCTCCTTGTACGACCGGCAAAAGTGACCCCATCACAGCGCAATGCCCCCTGTATCGCAGAGTAATACACATGGGCGGCATTTCCCTCTATGCCACGCAGCTCATCAAGGTTATTGCAACGCCGTATCTCCTCCCCGCTTTGCTTCAATTCTCTGATAGCATCCCCGGCTCCAATTTCTTCCATATCGGGGTAGTCGCGCACATAGTGCTGGAGCACCACCCGCGAGTTGTGCACCTTTGCCGCAACGAATCGCCTTGCAGCCAAAAGGCACTCGGTTACATCCATCGAGCGCCTATACTGCTCCCTTCTGAGTAACACATTACCCGATATGGGTCCGCGCACGGATGCTTGAAATCTACCTCCCTCATCCAGAATGGCTACAGATATGCCACGCGTTGCGCAGGCACCAAGCACAGCGGTGCTGCACCCGACATGCCCAAACAGCACAACCCCCTCAAGAAGGTGGAAAGGAACGCTCATGACCTTTTTTTGTTCGACATACACGGCAAGCGCATCGTCCTTCTTTCGAAGGTATGCGTCTGGGTTTGTCAAATAGAGTGTATTCAAAAGCCTCTTCATGTCAGTTCCAGATCCTCGCCGTGTCGTACCCAATAGCTTCGTGCATCGACGCAGCCAGCCTCAGGCATGCACTCATTTGCCAACGAACAGCGACGACACTTCGAATTACGCTCGGCAGGGGGTGTCACTCCCATTTCGAAGAGATCGTGCATACGCAACGAGAGCGAGTCCACCTTCCGCCTGAGTTTCTGCGTCACCTCAACCCGCTCCCGCCGCCGCGTCTCTCCATAGAAAAGGGCGCCCTCGGGAATTTTCAGACCATGCATCTCCTCAAGGCACAACGCCTGTGCTGTTATCTGAATTCGATCCCAATCCTCTAGCTTTGGTTTACCAACCTTATATTCAATGGGTCGTACAAAAGAGCCAGCATCGCCGACACCGTACTCCACGATATCGGCGACGCCATAGATTCCCAGACTCCGGCTAACGAGACGAACCCTCCGCTCTGACCTCACGCCATCAGTGCAAGAATAGCCGACCGTATCCACGCGCTCATGGAAGTAGTCTCCACGAAGCGTATCGGCGCTGTCCTCCCAGATCTGCTCAAGGTGAATGAGCGCCCATTGGCGCTCGCAGTATGCCAGATGCTGGAGACCAGACAGGGCAAGCAGTTCGTCCTCGTCATACATGGTCGTGCCCTACGCAGAGGGGGCAATGTAATCGTAGGTTCTTATCTCGACGCCTTGAGGCAGTTTTCCTTCGTCAATAGTAATGGTGTAGTCACCAAACTCTCGTGCCACTTGATTCTTGGGATCAGCTTTATCTACGTGCACCAAGTCAAAGAGCCTATGGGCAGGAGCGTTTCCAAACTTGCTCTCGTGCTTGAAGACGATAAGCTCACGAGAGGTCATGAGACCACGAGCGGCACTGCGATCGTTCTCGAACATGTTCATGAGCGCCTCCCACAAAAGATCGAGGTCGGCTTGGCAGAAGCCATTTTTCTCAGCCAAGGAGGCGGAGACGAACCCTTCGATGCGATAGAGACCATAGGGCACGTACTGCTTGCGTCCCATGGTCTTGTTGTCCTTATCCTCCTTGGCTTCAGTAGCAGCCATGCGCGTAATGCTCATCTCGAGCGGTACGACTGGGTCAATAGATTCGCCGAAGCACAACTGCACAGGTCCGCGCACCTGGCCGCAATTGACACCTGTTGTCATGACCGCACCAAAAGCCCTAATGTCATAAAAGTTATCGCACATGAACTTAGTGACTTTTATCTGATCCTCCACTTTCTTTGGGAGTTTTTTTGCTTGTGGGGTGAGCTTGTAATGTACGTACGCCTTGCGATTGCGCTCATTGAGAACGGCGCTTTCCTGCACGTAGATCTTGTAGCCCAACTCCCCCTCATTCACATCGGGATCATCTATGGCTTCGCCTTTAATAAGGTCAACGTAATTGCGAATCTTACGCTTGATGCACACGTCGGAAATGATTCCTTGCGAGGTGTCGGGATCGATACGTGGGAGATTTCCTGCATCGGGGTCACCGTTGGGATTGCCGTTCTTAACATCGCAGAAGAAAACGAAGTCATAGCGGTTTTGAATTGGCTCTGACATAATACTCTCCTAATTCTCGCTGAGGTCGTTGCTTGCAGCTTCGTCGGGCGCAACGTCATCCCGTTTGCGTGAAGTCCAAAGGTCGACACGCTCTTGGTAATAGCCAATGAAGAATTCTCCTTGATCCTCCATAGAAAGAGTCCCAGGGTAGGGATTATCCGAGAGCTTCCTGCCCACTATTTCGTCAAGCTCCCTTTCAAGAATGACGTTCAACCCGGGCTTCTTCTTGCGCAAGTCGCTCAGATGATTCTGGCAGCCATGCATGAGCGTCGGCATCACACGTGCCGGCGTAACCGATGCGGAACCAATGTATTTGTCACGAATGGTCGCATTGGTGGTGCCCAGCGCCTCCGACTGCGCCCTCTCCATCACGGCGAACAATCTACCAAGAAGGTATCCCACACAGTTGTTGTCTCTGTTCAATGCCACGTCAATCTCACTTTCTCTCGTCGATTGTAGGTTTCGCACCAGGCATGCCTTGATAAGTGATGCTCGTTGACCCATATCCCAGCGGTTGTTTGACCCATGATCTGCTCGCATGCGCAAGAGGAGCGTGCTGAGAAGAGACTGGGGAAACCTACTGCCAGTAAGCATCGCCCGCATACACGGGTTCACGAGTGTGGATGGGAGATTCTCGTATTTCCCCTGAACTGCGCACTGCCTGATGAGTTGGAAAATCGAAGTCGTCGATACATCCACCATATCAATGTCTCGCAGATATTGACCGTAGCGTTCAGCCACCTCTCCGAGCGTGGAGGTCTCAAAGAAGCGAACAGAGAGTCGCGCGGCATTGGGAGAGATGCCCAATACGTAGTAGCGCACATCAGGGTTAAAGTTCGCCCTGAGAGGGTGCCCACTTTTGATACCTTTGATTGCATCGCGAACACGAGTAACGGTCGCCGAGTCCTCAGCAGTATCGTTCTTGTCGCCCCCACCAAAGAATCGTATAAAGAGGCTATCCTCGTCAGGTGAAGGCCTGTCACTCCAAAATGTAAAAGTGGTGGCGCCCAGGCGAATCTTACGCTCTGGGTCGGAAAGCAACATCTTGAGGGCTGTCCCCGCTCCAAAGGCAACCCATTGCGAAACTGAGGCGTTATACGCTTGGGTCCTTCCATAGGAATTGAACGAATCACAGTTAAACGAGATAAGGGATGCTCCGGACGATTGTGCACCAGCAAGGCCCGTTACCTGGGGAAACAAACGAGCTAAAGGTGCTACCTTCCCTGTTACCGAGCATTGGCCACGTATACACGGCTCATCTGCTGATGCTGATACATGAGAAGATTCCCAAGCAGCCATAATGGCTTTGCTCTCGTGAATAGGCACGATATTGCCATCGGAATCCTTCAGAGCAAAGATAAGATTGCCACTTTCAGCGATATCACGCAAGAGATCATCATTCTCTCTTTCTTTCAGAATATTGTGAGAGAAGAACCCCATTACCGCCTGGGCCGCAACGTCATCGCAACTGCTGAGAATACTCAAATGATAGTCTCGCGAGGCCTCCCACCTTTCTTGAGCCTTTCTCTGAATCTTTGCTGCCTCACTCTCATCCTTAGCTTTTGAGATGTCGGCCATACCAAGAAGATAGGCAGCGGTATCACAGAGGAAAAAGGGGCTGACACCGCTCGTGCGCGTACGGTGTTCCGGAACAGTCATAACGCAATAACGGTTCGAACCCTTCCCATCACCATGCGACAGTGGGATGACATTCACCAGTTCACCGCTCTCGGAAAGCACGAGCTCCCATTCAACCTTTTCCCGACTCATACCCTTAGGAGGTACTTTGTCCTGCATCTGAGGGTCCGCAGCGTAACGCTCATAGAGGTCATAAAGATCTTTGACTATCATCCGATCACCTCCTGCAACGCTGCAGAAACATCGATGACACCGTTCTTCATAACGGCACGGAAGAACCTGGGCTCGGGCTTTCTCACATCCGTGAAGTCGAGGTCGTAGAGCATGAAGCCAAGATCCTTTTCTGAGATTCCCGCATAGAAAGAAGGCGATGCTTCCTCACCCTCCTCAAGCAGTGAGACCTCGGCAGCAAACTCCCTACACCCGAAGTAGGGCTGGTTGAAGCACTGCCCCTTGCGTAGACGGCGCAGAGCAATGTTGTAGTGCTTCTCAACTGTGTCACCCTCACCCACACGATCGGTCAGGTCGAAGTGAGCATTGATGATGTAGGCAACATCACGTAACAGAAGTGTCGCACGTTGCTGACGGTCCTCCGATGCAACCTCGTAGAGCGGCAGGTTTTTGCCATCCGTAATCGACTTGGCACCCGACTTTCCGCTATAGGGAAGTTTGCTTTCCACCTCATTGCGCCGGAATGTCTCAAAGCGAATCTCATTGAGCACTTCGATGCTATCGATGCACCATGAAATCGCTGGCTTCCAGTAAACCGCCTCGAGGATCCCCCGCGCCGCAGATGGCGTTATCACGTCGTAACTGACACGTTCGGCTTTCATCTCTGGACGTGTAAAGCATGCGCGAGGACCCTTTACCAATATCCTTATGCCATAGCCCATGCATTCCCTCCTTTCTCTAAACACGTTTGCTTCAGCCAAAACGCCTATTCTGTATCACATAGCAAGTATGTTGAGCACCTCCTCGTCTGGTGGGAGCAGGCCTGTCTCCTCGCTATAGACCTTGCGACAGTCATCCTCCATGCGAAGCACGCTCACAAGACCATAGTGCTCAATGAGTCCCTCTCGCTCCAAATCTTGCATGAGGTTTTTATACACGCTTACGCTATAGGGCTGCAGTGAGCGAATAAGAGATGCTTCTTGTCCAACCGAGTCCAGCAAACGTTTGAGCTGCCGTCTTCCCCCTTCATCCCAAGGGACAAAGACTGGCTCACCCTCATCGTCTATAACCTTGTAGGTGCGGGCATAAACCTCGAAGTCATAGCCGTAATCCATGTAACATGAGAGGAATCCCTTGCTGGATGAAAGGTGTCTCTGACAGTCAGAGATCTCCTCATAAAGGCCTCGAGAGCCACGTCTCTTGCGCCCCTTGTCGTCAATCTCTATGACACACTGAGCATCAAGTGACTCAGTCTGGTAGAGACGCCTGAAATATAGATCAATCGAGGTAACATCAATACTCAAGCCATCCACATTGAGAAGCTCAGAGGCAATCGAGCGCGTTTTCCCAAGAAACGTACGGGGCCCTGGACGCGAGAAGGCACCGTCTTGTTCGGCAAGCTCAAAGACGAAGACATCGCCCGGGATCTTTTCGCCTACCTCATCGGCACGCCTACCATTGCGGTTGCAGCGACCTGCCGCCTGCACGATGGAATCCAAGCCAGCCATCTCACGCCAGACAATGGGAAAATCGACGTCTACGCCCGCCTCTATAAGTTGGGTGGATATGACCACGCAACGCTTACCCGCATCGAGTCGTTTTCTTATCTTGGTAATCATCTGCGACCTATGTAGCGGGATCATATGAGCACTTAGATGAAAGAAACCCGCATCATAAGGTTTCTCGGTTTCATTGAATAGACCACTCTCCCGAGCACACGTAACGACGTCACGGTAAAGGTTAAGTGCCTCTGCTTTCTTGCCCACAACACAGAGCACCTGATGTTCATTCGCAAGCTTATCGGCCAACTCAGCTTCTGGGAGCTCGCCCACAACCTGATAGCGAACCCTACCGTCAAAAGCTATGGAGAACAGCTCTTGATGCGGACCGCACAGCTCATGCGGATGCGAGTCGAACGGCCACTCATCCTGTACGGCCGGCTGCGTAGCCGTGCAGAGCACAACACTCACGCCAAAGTCAATTGTCAGCTCCTCAAGGGCCGCAAGCGTCGGTCGCATAAGCTCAATCGGTATGGTTTGTGCCTCATCGAGCACGATGACACTATTCGCGATGTTATGCAGCTTGCGACACTTGCTTGGTTTATTAGCGAACAGCGACTCCAACAGTTGGACATTGGTGGTTACCACAATGGGCGCATCCCAATTCTGCACAGCAAGCCGCTCATATTCGCGCCCCTCCCCTGCAGCAGCATCAAAGTCGTAATTCGAGTGATGCTCCAGGACGTTCTCCTCACCAAGGATGTCCCTAAAGACGGCTGCACTCTGCTCGACGATGGATGTGAACGGAATAGCATAGATAACACGCTCAAGGCCGTTCACTGTCGCATGGCGTAGGGCAAACTCCATGGAGGAGAGCGTCTTACCCCCACCGGTCGGCACCGTGAGGGTAAAGAGGCCGGGTTTGGATGCTGACCCCTCTTTGCAGTCGGTGAGAACAGCGTTGCGTGCCATATTAACGGGAGTCTCCCTGTTCCCGTGCGATAGCTTCTCAAGATGGCTTTCGAGCCTCTCGAGCAGCGTTGAGGTCGAGTCATAATCGTGCCCTCGCTTCTTCGCTTCCTCGGGACTCATAAAACGTTCAGTGTCGAGCCAATCGGCATCGACAAGGCACGAGAACAGCATGCGCGTCAACGCCTGCGCCGAGAAGGGCAAGAGTTGCTGCATGACATCCCGTCGAACTCCAAGAGGTGATTGCATGAGACGGGCCAACGACGTAGGCTCAAGGCTTGGCCGTCCCGGAGGGATGGAATCAGGAGACTCACTGAGCATATCTTGATAGGGACCATAGTCATCAGCAACTTGACCATGGTCAGGAGGCGAGTCGAGGTGTTCGATTCTCGACTCGGCGTCAGGAATAGCACTTTTCATGCCTCCGTGATGACCTAAGATCGCATAAGCCATGAGCTCGCCCGCGTAGGCCCGCATGCCAGCTGCATCCTTCTTGTCACCACGACCCCCATAGAGCTCAAGCGCTCGTCGCGCCCCAAAGGCCGCATGGTCAACGCTCACGGGCCTGTTGAAGAGACGCTCCTTCTGGAATCGATCGCAAACCTTGCCCGCGTCATGCAGCAACCCAAGCGCACGGCCCCACTGCTCGTAACCAAAGGTAGCGGCAAATTGAGCGCTCAACTCTGCCACATTCTCCAAGTGTTCAGAGAGGGGCTGCCAGTCCGATTGATCCTCACCCTTCGAGTGCGCATATAGCATCGCGAACTCCCTACCAGTTACCGTATATGAGCGCCCAGCCTGCCGACTGGCCGTTGCCTTACCCCCTCAAAGTGTAGCAATATCTGATGACATAAATTAAGTCAAACTAGAAATATCTGTATATACTTTGGGTACCTTCTACGTCGCTTGCCTCAACGCGAGATCACAAGAGCCGGCAACCCCCCGACCCTCGCTCACATGTCCTCCTTTGGGAACGTGATGGCACCATCGAGCAGGGGCCTCATGGA
>ERZ773055.980-NODE-980-length-14573-cov-9.070464_pt1 | contig 14573 bp, 15 predicted proteins | sample MGYA00580515_ERZ773055 | MGnify/ENA primary metagenome ERZ773055 (study PRJEB29015, sample SAMEA2737993) | human oral metagenome | biome: human oral; feature: human-associated habitat; material: dental | place: China | collected 2064 ...
TTTTTTAAGATATATTTTAAAAAATTTGCTCCTATAAAACCTGCTGCTCCTGTTATTAAATATGTTTTCATATTTTTTTACTCTCTTTTTATAATTTTATTTCTTTTGATTTATTTTCATATTTTTTATAAATATTTTTGGCTTCTTTTGACCAAATTTTAGAAATTTTAAATTCTTTCTCTTCTAATTTTTTTATTAAATTTTTACAACTATTAAAATCATTTTTAAAATCTTTTTTTGATTTACTTTCTAATAAATCTATAATTTTAGTAATATTAGTTGAATAAATTAACTCATCTTCTAAATTTTTAATTTGAGGAATACAAATAATATCTCTAACATTGTTACTATTTTTTATTATTTTGATATTTTCATCTAAAACATCAACTTTTTCTACATCAGTATCAAATACCAATACTACTATTGTTTCTCTTTCTAGTGTTCTTAAAATAGACTTAGAAACTTTATTTTGAATTGTATTCATTACTTTTATTTTTCCAGAATATAAATATTTATTTTTTATTGTTTCTATTAATTTTCTTTCATTCTCACCTTCAACAAAATAATGAAGTATCATTTTAATTATGCCTCCTCTAATTCATATATTAAATCAAGATAAGGTGCTACATTAAAAACATCATTTTTTATTGCTTCCATCAAAAAAATATTGTCCTCATCAATATATTCAGAGGCATACACTACTTCTATTTTTTCTCTCTTTTTTAAAAATGTAAAACAATGTGCTGGAAGATCCATATTTAATACTTCCATATTATGAGTAGTAAAAAATAGTTGAGTATTAGGCTTTAAAAAATCTATCATTAAACTTAAAATAGCTTTTTCTATATCACTATGAATATATGAAAATTTCTCATCACAATAATAATAAATATTAGTATTTTTTTTAATTGCACTAGTTATATATGCAATATCTAGACCTGATTTTGTTCCACTAGAAAGAATATTATTTTTTTTAACAAACTCTCCATCTTGAATAATTAAATCTTCACCTTTTAAAGTTAAAACATATGCATTTTTTACTTCATCTAATTTACTTACTTTTTCTATTGATGGGTCTAATGTTTTTAAAATATTTTCAAAAACCTTTATATCCATAACTTCATTATTATTTTTTAAAAAATTAGAACCTTGCTCTGGATATGTAAATAACCATCCAGACACTTTCTCTAATTCACTTAAAGTTTCTATATAGTTTTCATTTTTTAAATTTACTTTTTCAATTTTTCCAATGGTAGTTTCATAAGAATCATTTTTTAAAATATCTGCTTTATATAAGTCTAAATCAATTTTTTCACTTTCATTTTCTTTTTTATATTTAAAATCTACTCTATATAAATCATTTTTCCCATCTAAAATAAAATCCATAGAAAACCTCATAGTTTTTTCTATATCTCTTATATATTGAGTAACTGTTATAATTTCTTTTTTGTTTAAAAAGTTAAAAATTGCCATCATTGCTTTCCCAATAGATGTCTTTCCAGTAGAATTTGCTCCTAATAGAATATTAACTTTTTTATATCTAAAATTAGGTCTATCTTTTAAAAATTCATCCTTTATACTTGAATTTTCAACTTTTTTAGGATATGAAAAATTTATTTTAAAATCTTCAAAACCAAATAGATTATCTATTTCTAAGTTTAAAACTATCATAAATCCCCCTTTTTTAAATTCAAGCTATAAAATGCTTTTGTTTTATTGTTTCTCTTACATCAACAAGTAATATGGATGTCATGCTATCTAAAAAATTTTTTCCCAAAACTTTTACTATTTGATTTTCTTCTCCAACTAAGCTAGCATGCTCGTGATTATATGTTAAGTTTTCATAGTAACTATTTAACATTTGTTCCATTTTATTATGATAATTATTTTTAGCCTCTATAACTGCATTTTCATTTCCATAGATATAAGCATTTATAAACTCTTGAGCTATATTTGTTTTCTCATTTTTCAAAGCATCTGTTACATAGTGTAATGTTATATTATTTAATTCAATATCCTGTTTTCTTAATTCTTCAGCTATAATTTTAACTGCTAATTTTAAATTTATATATAAAAATTCTACATCATCTATAACACTTTTATATTTTTCTTTTACCTTTTTACTTGAATTTTCTAAAACAGAGTCAAAAGTAGATATTACCAAATTTGCTGACATCTCCAATAAATCTTTATTTATTTCTTCTAATTCATATAGATTTAATAATTTTTCAATTTGACTTGGAACATAATTTCTATCACTATGAACACCTTTCATCATTCTTGCCTGTGTTATTCCTGAAATAATATACTCATAATTTTTATAGTTAGGTAAAGTTTCTTGTGCAATATTTGTTAATATTCCTTTCTTTATTACATCTGAAACAGAAATATTTTGAACTTTAGATAAAGCTAAAACTCCACTAAAATCCAATACATCTGAAAGATTTTTAAGTACTATACTATAATCTACTTCCACTATGCTCACTCCTTCTTTCCATTTTTTTCATTCATAATTATTACTTCATCTTCTTTTATTTCAGAAGAATCAAAGCATATATCTTCCAAATACTCAGCAATTTTCTTAAAATCTTTTGCTATGCTTTTTAAACCTTTTTTCATTTTTTGGGTTTTTGCTCTATCATTAATATCAAGTAAAAGTTTTACATCTGCCCATTCTTTCAAAATATTTTTATTAAAATCCCAAATTTTAGTTATTAAAAGGCTATTACTTTGTAAATCATTATCAAAAGCTCCTATTTTTCTTCTAGTAAAATAGTCATCATTTTCCTTTTTACTTAAATCAAATACTTTTACTTTTTCTTTTAAAATTTCATTCTCCTCTATTAAAGAATCAATTTTATTAAGTAAATTTTCATATTTTCTTATATTTTCATCAAAAGCCTTTGATTTTTTTTCTATTAAATTTTTTATATATTCTTTATCATCTAAATTTAATTTGCTCAAATTATATATTTTTTCTAATGTAGATTTATGAGGTCTATTATAATTATTTTCTAATATTTTTTTAATAGTTTCTAATTTTATCTTACTTTCTTTTGAAAAAATATTAATTGTTATATTTTCTTGTTTTAAATAATTTTTTAATATTTTTTCAAGATTATTATTTTCTATGAAATCTTTATCCATTTTTACTACTCCTCTCTTTATTATCTTAAATGTAATTATATCCTATTAATAATTTTTATACAAGTTATTGGATATCCTATTTATAAAAAATGATGTTAATAGAAATTTACTTCTATCAACATCATTTAATAAATATTTTTATAGCTCATTCATTAAATTGAATCTATTGAAAGAACATTTTCTTCTCCAAAATATTCTTTAGCTGAATTTACTATTTTTAAATCTTCAGTAGGCATATATATCACTAAATTCTTTTTTGCTCTTGTCATACAAACATAAAATAATTTTCTTGTTCGTTTTATAACATTTTCATTTCCTGAACCTTTTCCAAATAATGTTTTAAAATCATATTTATTCCAATTTGATTCTAACACAACAAGTACATTATCAAATTCATTTCCTTTTATGCTATGTTGAGTTGAAATTGGCGAAAATTCTTTCAAATAAAGGATACTGTTTCTGTATTCCTTAAAAGATATTTTTTTAATTCTTTCCCATAAATAAAAACCTTTAATACCAATATAGTTATCAAAAGACATATCTTCTGTTATTAAACCTTGTTTTTCAGAAAAATTTAAAACTTCTTCTATTGTTTTCCCATCTTCAAGTATTAAATAATTCATTATTTCTTTTAGTTTACTTTTATCATTTTTATTTTGAATAGAAAAATTTGTTTTCTTTAAAAATTCATTAAATTTTTTAGATTCATACAGCTCTATTAATTCATTTAAAATATCTAATCTTTGTAAAACTTTATCTCTATAGGAATTAGTTTCATATCTTTCACTTATTCCATTAAATTTATAAGACATCAATGACTCTTTATTAATTTTACATTTTTCTAATATATCTTTCCATGCTAAATTTTCTATACTCTGATAAATAGAGTTATATATTTTGTTATTAATAATTTCTTTAAGTAAATCTTTTTTATTATAAGTTGGTCTTAACTCTAATACCAATTTACTCAACGATTTCTCGTTATTTTCATTGCTACTACTATCAATAACTTTTTTAATTTTATCAATTAATATGATTATCAAATCATCATTGTATAAATCATATAATTTTTTAAATCCAGCCATCTCAGAATTATATTTATGGGTTAGTCTTAATTCCTTAGTTTTTTTTCCATCTAAAAAATCCCATGATTTGAAAAGAGCTTTATTTTTAAGAAAATTTATATCCTCTGGCTCTTTTCCATAGATAAATTTAATATTTCCCTCAATAACAACTCCATTTTTATCCATATTTGGAGCATTCCTATCACTAGAAGGAATCTGCATCAGATTATCATCTCTAAATTTATTAGCTGTTTCTATAACTATCCTTGGATTTCTACGATTTTGTTTCTTTACTATTTTTTTTAACTTATATTTATTTAAATCTCCTACTCCTTCGTCATATATTGATTGCATTGAATCTCCAAAAAATCCTATCACAATTTTTCTTTTTACTTTTTTTTAGGTGTTCTAATAAAATTTTAGTTATATATGGGCTGGTATCTTGGTATTCATCAACAAAAATACAATTAGCGACATCTTTTAAAATATCTGATAACTTTTTGTACTTATCAAACATTTTTTCAGCCAGAATTAAAATATGATCATGACTAATTTTAACTTTATTTTCATTAGGATTCATAGAATAATATTCATCATATTCAATATCTATATTATTAAAATAATCTATTGTAATTAAATTATTTTCTAAGTCTTTTGGCTTTTTAAAACTTTTAATTGTTTCATCATTGATAAGAAGCACTAACTCATTTTTTATTTCTTTTTGATATTTTTTAATTATATACCAAATAAACTCATGAATTGTTGAAACCCAAAGATTTTTACTACCAATTCTTGATTTAATTTCTGCAACTGCATTATTCGTATATGTAATACATACAATCTTAATTTCAGGTGATTTTATAATTAAAGTTTCTATTAATGAAATCAGAGAATATGTTTTCCCACTTCCTGTTCCACCTTCTAATATAAAATTTTCTCCTTTTTCTATACATTGTAAAGCTCCCTTTACTCCATCTTCTAAAATCCTTGTATCCATAGTAACCCCTCCTTTATATAATGAGGAACTTTCCATGATATACCTTCATCTTCTTCATCAAAATATAGCAAACCAGAAGCAAATGCTGACTTTTTTTCAATTTTATTTATTGATTTTTTCCATTATCTAATCCACTATCTTTAAAAAATTCTCTTATAGAGGCATTACTTGTATGAGTTGCCTTATCTGGATGAGATTTTTCATATTTACCATTATTATTTTTTGTGGCAGAATCTATATCTGTAATAATTAAAGCTTTAATTCCTAGAAATACAAATAATGGTATAAAAACATGGGAATATGCTCCTACCTCAATTACAGAAATATTTTGTGACAATAATGGAATAGTTGATTTGTTTTTTGAACTTTGCATTTTATCAACTTTATACATCATTGCTGGCATTAATATATGTTCTGTATCTCCTTCAATACAAATAACTTTATCTGCAAAAAATAATTCACTTCTATTCAATGTCAAATATTGCTTTACAAATTTAAATCCTCTTTGTTTGTCACCATCATACTCTTTTTTTAAAGAATTAAAATTCTTAGCCAAAATATTATTTTCTATTCTTTTTAGATAAATAATATCATCAAAATCACATTCAGAAACAATATGTGATGAATGTGATGTGATTATTATTTGAAGATATTTATTCTTCTTATTCTTCAACTTATCTCTATGGCTATTAATGTGATTTTTAATATTTCTTATAAATATATATTGAAGTTGTGGATGTGTATGAGCTTCTGGTTCTTCTATATATAAAATATTTATGTCAGCAGGCTGTTCATACAATTCTTGAAGCTTAGTTTCAATTTCAAATAATATCCCTATTAAATTCAAATATCCTAATCCATTATAAGTTTCTGGAAGTGAAGAACTATCCCCATCACCATGTTTATAATATAAACTAGTGTTGTCGGTTAATAAATTCTTTTCAGATATTGAAGATTCTATTGAAATATTAATTTTATTATCAGATCCACCATAAGTTTTTACAACATCTATAATACCCTTAAATATCCCTTCTGAACCTTTCTTGTTATTTGTTTTTTCTCCATTATAAATTTTATATAGTGCCTTATCTGCCTTTTCTAACTCTACTTCAAGCTCTTGAAATATCGAATTACTTTCATCTTTTATATTTTTTCTGTAAGTGTCATAATATCTACTTGTTAGAGTTGATAAAGCATGATTTCTTTCATCATTAGAAACTGCTCTATCAGCTCTTATTCCCATAACTTTGATCACTTTTTGTATATTTTTACTATCTATTTCTTCTTTCATATCTGGGATTAATTTTTTATTTCCCTTATCATAACCTCTGGAATACTTTTTTATTTTAAAATATTTTGTAAAATTTTTACTCATATATCTTGAAAAAGTTGAAAGATCTTTTATTTCTCTTTTTTTTATTATATCTTTTAACTCTAAAATATTTTTCATATCTATTAATAAAATAAATTCTAAAAGAATAATGTTATTTTCTGGATCTAAATCCATTATAAAATTTTGAATATTTTCATAAGAATCAATATCATTATATTCAATATACAATTGAAGTTTTATTGCTTCAAGATACTTGTCCCCTTCTTGAAGAGTCCCATTTTAAATTCATTTATTTCTTTGTATAGTTCTTTTTGCCTCTCTAAACTCACATCTTCCCATGTAATTTCAGACGAATTCAACATTTTGTCTAAAATGACAAGAACTAAAGTCTTCCCACAATTATTTTTCCCTATAATTAAAAATAACTCATCTTTAAGCTTTAACTTAAAATCTTTTAATAAACGAAAATTTTCTACTACTATTTCTTTTAAAATCATTTTTTCACCTCTTAACAATTATTTTAAATACTAATTCAAGTTTCATTTTATATAAAAAATACTTATAGTTTAATATTATTGAATAACTATAAGACAATATCACATCCTATTCATAAATATTCATAAAATATCAAGTTTTTTCTTGACAAAATTATATATAATATATATAATAAATGTAAGTGATTCGTAGAGCAACCTGAGGGAAGCCTACAAAGTCTTACTGATCTGCGGAAAAGTAAGACTTTTTTTTAGGAGGACATTTATGAATAAACCTTTTACTAGTTATGAACAACAGTTAAAAAAATTAAGAAAACGTGGTGTTAATCTTCCTGCCGGGTCTTCTCAAGCTAGACGTGCCAAAAAACTCTTAAGAAGAGCAGGTTATTATAGCATTATAAATGGATATAAAGATATATTTTTATTATATCCTTCCAAAAGTGGAATTGAAGATATTTATAAACCAAATACTACTTTTGATTCTATTTATAGTTTATTTACTTTTGATAGAAATATGCGTTCTATTTTTATGAAAAATATACTAATAACTGAAGGAGTTATAAAAAGCCATATTTCCTATCATTTCTCAAAAGAGTATAAAAGCGACTTTAATTATTTAAATATAAATAATTTTAATCCTAATAAAATAGAATCTACTACAAAACTCTTAACAAGTATTTCTTCTATTATTCAAGTAGATACTAATGCTAATCAAGGTCAAATTCCTCATTATTTAAAAAAGCATAAATGTTTACCTCTTTGGGTGCTGATGCGGAAATTAAATTTTGGAGCTGTTTCATATTTTTATGCTTGTATGACTTCAAAAATTCGTAAAGAAGTTGCTAACGAAATATTAAATGACTATAAAAAAGAGTATCCTAATTCTAATTTAACATATCCAACTTTTGAAAGTGAATTAGAATATATTTTAAAATTTATCAATAGATTTAGAAATGTATGTGCCCATGAAGATAGACTTTTTAATCTTAAATATAATATCCCAAGAATCACATTGCCATATATGACAATAATTAGTCCTTTTACATCAAGATTATATGATTTATTGGTTCTTTTAAAATTATTTTTAACAAAACAAGATTTTCAATCTTTAGTTAAACAGGTTGAAGAAGAATGGAGTAATTTAAGTAAGTACTTGGCTCAAAATGTTTTAAATGAAGTTATGATAAAATCTGGTTTTCCAAAAAATTGGAAACAAAGATTATGACAATAATACTCTTTTATCAACATTATTTGACAAATAACTTTTTTCTTTTGATTGTAGTCTAAAGTTTTTTAAGTTGTTCATAAATATCAGTATAATCTTTTAGTTTATTTCCATTTTTAGAATATTCTCCTAATGAAGAAGATAATTCATTTAATTTAGGAATTTTTTTTAATATATATTTATATATAACTTCTTCTAAATAAATTCCTAATATATATCCTCGTATAATTGAATTTGTTACACTTGATAAATATCCATACAATTCGGAATCATTATCTAATTGTAATCTTCCAAAATTTTTTTCTATACTTTCATCTAAAAAAAGAGATTCATGAATAATATCATTCCTAATATTAGTTACAAATTTAGCTTCTTCCTCAGTAAATAAAAATTCATCTTTTAAAGTTTTATTATATTTTCCTTTTTGTGTAATTTCATTTTTACATTCTTTAATGATTGCTTTTATTTTTTCACTTTCTGAAAGTTCTATTTGTTCCAATAGTTCATGAATTTTATTTTCTAAAAAACTTTCTTCATTATTATTTGAACTTGATTCTTTAAAAATATCAAAAAATTGTAATAACTGTACAATTCCATCTAAATTTTTAACACTATTATAAGAAATTAATAACCTAAAAGCTCTTTCCCATTTTGATCTATCTTTTTGATCTAAACTTTTTAAAAAATTATAAATGATTTCTACAAAATCATTGCAATAATTTGAATCAGATAAAAAAGTTGATGTTGGAATAGAATTATATTTATATTTCCTAGAAAAAATTTAATTTTACCTCCTATCTTTTCTTCCATTTTCATAAGATATTGACCTTGGAATAACTCTAAAGCTAAAGTAATATATTTTATATCTTCTGTTTCTATTATTTTTTCATCTCTACAAATAATAATTTGATTTTTTGTATAGGGATCTTTCTTTATTTCGATACCATTTTCTAAAATAAAGCCTAGAACATTTTCATTAATTTTAAAATTTCCTAGTACAACAAAATTATTACTGTAAGGAGCTTCCATTTCAAATTCAACAAATCCTTCTTTAAAAATAAAATTTAAAAATTTTCCATCTTTTATTGTTGATAAAAAAAAATTTTTAAGAATATCTTTCTTTAAAAATGTATTTTTTACATCTTCAGTCTTATTATAATATCCTAATGACACATTTTTTAAATAAACTTCTCCAAAATCTTTAAATGTGCAAAATGGCAGACTATAAGCTAATTCATCTGTTTCTCCGATAAATTCATAATATTCTTCTACTTTATCAAAAACTATTTTTAAAGAGATTTTTAAATCTTTTTCGAAAATATGTAATATTCCTTCTCCTATAAGTTTTATTTCTTTTCCTATTTTCATTTTTTATTATCTTCCTTAATTTCTGTAAAGATGATTTATCAACTTTATTTATTATATAGCCTTCTTTTTATTATCTTATGTACTTCAATAAATAATTCTTACTTCAATTTTTTTATCTATTCCCATACATTCTTTCATAATATTTTTGATAGTCCCCTGATACCACTTCATCAACCCAGTCTTGATTTTCTAAATACCATTTTATAGTTTTTCTTATTCCTGTTTCAAAGTCTGTTTCTGGATACCAACCTAGGTCTTTTGCTATCTTACTTGGATTAATTGCATATCTCATATCATGTCCTAATCTATCTTGAACATAAGTTATTAAATCATAATTAATATTTGATATATCTGTTTTTAAAACTTTTTTATATTCATCATTATTTGTTATTTCTTCTTTTAATATATCAATCACTAATTTAACTATATTTATATTTTTTTCTTCGTTAAAACCACCAATATTATATATTTCTTTTGGTTTAGCTTCTCTTAAAACTAAATCTATTCCTTTACAATGGTCTTCAACATATAACCAATCTCTTACATTATCTCCCTTTCCATATACTGGAAGTTTTTTCCCTTCTAAGATATTTTTTATCATTAAAGGTATTAATTTTTCTGGAAAATGATAAGGTCCATAATTATTTGAACATCTTGTTATATTAATTGGTAATTTATATGTTTCTCCATAAGCTATTACTATATGGTCTGCTCCTGTTTTAGAAGCTGAATAAGGACTTCTTGGGTCAGCTGGACTTTCTTCTGTAAAGAATTTATTTCCATAAGTTTTTAATTTTTTTCTATTTTTAACAACTTTTTTTACAGCCTCATCATCAATCACAAGTTCTATTGGCTCATTATAATCTTTTGATAAACTTCCATAAACTTCATCAGTTGATACTTGAAGATATTTTACTCCTTCTCTATATACTGGATAACCATTTTCATCTTTTGATACTGTCCAAGATTTTTTAGCATTATCCAACAGATTTTGAGTTCCTAATATATTTGTTTCTAAAAATATTTGTGGATTTTCAATAGATCTATCCACATGTGATTCTGCTGCAAAATTTACAACATAATCTATTTTATTTTCAGAAAATATTCTTTCTATTTCTTTTCTATCTCTAATGTCAACTTTTTCAAATTTAACTCTACTATCTTTTAATTCTTCTTTTATTGTTCCTAGATTCCCTGCATAAGTTAATACATCTACAACAATAACATTGATATCTTTATATTTCTTTAAGATATATTTTAAAAAATTTGCTCCCATGAAGCCTGCTGCTCCTGTTATTATATATGTTTTCATAATTATTTTTAAACCTTTTTGATTTGAAAATTTATTTAGAATATTGTTTACCTTTCTTTTCAAGTAATAGAAAACCTCCAAAAATTTCTTTAAATTATGTTAGCTATTAATTTTATTTTTTAATTGATATTACTTGATAATGACTTTATATATTACAATGATATAATGCTAAATTTTAAATTATTTATAAATACATTTTTAAAATCTTTGTCTAAAGTTATCAAACAAGTTCCTTCTTTTTCACAAAAATCTGAAATAATTAAATCTATAAAATCTAATTGCTCTAACTTCTTTTCCTTATCAACAACCTTTAAGTATTCAAAATTAAAATTTTTAATCTCAAATTGATTTGAAAAATTATTAATTATTCCTACTATCCCAATATTTGCAACTTTAAAACTCTGAGTATTTCTATATACTTTTCTTTTAAGAAATCCCTGAATATTATAATTCCTTTTATAATCTTTTAATGAAACATTAAATGCTAAATTATAAAATTCAGAAATTATAGGAACTATCGTATATATTTTCTTATTTTCTTCTAAACAATCTTGATAGATATCTTGTAGTTTTAGAAGCTCATCTTGACTTCTTTGATTTATATTCCCTGGATAGAATAAATCAACTAGAACATTAGTATCAAATACTACACTATCCTCCTGTATGCAACCTTTTGTATATTTACTTAATTCTATAAAATTCTTTTGCTCCATTTTTTGATACCTCCAATTGAGAATTTAATACAGAATTAGTATTTTTTATTTCAATATTATTTTCAACAACTTCTTTTGAAAAATCTTTATATAACATAGCTATAGAAACATTAAAAAATCTAGTTGTAGATGCTGTAATATCTTCAAAATCAAGTATAATTTTTTCATTTTTTCCTAAAGACTCTTGAAGAAGTTTATAAAGAATCCTACCTTTATCTTCTTTTATTGCAAATTTACTATTTATAACATCTTTCACTTTTATTATTCTTTTCATAATTTCACACCTCTCTATTGTAATATATATCTATTATAAAGGTTGTTCCCGCATATTTGTTTTGTAGAAATTGATATTTTATATTTTGGTTTTTATCAATATTATAGTAATCATTCCCACTTATAAGTGTTATATTTCCATTTAAAGCAGAAACAACTCTTTTTAATTCATATAGTCCTTGCCCTCCACTTGTTCCATCTTTTCTTGTTGTTGTTCCTAACTCAAAAATCCACTTTAAACATTCTTCATTTGAAAAATTAGGTATCTTTCTCTTTACATTCTCAATAATTGTATCACCTAAATTACTAATAGAAAATGAAAGTTTATTTTCTTCTGGATAGTACTGTCCACAAAAATATGCTTTTTCTGTTTTCCCATGTTCATAACTATTATTTGCTAATTCCCCAATGAGAGAAATAAAAGAACTTTGTAAATTGTCATTAAAATTAATAAGCTCTTTATTTTTTATATTTTTTTCTATTATATAAAATGCTCCCTCATTATCCTTTTTTATAATAGTAAAATCTATAATTGTTTTATAAATATCTTCTAATGATAAATTTAAATACTTTTTTTTATTAAACTTTTTTGCATAGTTATTTTTTAAAAAAGAAATTTCTATTTCATCATTTATTTTATCATAAAAAATATTATCATGTGTTTTATATAATTGCATATTAATTGAATGAAAATACGGAATTATCGAAGCTTCAAAGAGTTTAATTTCACTCATATAGTAATGCATCTCCTTATTTTCATCACTTAATAATTTATTTAAAAAACTTATTGTTTCTATATCATTTTTTATATAGTTGGGAAATTTTATTTGTTCTTCCATAAGGTTTTCCTTTTTTATTTATTTTAATCATAAACTAAGAATAAAGTTCTTTTTTAGAAAAATAATTTTTTATAGTTTGTTCTATATTTTCTGCTGTTAAATTTTTTAAAAGATTTAAATTAATTTCTCTCCTTATATTAAGTTTTTCACTTTCATCATAACTCTCATTAACAATTTGATATGACACATCTTGAAAAAATAGCTTAAAAAATAAAAGTTCTGTATATATCCAAGGAGAATCAGTGTAAATTTTCTTTTCAGATTCTTTTACTGAAAATGAAATTGTATTGTCACTTTCAACAAAAATAAAAATAGGTGTTTTACTAATTATCTGGGCTAGTGCTGATATTAATAACAAATGCACATGTGTTGTTGAAAAATTTCTTTTTGTATAATCATAATACCTTTCATCATTATTTGATCTAGAATATTCATTATCTATTTCTTTTAAAACACTATCTGCAGACCCCCATATTTCTGAGTCTAAAAAGACCTTATATTTTTTTGTTTTTAAAAAATTTGCTAATTTTTGAGCATATTTTTTATCATTATGAGAATGAGATATAAATATTTCATATTTTTCTTTATTAGGAAAAACTTTTTCTACTATTTTATCACCATTTATTTCATTTTCATCTATTTTAAATTCTTCCAATAAAAAGTTTTTTAAAATTTCTTGTGATAAATTATTTCTATCATCAAGATATTTAGTTTCTAGTTTTTTTATTTCCTCTATATTTATTTTATATCCTTTTTTTAATATCAACTTTTATCCTCCTAATCTTTAAGTATTATTATAGTATATTTCATAGTATAAAACAATATTATTTACTAGATAATTATTTAATATGCTATAATTCAAAGTAGATTTTAAATACTATTATATAGAAAAAAAATAATCCTACATAATATTCTTAATTTGTAAGAATTTCCTTTATTTCATATAAATTTATTTGTTCTTTCATATTTTCATGAATAATTATTTTTAATCCAGATTTTAAACTTATTTGACTTAATTTAAATATCCATATTATTTGACTTAATAACTCTTGTGGCTTAATATTCCTTTCAAATCTAGTTATTCCTGATCCTAATAAAGGTACAATTATTTTTCTATTGTTATATTTTATGTCAATATTTTCCCAAAATTCTAATAAAAATTCTAAAAATTCTTTTTGAGAAATTTTAGCTCTATTATCATTATCAAATTTTGTCATTGCAGTTAAAAAATAATCATCATATTCAAATATAGTTCCTAACTTATATTTTATTTTTTTCCCTTTTTTTCTATTATGATTTATAATAATTTTTTTATCTGAAAGTTCATTTTCAATTTTTTTATTTAATTCTTCTAAGTTAACCCTTTTTTCATTTATTATTTTATTAATAAAAATTCCATTTAAAGAATTTTTTGAAATAATAACATCATCAATAATAGTATCAAAATATTCATTAAATGGGATAACTTTAATCCCAGTTTCATTAAATATATCTCCTATTTCTATATCAATAACTGTTTCATTTATATTGAGAGATACAGAATTCATATTATTAGCTTTATACCATAAATATGAATATATTCCCAATAATATAATAAAACAAACTATTCCACTATATAATTTACATTTATCAGGAATATGAAAAAATATAAAAAATAAAGATGAAACTGTACTAATTATTAATACTATATTTAAAAAATTTTTTAGCAATCTTTTATCAAAATATCCTATCTTTTTTTTCATTCCATTTATCCTTTACTTAAAAATTTTCTTTTTATTTCAGCTATATTAGTAATAAATATATTATAA